>JACCDO010411026.1_pt1 | contig 11805 bp, 8 predicted proteins | sample 7446101 | NCBI WGS metagenome assembly JACCDO01 (sample SAMN15323440, study PRJNA562643) | freshwater metagenome | isolation source: river surface water | place: USA:Blue River Watershed | collected 2017-08-16 | reverse complement strand
ATTGCTCACATGCATAGCGCCACCTAACTCCCCGTTGTTGTCCGTGAAAATAACATCCTTTAGTTTAACCGATGCAAATCCATCGATCATCACTGCACCTCCGTACGGCGAAGCTGACCCAAGTGTTTTGATGCTATCGAATGTTATGTTGTACATATGTAAGTGCACCCCATTTTGCACCGAATGCGCGGAACTTATTCGTTTCTGCTTAAACATGAATGCATTTTTGCCATTCGCAATTGATGTCACCTTTACACCATCTCCCAGTACAGTTACGGATACATTTGCTTTAATGTTATTCTCAGGTAACGTAATCGCCCCTTGCGTCAAATGAATTGTGCTCCCATGTACATTTCTATTTAATTTTACCACACATTCTTTAGGGCTGATGTGGTTAGCAGTTGGGCTTGAGTCCCACGGTACATTGTGAATGCAAAATGCCAACGCTGCACGAAGAGTGCATGTCGTGGATGGCTGCTGAATCCAATGTGTTGCACTACATGGATTTATTTGGCTAGAATAATCAAACGAAATGTCGGCGTGATCTGTTACAGGTATAATAAAAACACCACCCGAGCCAGCTTGTGTAGGTGTGCTGGAAGGTTGCGTAGATGGCTGTGAGGTTGGTTGCCCGCTTGGATTTGCTGGATTTGCTAAGATAAAGTGTCTAAAATAAATATTTAAGAAAAGAAGTCCTAAAATCCAGCCTTTTGTCGTCATTCTTGAATTTCTGAAAACGTTAATCTTAGTCTTGAGTTACGGTAACAGATATTCTAATAAACCCTACCGAGCAAGCGCTTTCCTAGATTAATTTCCCTCAGTTATAAGTGGCTATATAATCGTGCCATTTAATATTATAAACCATGTTAGTTATTGTATTTTTCGAATAAGTCATTGCGGGGCTTTTGCTTTTGATGAAAGGAAATCCGATGCGGGGAGAAGAACGCAATGTCACTGTGGTCACTCTTTATGCAGCTACGGAAGTTACTCAATCTCTACGACCTCAAGACTTAACCAATATCTTCAAGCAATTTATCTCAGCAAAGCCTTTGATCGATCACTCGGGGAGGGATTCACTCGACCACTTCGGGCGCGTCAAAAACGAACTCTCGGGGAGGTTCTCTTTCCTAGAGGCAAATCCCTTGGCTGTTTGGAAAACAATACTGCCATTAAAAATAGTTTGTGAATTTCATTACACATTTGCTTAACTTAGCTATCAGTATTTAATTCTTTTTAAGACTAACAAACAGTAGCTGGGTAGCGATTCGTCTCTGTGGTCTTCATAAAGCAATTTAAGCCAAGCGAAGAAGTTATGTCAAGTGCAGAGAATTGTATTGCCGCGATAACGGTAGAGGCGTACACTAAAATTAATTTACATGGAGCTAGGCATAACTCAGAGGTCATATGCGGATTTCTGGTAGGATCAATCAAAACAAATGATTCAGAACATGAAACAGAAGTGTTTGTCGAGGATGTGCTACCCATTACCCACAGTAATCCTGTAGGACCGATATTCGAAATAGCCGGAGCTATGTGCAAGTCGATATTTCCCAGTAAGCAGGTCGTAGGGCTTTACTTTACCAGCTTTGATGGGGACTATAGAAACGATGAATCGACGCCTTATTTTGTGGATAAAGTTTGTGATAAAATTAAAGCAAATAGCAGTTCAGGACATTGCCTCGTCTTGACTATTGCGGTTAATAAGATCAACCCTACACCTAACGTGGGTGACGTAGAATCAGATGATGAGTTAAGTTCTGTGCTATGTCTGAACGCTTACATGACTGATGGCGCTTCTAGAAATAGCTCTAGTAGTAGAAAAGGAACAAGTGGTCGCGAACGTACAGCAAGTTTTCAGTCTTATAAAATGCAACTAAAAGCTGTTGGTCACGATGCGCAAGTGCTGAACTCCACTCTAGACCAACTCTTACTCACCGGAAAACAGCACGGTATCGAAGATGTACAGTCCGTAATTAGTGGTATACCTGGACAACTGACAGCTTCCAATCAGTATATAAATGTAGAGTGTGGAATCTTGGCAGGACCCTCAAACTCAAAGTTAAAGTACTGATTGTGTGTCAGATAAAAGGACTAAGCACATTCGACACCATGCACTCTCCTCTGCTGAGTAGTGTGAATACGTGGAACAAAAATGTTCAAGTCAACGTGGGCTTTCCTACTGCGTGAAATATCGTCTCATTATTTAATGTTTATATTCTATACATATAATAGATTAACGTAACCAACTTTCCGATTTTGTCGCAAGGGTTAGCATGAGAAGGTTTCTAAGCACCCTAGTTAGCCTTATTTAAGCTTTCGTACAGTTGTTTAAAATTGAGGAGGGGAGCATCTAGAGAAAATACATTAATCTTGAACAAATAGTGCATGCTTTCGATGGATGTAGGTAAATAATCTCTTCATATCATATATATATCTCTTCATATCCGGGAATTTTTGGACATGCTGAAAATTCATTTAGGGGGTTTCTTCTGTTTATTCGCAGTGTGCATCGCTTTACCTTCACGTCTCTGTGACAGTATTACCTACGACAATGCCATCTCTCTCAAACTTATTCATTATTTGTTTGCAAGTTTACTTCTTGATCATGAACTTTACTGTAGAACGGTACTATTGTTTGTCTGATTTAGGAGAAAAAGATGACAATCGATTTTTGGTTCCTGAGACCATTGCATTCAGTAAACAGAATAATCCTTTGTTTCTTGCCAAAGTAAGTTATCTCATGATGTCGTCAAAGATTAATCAACTTTGTGATGTCGGCAAAGATTAATCAACTTTGCTGTGTCAGCCTGAGCTATAATTATGCGCGCCTATCAACGAGGTGATGATTTTAACTCACCATTCACTTTAAATTTCTATTAATATCTTTTTCTCTGAATTGTTATGCGATAGCCGTCATGGCTGCATGTGGCAACATGTATCTCCGCCTTCGTTTTCCCGATTGGCTATCTGTTCACGCTCTTTGTAGCATTCACAAATAGTTGGAATAAGACGTTCGCACTTGCGCCAATTTTACTTTTTGTCGGATTCAAGTCCTATGGAATTTATTATTATCACTTGTAAGTACGCACTTTGTTTTGGTGATAATATTTGTGTCGCCCCATTAATTTTCTATATTTAACAATTCCCTGTCCCGCGTCCGTCCTTCACTCATACATTACTTATTTGTATTTAGAATGGAATTTATGAGCGATATGCCACCTAAGAATCTTATACCATATTTTAGTGTGGAAGGACCATATATTGTCAGCTTGAGCTTATGTTTGTATAAATCAATTCAAGCTTTGAACTCTCGTGTGCAGAAAGACGCCAAGAGTAAAGGCGAGTAACTTTTTTGAAATATAAATAAGGCTTACCTCCTTGTACTCTTTTTTCTGATACATAAAGTTGCTATAAGCTCTACAATTTTGTTAATGCAGTTGAAGAATAATTTGTCTTAGTTATTTACAGCCTTTGCGAGGTTAGGAAAACGCTCTGCGTTGAAGTTGGCATCTTTCTTCACAATGGGTGAAATGTCCTTAATCAGCTGTTCTCTGTAATTTTTCTGTATAATGGCAGCGGCACCTTCTGCATCTGTTACAGAGTTCACCATGTTAACTAATTTAGTGACTTTCATCTCATCGATTTCAGAATTCATAGCGGCACTTCTGATCAATTCTTGAAGCAAGCGCTCTCCACCAAAGACAGGTGCTTGTCCTGGTTTTTCCCATGAATAGTAAGTGTTAGATGCTTTACATGAAACTGGTAATTCGGATAAAGCATCAACTTTAACCATTTTACTCCACGAATCTCTTTTATTTTGGGGAACATTACTGCTAAAAGCCAACCATGGTTTAACGTCATTCATTATATTCTTTGCTTTTAGCGTGGCATCCAGATCAAAGACTGTGGGAAGCATCTCTGCCGCCGTGTCATCAAGCATTGCATCGAGGTCCATCTTAAGTACTAAAGTTTATAACGTAACCCTTATAAATTACCTGTGGAGCGGAAAATCCCTTTGTGTTCGCCCCCAAAGCCTTCAAAGGTAAAGTTTCGGCTGTGTTGGGCGGGGGAAACTCCACATTTTTTTCCTGGAAGGAAAGAGTGGACTTTTCTCTTTGGCTGGTGACAAGAGTAGAACTTTGTCGCATTTTTAAAGAGAAGTTAAAGATATAGATAGGAATTCTTTTACAGAGAGGATTAAGTTACTAAATTTCAGAAGAAAACTGATTAAAACTTCTTTGTTCCTTCAAAGGTAATATAATGTCGACACAGCGATTCAAAGTCGTATTGCTCGGGGAGGGCCGTGTGGGTAAAACATCTATTCTACTCAGATTTACTAAGGGTGAATATGATGATAGGCAAGTAAGTACACTTCAAGCATCTTATCTGGACAAGAAAATGACACTCGGATCAACTACTGCGCATTTGTCCGTTTGGGATACTGCTGGTCAAGAACGCTTCCATGCATTGAGTCCTATTTATTATAGAGATGCTGATGGGGCCTTACTTGTCTATGATATTACTGATGCTGAAAGTTTTGCACGAGTCAAGAAGTGGGTCAAAGAGCTCCGCAAAATTGTTGGTGGAGATATTGCTATTGCAATCGCAGGAAATAAGTGTGATTTGGAAAAAAACAGAAATGTAGAAGAAACTGAGGCAATACAGTATGCTGAATCTGTTGGTGCAGCTCATTTCAATACGAGTGCTAAAGCAAACAAGGGTTTAAATGAAGTGTTTAACAATTTAGCCACGAATATGATGACAAAACGGTCGAAAAATGGAGGCGCAGATGGAGCGGGGGGTAAAGCTGGGGCTGGGGGAAGAAGCAAACAGAAGCTTGTGATCGTTGATGATACGCCCAGCGCCGCGGAGAAAAAGCCTGGTGCTTGTTGCTAAAAAAAACGAAAGAAAAGAACGCTAATACTTGTGTAATTACAACTTAAACAGTTTAGATAAAGTTATTCGCCTTTATTGTGTTTGCGTTAGGGCATTTGTTGACATAAGTAGCTAGCTACCGCTTTCGCTTATCTCCTGGCCTAACGTCACGATAGTAACCTCCGTCAATGCTGGTAGCGTTACTTGCTGTCCCGAGCGACTCTGTCTTGGGGGCCTGTGTCCAGGCTTGACCAGCGTGTGCAGAAATAGGTTGCGATGCCCCAGAGTTATTATTTTCGGTAAACCCGAAGGACACTTGATGATGTCCATAGTGGTTGTTCCAAAGCGAATCGCCTCCCATCGCGGGGGCCGTGATCTGGCGAGGTGGCGCGGGAGGTGGCGGAAGGAAAGGTGTGGTACCCGAGGCGCCGAAAACCTTATTTCCTTGGCTATCTTCGCTTCGCAATAGATCTGCTTGCTGCTTGTCTTCCTTCTCTTTCGCGCGGCGTCGCTGCTTGGTTTCGTATTCGTGCAAGCTGACGCCCTCAATCAACTGCAGCGGCTCGAGCTCTGCCGGGTCTTCAGGAGCAAAAGGAGCAGTCATGAAATACTTTGAGTTGAGAGCTGAGCGTGCACTGCACCTTTTTGTGGGGTCAATTACGAATATACGATCCATTAATCCCAAGGCAGCGTCGGGAACCTTGTTGGCGAAGACATCGCGCAGGGTGGACGTGTATTTGGGTGCGTGTTTAAACATCTTTTCGTAATACGGCATTTCAACAATGCCAGGCCAATCTTTTTCCGAAGGAGATCCCAGCAATCTACAGATGAGTTCTAGCTGCTCCAACTCAGACCGACCAGGCGCAAGCGGGCGCTCCAGAAACAACTCAGCGATCACACATCCAGCGCTCCATACATCCACCCCGTAGGAATATCTCGTGCTCCCTAAAAGTAACTCTGGTGCTTTATACCACCTCGTTACTACATTGTTTGTCATGTCGATTTTACCTTCCCGACCATCCGGAAGAGCGGCAGATCTCGCCAACCCAAAATCCGCGAGCTTGACATGATGTCGGTCAGATATTAATATATTAGAGCATTTTATATCTCGATGGATTATTTTTCTCTCTGCTAGATAATCCAAAACCTCAAATATTTGTTTTGATATGCATTTTAACGACCGCGGTGAAAATTGATACTTGGCGTCGATCAAGCCACCTAGATCATGTTCGACATACTCGAACACGAGGTACAAAGATCCACAGTGTGATAGTATGTTGGAGCGATATTCTCTCTCTCTCTGTTGACGTATAGCTTGTTCCACTTTTTCTTCCATTTCTTTCTCTCTGTTCTTATCCACATTTTGAGATTGCTCCTGCTTAGCGAGGTCGAGCATTTTGTCTTGACTCTTGGATTGTTCAATTTTTGCCTTGCTATCCGCTTTAATTGCCAAGTCCAAGTGCTCGCATCCTTTGGATGTGATTACGTCTTTCAGAATGACGATGTTTTTATGCATAAGCTGCTTCAAGAACTTGATTTCACGAATTGCGTACAGTGGAAAGCCCAAGTGCTCCTTGTGCACAATCATTCTCTTCAAAGCAACGCGCTGACCATTACTATCAATTGCTTTATAGACATAGCCATACATTCCTTCTCCGATCTGAGAAAGATCATGATAATTGGAGAGAGTCCCTACTCCGCATTGAGGTGTAGATGCCATTCAAGATCTCAAAAAAAAAGGGAAAAGGATGCTGCTTTTTTCCACTGCTAACCTTGAGAATCTAAATTGACTGATGGTTCACGACGTCTCACGCTGATATAAACATATTAACTTGTAAACCGTGTTCGCACATCGAATTCTTCACTATGGGATCTCGTCGACCCACAGTCAGAACTTCGACCAGAGAGTTCGGTCAGAGAATCGCACATATTGCATGAGTAAGACGTTTGATTTTTGAGTTCTTTCCGTTTTATTTAAGCTTTTTATAGCTAACAGTATTTTTGAAGTATATTTATTTCTTATCTGGTCCCGCAAAATCAAACTGTAATTTCAACGTTAGCAAACAAGATTGAAAACGTTTAAACCAAACAGAAAGGGTTATATTAGTATGGATCCTGTTGCCTGTGATAATTTGTCTGATAACCAAGCAAATGCTGAAATTAAAATCGAAAAGGAATCAAACGCAGAATGCCTCGCTTTAAAGAATGCTGGCAATGAAGCATTCCGTGGCTCAAACTTTAAAGAAGCCATTGAACTCTTCACTTCGGCGATTGATTTAGATAATTCAAACGAAATACTTTACACTAACCGTGCAATGTGTCATGGTGCATTAAAGAGTTGGAACATGTGCATTAAAGATAGCAAACAAGCCTTGCAGCTCAATAACAAGCATGCAAAAGCACATTTTTGGTTGGTGAAAGCTTTGATCGAAATGCAATTAATTCGCGATGCTAGACAATATTTACTAATTGCATACAATAATTGTGGTTCGGCCAGCGAAAGCAATGCTCAGTTCAAACACTTGGAGGAGGAAGTAAGCCATTTATATGGGGCACCTTTGCGCCCTCGACCGGGTGATTTCGAAATTTTAGATGAGCTTGGAAATGGAAACTTTAGCAAAATATTTAAAGGGAAGTTGAAGTCGAACGGTGTCGTATACGCTATTAAAACGATTGAAGTAATGACAGTAGACCGAATGAAACGACGACATAGAAACATTCATAATGAAATACTAATGGAAAAGCGCGCCCTGAGTCGTTTAGATCACCCTAATATAGTTACTCTGTATGCAACTTTTAAAGACTATGGGACTTTGTATTATCAAATGGAGTTTTTACCTGAAGGAGAACTTTGGTCCAAGCTACAAGAGAAAGACGATTCCGGTGAAAATGACGGCACTTTTGGTTTATCAAATGCTGTTGGTACACATATGTCGATAATAAGATTTGTTATAGCAGAAGCACTGAATGCGTTGGAATATATGCATAACCGTGGGATTGTGCATCGTGATATCAAACCTGAGAACATGCTGTTCACCGCCAGCGGTCATGTCAAGTTCGTCGACTTCGGGACAGCAAAAGATCTCATCAATACCGACCTTAATGGACCCGAGTTTGTAGGCACGCCTGAATACATGTCGCCCGCTACAGTTGGCTCCAAAACAGTTGGCCCGGAAGGTGATTTATGGGCCATGGGCGTGGTCTTGTATCAGATGATCACGGGTTACACTCCGTTTGCAGCCCCAAGTCCTTATTTGGGATTTCTGCGAACCAAGCGATGTTTGCTAAGGCTTCCTACATTTATATCTGATAATGAAGCAGAGCTGTTGACCATGTTGCTAACCAAAGATCCGAAGTTGAGGCTGGCAAAGTGCTGTTCCTCGAACACCACAGCCAATTTTGCGGAACAATCTGAAGTAGCCGATACTAATGCGCAGACCCGGAATGGCCCGATTAATTATGATGCTCTCCGTCAGCTGCCTTTTTTTTCACAAAACAAGTATCATTTGGTCAACCCAGATGAATCCGCTCGAGAAGATATTGTCCAAACATTGCGATCTATGCATGATCGCAGTGCTGTCAGAGTGCCAAAGCTCAGTGAACTGTGCCGTCGGGCGGTTGGACGTGCATGCAACACAGCTGCCAGAATTATTGCAGAGCATGGGGGCATTCGTCCTGATATCACTGTGTACCCAAACTTGGCATGGGTTTGCAAATTTTCGCTAGCTGAGTATCGCTCTGATGCTGACTGGCACGCGAAACTCGGATCCAGATATAGTATTTCGCAATCAGATCGTCAGTATATCATCCATTACTTAACGCGCAGGCAGCAAATCAACAATCCGGGATTGTATCGACTTTTTTGGAAAACTATTGTTGATACGAAATGCATTCGAAGCGACCCGACTACACTCGAGTACCTGGGTTACAATCGCAATACTCAAGGAATGTGGAAAGGCTCGGGTGTAAACGTTGGCGGAGATAAATCAGGTCCCGCTGGTAAAGATCGGGGCCCCACCGGTGTGATAGATGATTTTGTGTTTGCTCATATTGGCTCTGCGTCATTTGGTCTTGGTGACAACAGTGGTGTGCCTGTTCTGGAAGCGGATGCTGCTGCTCTAAAGAAAATTGTCACCCCTATTAACCGACTTCGCCCAAAGTTTATTGTTTTCTCTGGCAATTTCACTGAGAGATGCTTTGCTGAAGGCGACGAGACTTATAACTCGCAATTGCAAGCATTCAGAAAGGCAGCAGCACGTGTCAGTGACTCGATCCCAATGATGTTTGTGCCTGGCGACAAAGAAATGGGACTTTCAGCCTATTCGACGCAAACCTCTGGCTCTCCGACAAAAGCTGCCATCGAATCCTATCAAGCAAATTTTGGGTTAGATTTCTATGGCTTCTGGTACAACGGAATCCGATGTTTAGTGGTCAACAGCGGTTTGTTTTTCTGCGATTCCAACAGTGCGAGTGGCGATGAATCATACTGTTTTGTAGCAGCTCATGCCGCGCGTCAAAACGCCTGGCTAGCCGAAGAAATTGATATGGCTAAACTCTGCTCTACCCAATTACTCATTTTCACGAGTCACTCGTGGTTCACAGAATCCGTCGAAGAGGACGACGCAACAACAGCTGCTCGAGTCATACCGAAGTCGATTCGATTAAAGTGGTTGTCCAAGTTGCAACATGCTCGGGTCTCTCTTGTTTTGAGTGAGGGATCGGGTCCGCTTAATGCTAAGAAAAAGATTTATTGTTTTCCCAACGCGGCAGCAGAGTTCCAACGCAGACGTGAAGCTCGGAAGGCCGCTAAAAAGCAAAGTAGAGCAGATTCTCGTTCAAGAGATATTTATGAAGCTAATTCCGAGCACGCTATTGCTAACGATGCTGTGGATGTAGACATTAGTGAGCGCAATAGCAAACGCAGAGACGACAAGAAAACGCCCTCTAAGAACGAAGCGGCTGATTGGGTCAGTCATGCAGACGAGGAGCCACTGCTTCCTTCGCAAATCATCGAAAATGCTAGACGAAGAGGAGATATTCTCACTCCTAAATTGCGCGAAAATGACGTTTTACCTGAAAAAAATGACGCTACAGACGACGATAGTGACAGGAACTATGTGTGCAGTGACGGCCTGGTGCGTCCGCCTGCCCCACCTGGCGCAAGTGACACTGATGCTGGAGATACACATGCGTCCCTAGAAGAATCTGAAGAAGAAAATGATGAGGATGATCACGACGACGATGACGATAATGAAAGTAATGCGGCAAGTGATTCGGATGATGGAATCAACGACGGTGAATCTAAGTTTAAGAATGTTGACAGGAGTCTGTGTGGGCCGGAGGTCGTCCGTAGTGATAAGTGCATTCATAAGGAGTCTGGGAATGCTACGGGAGGAATTCGGCTGGTGCGGGTGTATGAACATTCACTTTCTCATGGTTTCTTCAGCATCGAAGACATTCCTGCTGATATTGCCAACATGAAGCTGTAAAACTGTAGAAGTAAATTCAACTGATTTATAATTATTCAATCACTAACTAGCATAATACCTCTAAAATCAAGCTAGTGAGTCTCTGCGATACGCTTTTTGATGTGAGCAATCGCCCTGCCAGGGTTGAGATGCTTGGGGCAGGCGTTGCTGCAGTTCATGATGGTGTGGCAGCGGTACAGCTTGAATGCATCATCCAGCTCTGCAAGCCGCTCTTTTGTTAATTCGTCACGGCTGTCCTCGATCCATCTGTACGCTTGCATGAGCACTGCGGGACCTAGGTACTTGTCAGCGTTCCACCAGTATGAAGGGCAAGAAGTGGAGCAGCAAGCGCACAGAATGCACTCATACATGCCATCGAGCTTCTTGCGATCACCAACAGACTGCAAGTGTTCACCATGGTCCAAGTCATGAGGCTTTTTTGTTTGAAGCCAAGGCTTAATGCTTGTATACTGTTCATAAAAATTTGTCATGTCTGGAACAAGATCCTTGATAACGTACATGTGCGGCAAAGGGTTAATTTTAACAGCATCTTCACCTTTATCGATGTAACATAAACACGCCAAAGTATTTTTGCCGTTGATATTCATCGCACAACTTCCGCAAATACCCTCTCTGCAGGAACGACGAAAAGTCAAAGAAGAATCCTGTTCATTCTTGATTTTGAGCAAAGCATCCAAAACCATGGGCCCACACTCATCTAACTTAACAGGGTATGTTGCCAAATAAGGCTTCTGTTTCTGCTCAGGGTCCCAACGATAGATTTTAAAATACTTAATCTTGGGTGCGGCCTTTGGAGCATTATCAATCTTAAGGTCGGCAAAGCAGCGAATGACATTCTATATTTTTTAATAAATTTAATAGGATGATGGTGGTTAGAAATTTATAAGAATATAATCACGCAGGCGGTCATATGCATTGCAGTACTATAATATTTTTCCAAAGTACAACGTGGCACGTCGTATTTCCAGCCGCTTCATACGTCATCCTCTAGGGAGTAAAAGCGCACATATTAGTACAGAAACAACTTACTTTTGATGTAACCTGATCGATTGCCCTTCGGAGACCAATTGTTGAACTTCTGCCCAGCATCCTGCACTCCCAACTAACTTCTGTTCCTACTTCCTCTCTTCTTACTTTTTTTCCTCCTTCTGTGGTTTTTATCGGCCCAAATCGAGTGTTTGTACGTCCAACATCGAGCAAGAGAACAAATCCTTTTTTGCCTTCTTTACGAATTCATTTTGTAAACTTATCAAGTTTCAATTATGGATCTTATGAATAAAATTGTCGTCGCGTGCTTTATAGCGCTTATTGCCATTTTCATTTCTTCAGATTCTGACCTCCTTCTTTTCGTGTTACCCTACGACAAAGCTAAAGCCCAAAATGTGTTTGTTGAAAAAGTCATTTGGATAACTGGAGCATCAAGTGGAATTGGGGCATCTTT
>JACCDO012152099.1_pt1 | contig 11806 bp, 12 predicted proteins | sample 7446101 | NCBI WGS metagenome assembly JACCDO01 (sample SAMN15323440, study PRJNA562643) | freshwater metagenome | isolation source: river surface water | place: USA:Blue River Watershed | collected 2017-08-16 | reverse complement strand
GCCATTCGCGTGCAGTCGCCTTGTTTCTCTCCTGAATCTTATAATCACCAGGGGCATTTCTTAAGCGTGTTGAGGCCATGTTATATTTATATGGAGTGATTATAATTCCCAATGTATCTCACATCATCCATGATAAAATCGTATGCATGATGGGTGTGTCCTGACACAAGCGTAAGCCGTGGATTTCCCTTTACTTTGTCATGTAATTCATTTGCGAAGTACTTTTTTGTTGTCTCAGATTGATTTCCATATATAGGGTCACTGGTTCCATCTCTCGTAAGAGGAAAGTGTGTAACCAAAACTACAGGTGTGTCTGGTTCAATGTATTTTAATTCATCCATAATGTATTGCATGTCGCGGTTGTGAAGTTCATGATAATCTTTTACTGTAATTGGCTTAAGATGTCCAGCATCATTGTGAACTTTAATTTTCTTAAAATCGTTTATGGAGAGAACAATTGAATAATTTGCACTACCCCATGCAGTTGAACCGATAATTGCCCACAACTGGTCATTCCATATTATTCCCATTGATTCATTAACAAGAAGCCGAATTTTTGGCCATTTCTCTCCAATTGTTGTCTTATATTTGTCCAATAATTTATCCATGGATTTGCTGTTACTGTAAAACTCGTGATTTCCCAACACATATACAGTGACGTCCCAATGTTCATTCACATATTCCATAAATTGGTGCCAAATTGGGCTAGACACATGACCAATGTCACCGGATAATATTAGGCAAGGGGTTAGAGCAGGCCATTTGGCTGCAAAATCAGGACATGCGTCAGCATTTTCCAAGTGAATGTCGGTTATCACTTGAAATGTTGCATTGAACTTGTCAACATATGCGGACATTTCTAATTGTATAATTAATTGTTGCTTTTAAATGTTTTATAAATGTAGTATAAAATGAGAATATGCGTTATTACATATTATACAATAGACATTGTAGATTATTTTAAAATCACCCGCAAATTAAATGAAATGTATTGTAAAAAAAATAAAATCGATTTTGTCATATCTAGCACGCCTAACTATAAAAATAGAACACCACATTGGGAGAGAATACCATTAATTTTAAATGTTTTAAATAGTAACAAGTACGACTGGGTCGTATGGATTGATGCAGACGCATTTTTTTATTATGACTCACCAAACATAAAAACACTTATTCACAAGAATTTAGATAAAGACTTTATTTTTAGCGAAGATGCCAATCCACAGTGGTGGCCAATTAATTCAGGGTTGTTTGTAGTAAAAAATACAACCACATCTAAACAATTTTTAAATGCATGGGGGTTTGATGAAGAAAAGTATGAATCAAGTTTGAATAAAACACATTGGGTAGGAAATGCATCTTTAAACATGCATGACCAAGAACTGTTGAATACACTGTATGAAGACAACTTTTTAAACGTTAAGAACAAATCAGTTATTATACCTTATGGTGAAATGCAGATGTTCACATTTGTTAAAAATAACAACAAGCCCTATGTATTTCACATGGCTGGACAAGACAAAGCAGAACGCATAATTCAAGCACATGCATATTTATTAACACAAATAAATATCACACTTGCTGCAAATAAAACTATTAGCCGGCAACAATATTTTAAAAAAATGTTTTAAAAAAAATTGAACAACATTCATGTTTGTAGGGATATATTAAATTAATTTTACAACAACATGAACGTAGCGATTGTTGGTGGACGTGATTTCGACGACTATGAACAGTTTAAATCGTGCATTGATGGAGAGAAAATCAAGTTTAAGAGCATTGTCAGTGGCGGTGCCCGTGGTGTTGACTCACTTGCAGAGAGATATGCCAAGGAAATAGGAGTGCCTGTAAAGATTTATTTGCCAGACTGGACCAAACATGGGAAGGCAGCAGGTCCGATTCGAAACAAGCAGATCATAGAGGCGTCTGATTGCATAATAGCATTTTGGGATGAGAAATCGCCCGGAACGCGTTCATCACTTAAAATTGCCGAAGACCTCGGAAAGCCAACAACGATATTCATTTACAAAGAAGCCATCAAATCAGCGACCCGATGAAGATTGTCCCATGAAAACAACAGGAATACAGATTGTTCGTCGCTCATGTTAATAAGATGATTTTTCGTTTTTTCTTCTGAGAGAATTGACATGACTTCTATGTTGTCCTTTATTTTCTTATAAAATACGTCTAATTGGGTATTGATTGACTGCTCATCGTATGACTCCATCTCGAATGTTCGCAAGAATTCTAGTTGATACGTGAGATGACTAGTTAGTTCATCATCACATGTTTGATATGTTGTTTTAAAAAACTTCATCGCAAATATAAGTTATTTAAAACAATTTTTTAAGTGCTTTTAACTACACATTTAAAATCGCCCAGGCATGTGCTTCTCCTTGTAATCCTGGTCTTTTATGATGGAACGCGTGGGTATACCACCGCGAATCCAGTCAGAATGTGCGGCTTCCTCCACCAAATTGGCAGCATTGCTAATGGTTGCCTGGAGAGACGGCACAAGAGGCGTGTAATGACGGTGGTGAACAGCAGTGTCTGCGATAGTTCCGCAACTCTTGCGGTTGCGAATGTAGTCACCCTGCTGAATGCGAGCCTCGAGCACAGGCTTTGGAGCACCACGACCAATATAGGGAACAGTTGCAAATGGACGCTGCTGAAGGCTGAGTTTGGCAGTGGGTGTAGTTTGAATGGAACCAATGCGGAGGTTGGAGTCGGCATCAATGTTGCATCCACCTATAAATCCACCGTTGTAAAAGACATTGGGCTGATTAAGGGCAAATGAAATTGGCTTGTCCATGGCACAGGGGTAATAGTTGCTTGTCATGTGCGTGTTGAATCGATTGTTCTGTAAATTTCTCTCCGAAATGTCATAAGCATCATCCCCTAAACGAGAGAGATTACCAAAAGTATAATTAGATACCGAAAAACTCATCTTGATATATAATTATAAAAGATTTTAATTGGTTTTAACCGTTAAATTTGTAAATATAGTTCCCAGCAAATAACTTGGTACTTATTTCATCGTGAACATTTTAATTTAATTCACTTAATTGCTCCACAAAATCAAGTGAATTTTGCTAATTTCAATTAAAAGAATAAATATCAAGAATCCCGCCGGCAGGCATATTGTGTTTAATAGAACACTTGTCGATTCTGAGTGTTGTTTTTTATGCATTGAAGTGCATGTCCTTCTTTGCATGACGGCATGTTTCCGTAGCAAAACTCTGAAAATGCCTTCTGATCATTAGGGATAGTTGTGCTTGGATTCGTATGGAAATTCCTTAATGACGTTTCGTACGCCAAATTGTCGCCTAAATCCTTGAAAATGCGAGGATTCACCGCTTTATCTTTTGCGACTTCGATGATTTCTTGCTCAACTGCAGGATTAAATGATGGTGCAGCAGGATTTCGTTTGGGTGCGTCAACATAATCAGTTAAAAGCACATTCATCATTGGGTTTGTCGCCGTCGGAACTGTGAATTGCTGCTTAGTCTCCTTATAAACGACTGGGTCTGAACTAGTAAACGCTTCTTTCTTAAGTTTTTCATTGACCTTTGTTTTTTCGTTGCTAATGAAGAAAAGTGCTAGGACACCGAGTGCAACGATGCCTGAAACAAGTATTTTAACTGCACGAGAAACAACAAATCCAAGAATGGTAAGCAATATGATAAGCCTCGAAATGGCGTTGATTTTCTCGACAAACGACTGACTCTGGTTTGGATACAAGTCGGCCAAGTATTCCTTCTTAAAAAGTATCATAGGATTGTATAACCAAAAATCGGGGGTAGTCTTCTTTGTCATAGTTTGTTATATATTTAGAAGACAAATGATTTTTAATTTTACACAATACTAACGTTGTTCTCAACATTGGTTTTTGTCTTCTCTCCTTTAATGTCTTTGGAAAGCATCGATATAATAATGCGACGACAATGCCTTCTCACCATTTTCCTTAGTGTTGATGTGAAATAATACCATTTTATCTCTGTTTGCGGTTCAAACTCGGCTAACAATTTCTTGACTTCGGTGCGATTTTTGGTTGTCTGATATTGTCGTTCTATGTCACAAATACGGTCGATTGTAGCATCTTTAAAGACATTGTCACCAAGATGAACATTAAACACGATTTTGTTTGGAGCGTCAATTAACCTTACAGAAACATCGTCGGCCACTATTACGATCGGACTGTACTGAACTAATGTAAGAAATGAGGCAGAGTCATAATTTCGGCGTTCTTCGAATGGAGTTGCACTCAAATACACACCGAGTTCAGTGGATTGACCAGCATATGCTGACAAACTATTTGTATATGCTTTAAGAAGAAGAGGCTTGAGTGTTTTTGTTAAAATGGGTCCATAGCCGTTTACAAGTTTGGATTGTTCTATAACCATGATGTTCCGACTGCGTGTATGACACATTACCGTTTCAATGCATAAACCTATGTATTGGTGCATTGTGTGATTGAATTAAAATAAGTATATGACACTCATTTTAATTCATTTTCGTTAAACAATTAGTTGATTACTTCTTCTTATTTCGCTTTGTCTTCTGGGGCTTTTCGGGTTCAATCGGAGTTGGTGCTGACGCAGCGGCTGCTGCTCTTTGCTGCTCTTCCAATTGCTTCTTCGCCTTTTCCAGTTGTCTTCTCTCCAGTTCAGCACGCATACGCTCCTGTTGCTTACTCTTTGAAACACGCCTGTCCATTTCCGATTTCATTGCACCAGTTTGAGCCTTTGACATATTGTTGAGACCAAATTTGGAGAGAAGGTCCTTCATTCCCTCGGCACCAGGCATGTCCTTCAAGTTGTTCATATATTGCGAGGCTTCTTCGAGCAGTTCACTCTCCTTTATCTCTCCACTCTTAATCTTTGCATCCAGTTTATCACCGACCTTCTTCGCCAATTCCATGAGTTTCTGTGGATTCTTAATGAGTTTCTTGAAGACATCCTTCATATCAGTGATACCCTCTGCATCAATGTCGAGTTCACTTGCAACCTCTTCAGCAATGTCCTTGGCGAGAGAACCAATCTTACCACTAAAAATTCCTTTCAAATGGTTCTCGACATCCTCTCGATTTGGAATGTTCTCCGAACTAATACCTACACCAGACATATCCTCGCACATCTGGGCGAATCCGTTGAAGGTCTCCTCAATCTTCGCACTGAATTCTTCTTCATTAATTGCCTCGAACAGTTTGGCGGTATCTCCAAATGATTCCATGTTGTCTGTGTCAGGAACAACCGAGAATAATATGAGTTGGAGATATTGCCAGATGACGTTCTTTGTGTTTTCACTGATGTTGGATTTCCAAAGTAGAGAGAAATCGACATTGGGAAGCAGTTCAATGCTATCGGCGAACATATCCTCATTTTTGTAGAGAATGTTGAAGAAATGTTTAGGATAATTAGTCTTGCAAAATTCGTATGTCGCATCGTTCACACACATGTCACCCAATTCAGGAAAAGTATTTGTAAGATCGGCACAGAAATCAGTTACCAACTTGAAGAAATTGTCACGGTTGCTTTGCTCTTCCATTCTTATTGATGTTTTTAATATACAACGAAATGTTTATATTAAAAATCGATTAAATTGTTTGTTTTATTGCCTTTGGCTAAATTTATTGCCTTTGGCTAACATACATTGTACTAATCTTAGTGAGGTTCTGAATGTACTTCATTGCCTTTGCTTGATTGTCACCACCCATATTTCGCACAGGATTGCGGAGTTTGTCAATAATGCGTTGAACTTCGTCGCGTTTCTCTGAACCATCAACATCCGCACTGTAATCATGTTCAATAAAGAATGAAATGTCACCTGCCTCAATTGCAGCCGAATACTTTGAAATATACTTAAACCAAATCTTAATAACAGCCGTCGGGTTGAATGACTTCATATTAGCGAATGCAGTGCGAGCCATCTTAATGTCACCATCATCAGGGAAAATGGAGATGAGGTCCTCGATGAACTCAGTGAGGTGGTTGTTGAATGCTCCGACGAGTGTTGTCATTTTTGTTAAGCTATTAAAATGTATTGTGATTTATTTATATTGTTTTGTATGTTAATTAAAAATGTGATATATTTATAATTAATTAACAATTCATGTGCTCCTTTTTAACAAGAGATATTATAACAAATAATTGTAAGGTCATGGTCGATAGTGATCTTGTCATTCTTAATAGAATTATCAATGATGAAGTTCCGGACAGCACAGACAATTGGGGTATATTGTATCATGTTAACCATTACCACCCGGATGCTGTTTTATATTATACGTCAGATGTTGAAAAAATGCGAAGTAAAATAATTAAATTGCTTGCGGCTTATTATAAGGACGAGTATTCATTTTATATGCCAAACATTATATTGTTCAGAGTGGTTAATATAAATCCACAGTTGGTCACACTAGATTTATTAGAGAGAAGCAATTCGGATTACTATTACATAATAAAACACTGCAAATTTAACAAAACTATTAATAATGCAGTACCATTTTTGATTGGTGTATTTGATGAGGTTGTTAAAGTCATGGTGGATTATGCATTTATTTTTGAGAGAAACGTTTCTAGACGGAGGCTGCTTGCTTTTTACAAGGAGAAAACAGGTGCTACCCATGTAAAATGGTATAAATCCATTTCATCAATGCGATGTGAGTTGGTGAAGTGCAAATTTAATGAGATTTGTCGTGAATTGGAGAAATTAATTAGCGTCTAGGCATTTGTATTTGACTGTCTCTCTCGCGTTTTATTCTCTCCATGTCCATTTGCCCGCCACCACCTTTGCCTTGATTCTCTTGCGGTGTTTGTATGTAATCTACATGGTCAATGTGTGCGAACCCATGCATCATTGCCAGACCACCATTTCCTTGTGCCGACATTTGGGTGGCATCGAGACCTATATATGAGTAATTGTCAGACATGCCATTCATTTCGCTTGATGAAAACGCCATCGGCTCTGCATTGTCGAATCCTCCTAAAGAGTTCACATTGTTCTGTCCTTTTGGCAATAATTCTCCTAAAATAGGTCCGTCTCCTTGAATTATGTTGAACCCATTGTTAAGGAGCATGAGTGATGGCACATGTGAAATATTAGGCGGCAAAGGGACTAATTGACCATTATCGAGCACAACACTCCTTGTTCCATCTTGATTTCGAACTCTTTTGTCGATGCATATGTAGCAGATGTCCTTGGCATTGTAGTTTCGAGACAACGAATAAAGGACGTTTTTGCTACTATTGCAATTATTGCTGTAATACAATATGTATTTCATTTTTATATATTTCAAACAAGTGTGTTTCAAGCAAAATACGCAAATGAAAAAATTGAATTGCAAAAAAGACCACTTAAACACAATTAATTTATCTCTCTTTAGTAGACAACAATGCCTAAAATCGCCAACCTCAACGAAACCGATGGAGTTCTCTCGTTCACACTGTCCGATGTGAATGTGAGTTTCGCTAATTCGCTGCGTCGCATTCTAATTAGTGAGATTCCGGCTGTCGTCATTCACACTTTTCCTGATGAAGAGAATGACCTCAACATCACAGTCAACACAACCCGCTTGACAAATGAGCAGATTAAGCAACGAGTTGGTGCAATTCCAATTCACATCAAAGATCAGACGATTGATCTGAGTGACTATCAAATTGAGTTGGACATGGCAAACACCACGGACAACATCATTTATGCGACGACTGAGCATTTGAAGATTAAGAAATTGAGTAGTGATAAGTATTTGGATGACTCGGAATTGCGAAAGGTATTTCCAGCAAACAAGATGACCGGTGGGTTCATTCCTATTGTTCGCCTTCGTCCGAAGATTAACAGCGAAACCAAGGGTGAGCACATCAAATTCACTGCGAAAATGTCGATTAAGACCGGAAAGCAGAGTGGAATGTATGTCTCAGCATGCACATCCTCATATGGATTTACTCAGGACAAGTTGCGGCAGGTCGAAGAGTGGACAAAGGTCGAGAAAGAACTGATCAAGACGATGAAGCCAGAAGATGTCGAATTCGAGAAAAAGAATTGGATGGTGAGCGAAGGACGGAGAATCACACTAAATGACAGTTTCGACTTTCTGGTTGAAAGTGTTGGTGTTTATGACAATGTTGAGTTGGTGAAATTGGCTTGCGAAATCATGAACAAGAAGCTGGCATCAGTTGTTGCAGCAGTTGACGGAAATGAACTCAAAATCCAAGAGGCAAAGACTACAATGACGCACTGTTTTGATGTGCTTTACAATGGAGAGGATTACACACTTTCAAATGCGATTGACAGTGTTTTGTATGCTGACTATTATTCAACTGGAAAGTTGTCATACATTGCAACCAAGAAACTTCATCCACACAACGACTACATTGTAATGAGGCTGGCAGTTAAGGAGGACCCAGCAATCAAAGATGAACAGTATTCTGGAATTGCTAAGAATTACATTAAGGACTCATGCATAAAGGCAATGCAGATTATGAATGAAATTGCTGACCTGTTCTAATAACATGATGTAGTATGTTCACTTTATTTTTACATGAATAAAGTGAAATTAGCAAATAAACAATTAAAAGTATTTTATATTCATTATATTAGATAATGGATACAAGCACAGAACAAACTTCTACATCGTCCATTGTTATAGAATTGGGCGACATTATACAGGTAGAAGCACCAAACAACAGCGACATTCATAACAAAATTTTTTTCGTTGGTTACATAGACAACACTCAAATTCAGGGATTTGATAACAAAGATTTAAAAAAGCACATATTCAACATTTTGGATGGCATGCTGACCGATGAGAGCATTGAAAGTATATCAATTCTCTTCAAACATCCAGAGAAGGGTTATGCCCGCCAGAATGGTCTTCTTAAAGACAAGTGGGTTACCATGGAATTTGGCGGCGATGTTCCAGTGTTAATTACAGGTCAAATCACTAATTTAGAAGAAGATATGATTGAAGTAAAGACATATCCAGAGGGAGAAACAATTTACATGGATTTTGCTTACAAGGGTCTGCCTCTTGACATTCCAATTCAAACCATCAAAATTCGGAGTGAACCGGCTGGGTTAAAGGAACTCGAACTCTCTCCCATAACACCCGATGAGCCTGTTGTTACTGAGGAGGCAGAGGGTGCAGAGCCGGATGAAGACATTATTATAGACGAGAATCTCATTGGCGTATCTACGAAGGATGTGAAAACGAAGTTGCGTCAGGTTATTATGGATGCAGATGACATAGTTTTTGGTGAGGATTTGGGAGAGGTTGATGAGGTCGTAGATGTAGGAGAGAAACAGCGGCGTTATGGAATTGAAACTCAGATGAATGACTTGATGGATGAGATGTTGTCAACAATTCCAAACGCTGAGAGAACACGCAATGTCCTTAACAGAATTCATTTGCTTATTGAGCGATTTAAGCAACTTCGTGCACAATTCTCTCAGTTTGATGATGGCGGAAATGCTAATAGAATTCCCAAGAAGTGGTCAGACACAAACAAACCTGCAATTGATGTATTAACACGTCTCTCACGCAATTTAACATGGATTTTGCCAATTGTCGCAAACAACAAGAAGGTATATGACCTGATTGATGAAGAAGAATCTGCCAACATAGTAAGTAAGAATCTTCTTAGCGATTTAACGGATGAAGCGAAAATAATCACAGCAAGTGATGTTGATTATGACAAACAGGCCACTCAAACTGCCAAATTTAGGACTCCATTTGATACTGTTGCCGAAGATGAGCAGCAAGTTCTGGACAATATTAACGTTGAAACCGACATTGATGTAGTTGTTTCTTCTCTCGAGAACTTTGCCAGTACTGTAGTGAAGAACAACGCAGCAAAATCACGCCGTTTTGTCATTAACCGCTACAATTTGGGAGAGAAGCGGCTCAAAGCATCGTTTATTCGTGGTTCTAAAATGAATGCAGACGAACATTCAATTACTAAGAATGATATGGCTCAGGTCACTGGATTCGTAGTTTTGCCACATCAATATGTGCGATTTTCTGGCATTAAACTTCCAGCGACTAACATTTACAACAAGGCTAATATGTCTCAAGCAAGACTCCGTTATTGGCAACTCTTAAATGAGTTGATTGACACGTCTGTTCTCACGTACAACATAATTGATGAAGAACGAGACAGAATGCGAGGTGAGGATGAAGAATTAGACCACTACTTTAGAACTGTGTTTATACATAAAACATCTGGAAACAATATTGCACAAATGAAAAACAAGTACGAAGCATTTTTAAATAAGGTCATTCCGAGAACATCATTTTTGTTTGAACTTCTCTCCAAATACATTACCAATAAGTTGTCATATGATGAGGTGATCGCTTATTTAGAACCATTTATGATCTATGATGACGCAGTTACCTACAACAATTATGAGGAAATTGCGGCATTTGTTCATAACAACATAGTGGAATTTCGCAAGAATTACGAAAGAAATAAGACCGAATTTTTGAAAATGCGAAAGTTGCTTAATGAAGAAAACGCCAAAGTGTTTTTAAATGATGCATATGATACTAAAAATAGGATTTATGACTCATCAGTCCCAACAATGTTTACAGATTATTCAGTTCGTGCTTTCTATGATTCTGTATTTCGCACATTGACTCCAATGCGTGATCCAAATGGACAGAACCCAATTTTGTTTGGTACGTCTGAAATTCTTACTAAAACTAATGAATTTGACTATGGTCGGGCGTTTCATTTGGGAATGGCATATAATGGGTCGCAGAATTTAGTTGGTTTCGATTTTGATTTGGATAGTAGAATTCAAAACAACATTTCGAGTGAAACCAAAATGAATGAAGAGACAAAGAATGACGATGTTTGTCAATCATATGTACTTGCTAAGAAGTATATTGACTTACAGGAACTTGAAGATGACAATGGTAGAGAAGATATTTATTTTGACAAGCAATACGACGAAACCCGGTATGATATCATTTTTGAGTATAAGAAAGAACGTGATTCAATGCCTAGAGAAGAATTCATCACCTTTTTGGAGCAGAAATTGATTGAATCCGTTGGATTGTCTGAACGTGTTGCTAATCGCGAGGCAAACGCAATTTATGATGGTAAACGCCGTGTTGCAGACGGCGATTGGGCTGTTCTGGAGGTTGTTCGCGATGAAGACAAGGGACCAGAACTGATGTATTATGAGCGACGCGGTGGCAAATGGGAATACGACCCTAACGGATACAAAGAGAAGCACAACTTGTCTACTTTAAAACAAGATGAATTCTGTGAAATGAACCCCTATGACAATTGTTATAAGGATGGACCAGATTGCAAAAATGCAGATGTTCTTAATGCTGAACTCAATAAAAAATTAATGGAGGAGATGGTACGAGAAGTTGAGATGGAATACAAGCAGAACATCGACGATTTTAAGAAGAAGATTGAGAAAGACATGGCCAATTATTATTACTATGGCAACAAATATATTGAGGGAAGCAATAAGGGTCGTTTTACCAAATTATATGATATTTATTATTACAACAAGATTAAGACAAACTTGGTTAAAGCCTATATTGGAGAGAATTTGGGTGAGAGAAATGTAGTTATATCACCATGGCAGAAATTGTTCCACATTATTCTTGGTCAGTCCGACTTTATTAAGAAACAGCATGACATTATCCGTTTTGCAAACAATTACACCAAAGAAGATAAGACAAACCCATTTATGTTGGCCTGCAAGGACACTGGAGTTCCACTAGTTCCTACATTTATGATTGAGTTGGCTAACGCAGCGGCCGGAATGAGTTCAATGACTTATGATAAGG
>JACCDO010438964.1_pt1 | contig 11806 bp, 7 predicted proteins | sample 7446101 | NCBI WGS metagenome assembly JACCDO01 (sample SAMN15323440, study PRJNA562643) | freshwater metagenome | isolation source: river surface water | place: USA:Blue River Watershed | collected 2017-08-16 | reverse complement strand
GAAGGCGGCGCTCAGCTTGGCCGGATCGAAGGCCGGGCGTGTCTTGCCGGTCCCGCAGTCGACGAGTCTCCAGGAAATTTCCGCCGGATCCGTCCACGCATACGCGAGGGTGTTTCCGTCGCGAGACCATTGAGGCGCGTCCACCTTGGTGCGTGGTGAGCGCCAATACCAAGTGTCATACTGCTTCTGCCATTCGGCGATGAGGTCTCCTTGCGCGAGGATCGCCAGCGGTGATAGCAGCAGGAAGAGTCTCAGCAGCATGCCCCTTATCCAATGCCCTGAGACCCTGGACTCAACCCTGCATCCGCTTATTTGGCCTTAGCGGCGCTCTTGGACTTGCTGGCCTTGGGCTTGAGGGTCGTCAGATAGGCGACCACGTCGCGGATTTCCGCCGGTGTCAGGATGCCGAGCATCGGAGGCATGACGGAGATGGGCGGCGTGCGCTGGGCGACTTCCGTCACGTTCAGGCTGCGCGTCTTTCCGTCAGCCAGCCTCACGTCGATGGCCTTCGGGGTCTCCTTGAGGACGCTTCCGGCCACGGTCTCTCCGGATTTCAACTGGATCGTCTCCATGCCGAAGCCGACGACGATCTTGGCGGAGGGTTCGACAAGGGACTGGGCGAGTTCCAGTTTGGTGCGCTGTGAGCCGACCAGGCGAAGGCTAGGTCCGACTTCGCTGCCTTCGTTCGAGTCGACACGATGGCAGGCGACGCAGTTGGCGCCCAGGTGGCCATTGATCAGCGCGCGCCCCGCTACGGGGTCGCCGCCGTCGGTAAGCAGTTCGTAAGGCAGCTCCGGGCCGGCCATGGCTCCCGACGTCTTGGCTGCGGACTCCAGATAGCGCCGCACCAAGGCGACGACGGGTGCGGAGGAGGATTCCTTGGCCAGGGTCAGGACGTCTAGCTTCAGTCCGTTGTCCAGCTTGCGGGCCACGAGGCGCTCCGCGAGTTCCTGGATGATCTTTGCCGAAGCGGCGTCATCGCGTCCGCGGAGCGCGGCGACGACGGCCTGCTTTTCGGCGATCTTGGCGGACTTCGAGGCGATGATCTCGCGGGCTACCTGCAAGGCGGAGTCGCCATCCTTTAGGAATAGCTGGCGAAGCGCTTCGATCCTGACTTCCGACGGATTTCCTTCGCCGGCTGCACGGCGAAGGATGCCGACGAGGGTGGGGGCGTCGAGGTTCTGCCGGCCGAGAAGACGTAGCGTCTGAAGACGGACAGCCGGCGAAGCCTTGAGGTCACCTGCCAGCGCAAGCAGTTCCGAAGAGGGCAGGTCCAATTCGTAATCGACCATGAGTTCCAGCACCTTGGGACGATCGGAGGCATCGGTGATGGCGAGCAGGTCGGCCTGGCGGGCACGTAGGGAGCCGGCGAGCGGACCACGCTCGCGGGCAGGATGGGGACGGGCAACTCCATCGACGAGGTCGAGGCGGGGAGGCTGGGCGAACACCTGCAATGCTTTCCACGCTTCCGAGCGAAGCGGCGCGCCCGCGGGCTGCAGGAGGGTCCATTCCAGGACGCGCTGGAAGTCTTCCTTCTTACCGGAGCGCAGGCACGCGTTGAGGGCGCGACGTGCGGCGTGATAAGGCATGTCAGATCGTCCGAAGGACTCAGACAGACCGTTGAGGGCCGTCGGGATGCCGACGTCATCATGGATCGCGCGGGCTGCCTCGACGACGACCTCTGCGTTGGCATGTCCGAGCAGCTGCGAGAGCAGGGGGGAACGCTGGCGCGCCAGGGCGAGCGTGGCGAAGACGGCTTCGGCTCCCTGATTCGACTGGGCGACCTTGAGGAGTCCGTCCGCGGATTGGGTGCCGGCTAGGCCCGACACCAGTCCATGTCGCAACCAGGGTAGGCGGAGTTCGGTCGCGGCGTCGCGTACGAAGGCATTGAACGGCACGTTGCCGCCGAGCTTGCCGAGCGTGACGCCAGCCTGAGTGCGGAGTCGGAGGTCGGATTGAGCGAGCTGAGCAGAAACTTTGGCGATGAGTTCCGGAGTGGCCTTCGCTTCGCTGAGCACCTTGAGGGCTTGGACGCGGATCTCAGAGTCGGCATCGTCCAGGAGCGCAAGTGCGGGAGAGAAGTCGGTGATATTGCCAAGACGCAGTCCCATGCCGAAGCCCCAGATCGCGTGGATGCGGGCGAAACGTGGCGCGTTCACGTCCTTGGCCAAGGAGAGCATCTCGGACCAGGCACCCTGACGATGCAGGCGGATGGAGGCGTTGACGCGTACGCGCTGGTCGCGATGGCCTAGCAGGCGCAGGCATTCGTCCTTCGGTACCGGGACGGAGAATGACTTGGAAAGGAATTCCTCGGACGACTTGTCGACCGTCGCGGCGACGTCGAGGCGCCAGACCGCGCCTTTGCCGTCGAGCGGGTATCCGCCGATCCAGTCTGCGTAATAGGCGCGTCCATCGATGCCCCAGGCCATGCCGATGCCCATGATGCCGGAGCTGATGGTGCGAAGGTTCGTCTGACGGAAGCCGTCCAGATGCGGCTCCAGGGTGAAGGCGTCCATCTTGCCCTTCGGGAACTGGTTCAGCAGGAAGCTGCCACGCAGATCCCCGTCCAAGGCATGTCCGGGCTCGCGCAGGAAGCCGGCCGGGCCGTCGGAGTAGTTGGCGATCGGGGGAGTGATGCTGAGGGGCTGGTCGGGGGCGCCGTGAGGCTGCCACATGTTCTCCTTCACCCAACGGCTGTCCGTATACTGATATTGATGCTGGTTGCGCCAGCCGGAGTCCGAGCCTTCGACCAGATACATCAGGCGTTCGCGCTCCTTGGGCTGGTCTCCGTCGTTATCGACGCCGATGACGTTGCCGAAATCATCGAAGGCGATCTCCTGGGTGTTGCGGATGCCGTGGGCGAAGACTTCGAAGCGGCTGCCATCGGGTTCGCATCGCAGCACGCAGCCCTCATGGGGATAGGCGAAGCGGCGTCCTTCCTTGCTGAGCACGTTGGCGCCTTTGTCGCCGACCGTCCAATAGATGCGCCCGTCCGGCCCTAGGCGGAGGCCATGCATGTCGTGCCCGGCATAGGCGATGTGACCGCCGAAGCCCGTGGCCACGATTTCCTTCACGTCGGCGACTCCGTCTCCGTCGGTATCCTTCAGGCGCCAGACGTCGGGGATGGCGGTGACGTAGACCCATCCGTCGAAGTAAAGCACGCCGGCCGCGATGCCCGATACCGGCGAGTCGAAGCCTTCCGCGAAGACCGTGATCTTGTCGGCCACGCCGTCTCGGTCGGTGTCGGAGAGCTTGTAGATGCGCTCCTTGAAGTAAGCCAGGTCCTTCCAGTCGATGCTGCCGTCCTTGTTGTGATCCTTCAGGCCGCCGCGGGCTCCCTTCATCTTTCCCGGGGCAAGCTCTCGCTGATAGAAAGCGAGCTTCTCCTCCGGCGTGGTGAGGCCGACGTCGTCGGGGACCCAGGCCTTGTGCTCGCGGATATCCAGGTCTGAGACCTTGCGACGGGTGGTGGAGGCGACATAGACGTTTCCAGACTCGTCGACCGAGCAGGCCGTCGGATCGGGCACGTTAAGCTCTCCTGACCAGCGGAACGGCTTCGGCTCTTCGCCCATCAGGACAAGAGCCGCCAAGAGGAGGGCGGCCTGGGGGAGCAGTCTCATGGTTGAGATTGTATGGGATTTCCGGGGTATTGGAAAACAGTCCTTTCCAGCATGTCGGGCTGGAAAAAACGAAATGAGCCGAGGGTCAGCCGACCAGCACGAGGTAGAGTTCCTTCGGGCCGTGGGCGCCGAGGACCAGGATGCGCTCGATGTCGCCCGTGCGGCTGGGGCCGGTGATGAAGGAAAGCATGCTGGGCATGTCCTTGCCGTGACGGGCCTGGACGAGCGCCAAGGACGAACCCAGGTCGGGCACGACTTGGCACGTTTCGGCGACGACCACGTGGACGTGGGGGAGGATCGAAAGGGCGCGGCCGCCGGAACTCGCGCTGGAAACCAGGATGGCGCCGAGCTGGGCGACGATCGCCTCGCAGGTGGTCAGGCCGGCGTCGCAGCCTTCGAGCTTCTGCTTGTCGAAGGAGGCATCCGCCTCCCAGGTCTCGCAGGTCAGAGCCGAGGCGATGGGGCGCGTCAGCGGGTGCCCGTGATAGGCGACCTTCTTCCATCCTTTGGATGACGAAAGGTCGGCGACCGCCTTGGCGGCGGCGGCATGATCCGGTACGCGGATCAGGACGGCCTTCAGCTTGGCCAGCTGTTCGGCCAGGATGGTCAGGCTCGCGTCGGCGGTCTCGCCGCCTTCCGGCAGCCAGGGTTTGGCGACGGCCGAAGTCTTGCCCGGAGCCGGTTCACCTTTGAGGTGAGGCTTGGGGGCCTTGACTTTGAGCGCCTCGCGGATGCGGGCGAAGATATCGGAGCGGGCGTCAGACATGGTCGTTCTTCCACTGGTCGCGGAAGGAGCTGGCAGGGGCCTTGGGGAGGTCGCGCGTCTTCATCCATGCGCCCATGTAAGGAATCGGCAGTTTCTGCAGCAGCGGCAGGGTGGCGCGGAAGATCCTGCCGCCCGTGGCGAACAACCAAGGGCGCTTGATCACGAAGTTGAAGCCGTGATGGAAGACGCGGTCGAACAGCGTCGGCGATTCCTTGGCGGCGTTGCGACGGTTGTGCAGCAGGTGATGGTGCAGGTCGATGCGGACAGGGCAGGCGTCCGTGCAGGCCCCGCAGAGCGAGGAGGCGCCGGAGAGGTGATTCCACTGCTTGAGTCCGCGCAGGTGAGGCGTGATGACCGAGCCGATCGGACCCTGGTAGGTGGTCCCGTAGGCCAGGCCGCCGATGTTCTTGAAGATCGGGCAGACGTTCAGGCAGGCGCCGCAACGGATGCAATGGAGGGCGTCGCGCTGCTCGGGGTCGGCCAGCAGGCGGGTGCGGGCGTTGTCCAGCAGGACGAGGTGGAACTGCTCAGGACCGTCGCACTCGCCCTTCTTCCGCGGACCGGAATAGAGCGTGTTGTAGCAGGTCATCGGCTGGCCCGCGCCGGCGGTGGCCAACATCGGGAGCAGCACGGACAGGTCGTCGAGGTGATTGATCACCTTCTCGATGCCGGAGAGCGCGATATGGATGCGAGGCAGGGCGGCGGTGAGGCGCGCGTTGCCTTCGTTCTCGGTGATCGAGATCTGACCGGTCTCGGCCACGAGGAAGTTCGCGCCCGTGATGCCGATGTCGGCGTCGACGTAGAGCTGACGGAGGTGACGGCGGGCGATCATCGTCAGCTCCTCAGGGCTGTCGGTCGGCGCCGTGCCCAGGTGCTTGGTGAAGAGCTCGCTGATGGCCTCGCGCTTCACGTGCATGCACGGGAAGACGAAGTGATAGGGGGCTTCGCCGCGCAGCTGCTGGATGAACTCGCCGAGGTCGCTTTCGACCACGCCGTAACCGGCTTTCTCGAGGGCGTCGTTCAGGTGGATCTCCTCGGAAGTCATGCACTTCGACTTCACGATGGCCTTGGCTTTGTTGTCCTCGGCGATCTTCAGGATGATGGCGCGGGCTTCGGCCGCGTCGCGGGCCCAGTGGACCACGCCGCCGTTGCGTTCGAAATTGGCCGTGAACTTCTCGAGGACGTTCGCGAGGTCGTTGACCGCCGACCACTTGGCCATGGAGGCCGCATCACGGGCGCGTTCCCAATCCCGGTAACGGGCCTTCTGGAGGTCGCGGTTGGTGTAATAGCCTCCGAGCGCTTTACGGATGAAGGCGCGCTGGTCCCCGTCCGCGGCGTTGACCGTGGCGTCCTTGAGGAAGATGGCTTTGGAGTCGGACATGTTCAGGCGTCGTTGGCCAGGACTTCGGCGATATGCAGCGGAAGGATCGGCTTGCCCTCGCGGGACAGCCAGCCGCCGATCTGCAGGAGGCAGGAAGGGTCGGAAGAGACAACGTAGTCGGCGCCGGTGCGGGCGAGGGCGCCGCCTTTGACCTGGACCATCGCGGTCGAGATCATGGGGAACTTGGCCGAGAACAGGCCGCCGAAACCGCAGCAGGTCTCGCCTTCTTCGGATTCGATGAGTTCGAGCCCCTTGACCGCGCGGAGCAGCTGGCGGGGTTCCTCCTTGAGACGAAGCTCACGCAGGGCGTGGCAACCGTCATGGTAGGTGACCTTCTTGGCGAACTTCGCGCCGACGTCGGTGACGCCGAGCTTCTTCACCAGGAACTCCGAGAACTCGAAGGTGCGGGACGCGAGATCGTCCGCTTCGGCCGCATGCGGCGTACCCTTGAGGAGCTCCGGGTAGAACTGGCGCATCATCGCAACGCAGGAGCCCGAGGGTCCCACGACGACTTCGGCCCCGCGGAAGACGCCGAGCGCGCGGATCGCGGCCTCGCGGGCCACGTCCCACTGTCCGGAGTTGAACGAAGGCTGGCCGCAGCAGGTCTGCGCGGAGCGGAACTCCACCTCATGACCGAGGCGCTTCAGCACCTTGGCCGTCGCCAGGCCGACCTGAGGGGTCAGCTGGTCGACGAAGCAAGGGACGAAGAGGGAGATGCGCACAGGGTTAGCGGAGGAAGGCCTCGTGGAGGCCGCCGTCGACGGTGATGACCTGTCCGGTCGTCTTGCTGAGGCGATTGGTCACGAGGAGGAAGTAGGCTTCGGCCTGGTCGGCGGGCGTGATGGGGTTCTTGGTCAGGGTGCGATCGGCGTAGAAGCGGGAGAGCTTCGTGGTCAGCGAATCGGTCGCCTCATCATCGGTGTAGGGAATGTTGTACTTCGCAAGCGACGCGATCACTCGGTCGCGCGGGAACATCGCCGAACCCTGGACGACGGTGGCCGGGGCGACCCCGTTGACGCGGATCAGGGGCGAAAGCTCCATGGCCATCTCGCGGACGAGGTGGTTGGCGGCGGCCTTCGAGGTGTCGTAGGCGACGGAACCCTTCTTGGCCACGGCGGCGTTGGCGCTGGTGGTCAGGACGAGGTTGCCGCGGAGACCCTGTTCCTTCCAGGTCTTGAAGGCTTCGTCGGCGACGAGGTAGCTGCCGGTGACGTTGAGGGCGAAGGTGAGGGCCCATTTGTCGTCCGGGATGTGGCCGGTGGTGTCCGGCGAGACGAAGATGCCGGCGGTGACGCAGATGGAGTCGAAGCCGCCGTAGGCGAGCGCGACCTGGTCGAGCATCTTGCGGATCGAGGCGCGGTCCATGATGTCACCGGCGAGGCCGATGGCCGGGCCGCAGTTCGAGAGGCCGGTGCCGGCGACGCCGATGCCCGTGCCGAGCTTGTCGGTGATCTCCTTGGCGGTGGCCTGGGCGGCCTCGACGTTCTTGTCGACGCAGACGATGTGCGCGCCTTCCTTCACGAGGCGGTGGGCGGTCTCCTTGCCGATGCCGGAGCCGGCGCCGACGACGATGATGACCTGGCGGGCGAGTTCCTTCTCGGCCGGCATGCGCTTGAGCTTCGCTTCTTCGAGCAGCCAGTACTCGATGTCGAAGGCTTCCTGCTGGGGCAGGGCGATGTACTGGTCGATGGCTTCGGCGCCGCGCATGACTTCGACGGCGCAGTTGTAGAACTCGGCGGTGACGCGGGATTCGGACTTGTCCTTGCCCCAGGCGATCATGCCGAGGCCGGGGATGAGGACGACCGTCGGGTTCGGGTCGCGCATCGCCGGGGAGTTCGGGCGCTTGCAGGCGTTGTAATAGGAAGCGTAGTCCTTGCGGTACTGCTCAAGGGCGGCGGCGAGCTTGGCCTTCAGCGCGGCGGCGTCCTCGGACTGGGGGTTCCAGTTCACGTAGAGCGGCTTGATCTTGGTGCGGAGGAAGTGGTCCGGGCAGGAGGTTCCGAGCTCGGCGAGACGAGGGGCGTCCTTAGAGTTGACGAAGCGGAGGATCTTCTCGTCGTCCTGGATCGTGCCGATGAAGCGCTTCTCCTTGGAGACCTGGCCGCGGAGCCAAGGCAGGATGGCGGCGAAGGTCGCATGACGCTTCTCGGCGTCGAGGGTCTGGTAAAGGGCGCCGCCGAAGGCCTTGGCGTCGCCGCCCTTGGCCTGGTACTTGGCTTCGATGTAGGCCGCGGCCTGCTCGATCATGGCGAGGGTCAGCTCGTAGCAGGCCTTGTCGTCATCAGCCCAGGAGATGAAGCCGTGCTGGCCCATCATGATGGCCTTGATGGCCGGCTGCTGGCGGGAGATCTCCTGCATGGCAAGGCCGAGCTCGAATCCCGGGCGCATCCACTTCACGTAGGCCATCTTGCCGGCGAAGATCTCCTTGGTGAGGGCTTCGCAGTTCTTGGAAGCGGCGATGGAGATGATCGCGTTCGGGTGCATGTGGTCGACATGCTTGCCGGGCAGGAAGCTGTGCAGCGGGGTGTCGATCGACGAGGCGCGCGGGTTGAGGTTGAAGGTCGCGTGGTTGTACATCGCGACCATGTCGTCCTCGGCCTGGGACTTCAGGCCCTTGTCCGCGCGGGCGGCGTAGGACTTCTGGAGGCCGATGAGCTTGTCCTGGTAGAGGGAGGAGAAATTGTCGCGGTTGCTGGTGCGGAGGTCGCCGCCGGAACCTTTGACCCAGAGGACCTGGGTATCGGCGCCGGTGAGGGGATCCTTTTCGACGATCTTGGAGGAGGTGTTGCCGCCGCCGGTGTTCGTGATGCGCTGGTCTGCTCCGAGCTTGTTGGAACGGTAGACCAGACGGCCGACCGGATCGAGCTTCGCGGCTTCGGCATCATTCCAGAGGTGGGAGACGTACTTGTAGTTGGACATGTTTGTTACGTGGAAATGGGTGAGGGGTGAGTAAGGGGTTTTATGACTTCTTTAAACCATTAAACTTGGCTTGGGCGGCGGCCCATGCGGCGGTGGAATTCGGTTTGTAAGTCACTACCTCGAAGGAGTTTCGGACGACCTTGCGCAGTTCGTCGAGGTTCTTGAGCTCCTTCATGGCGATGGCTTGAACGAGGATGTTGCCCGCGGCGGTGGCCTCGACCGGTCCGGCGATGACCGTACGGCCGGTGGCGTCGGCGGTCGCCTGGTTGAGCAAAGCGTTGCGGCAGCCGCCGCCCACGATGTGCAGGCGCTTGAGTTTGCGACCGGTGAGCTTCTCCATGCCGTCCATCTCGACACGGTAGAGGAGCGCGAGGGATTCGAGCACGCAGCGTGCGATCTCGCCGTGGGTCTTGGGAACGGGCTGCTTGGTCTCGCGGCAGAAGGCCTGGACCTTGGCGACCATGTCGCCGCGCTTGGCGAAGCGCACATCGTCAGGACGGATGAACGAGCGGAGCGAAGGCGCCTTGAGCGCGAGCTTCACGATCTCGCCGTAATCGGAGACCTCGCCTTTCTCCATCCATTCGCGGCGGCACTCCTGGAGCACCCATAGGCCGACGAGGTTCTTGAGGAAGCGGGAGGTTCCGCCGAAGCCGACTTCATTGGTGTACTTGGCCTTGCGCACGGTCTCGTTGACCAGCGGCTTCGGGAGTTCCACGCCGAGCAGCGACCAGGTGCCGGAAGAAAGGTAAGCCCAATCATCGCCCTTGGTGGCGGGGACGGCGGCGACGGCCGCGGCGGTGTCGTGCGCGCAGGTCGTGACGACCTCGGCCTTGCCGAGTCCGGTTTCCTTGGCGAGGTAAGGCAGCATCTTGCCGAGCTTGACGCCTGGCGCGACGGGCTTGGGGAAGAGGTGCTTCGGGATGCCGAGCTTCTTCAGCACCGGCCAGGCCCAGTCACGCTTGCGGGTATCCCAGCACTGGCTGCCGGAGATCAACGTCTCTTCGGCGCGGGCCTTGCCCGTGAGCAGCCAGGTGATGTAATCGCCGATGAGCAGGAACTTGTCGGCGAACTGCAGCATCTCGGGACGGTTCTCGGCGTCGTCGAAGAGCTGATAGAGCGTGTTGATGGAGATCGAGGCGATGCCGGTGCCTTCGAAGATCTCCTTCTGCGAGAAGCGGCGCATGGCCAGCTCGTAGGCCTTGAAGCTGCGCTCGTCGCGATAAGTGAACGGAAGCGAAAGGAGCGGACCGTCGCCCTTGAGCAGGACGTAGTCGACGCCCCAGGAGTCGCAGGCGACCGACTTGATCGGGCCGAGCTTGGCTCCCTTGGCCAGGCCGATGCGGATCTCGCGGAAGATACGGATGATGTCCCAGCGCAGGGTGCCGTTGGCGGTGATGGCTCCGTTGGAGAAACGGTGCACCTCCTTCATGGTGAACTTGCCGGCCTTGAGCTGGCCGAGGATGACGCGCCCGGATTCTGCTCCGAGGTCGATGGCGAGGTAATTGGACATGGTCAGAAGGGGCAGGGGAGGGTGAAAAGGGTCACATACCGAGCATTTTCTGCCGGTAATGTTCGTCGGGGCGTCCGGCGATACGCTCGCACTGTTCGGCGGTCAGGAAGACCGGTCCGCCCAAGGAGGCGGCGCCGACGAAGATCTCAGCCGCTTTCTCGGCCATGAGCAGGGAGCCTAGGACGGACTTAGGGGAGGAACCGACGGCGATGATCCCGTGGTTCTGGAGGAGGATGATCTTCGGGTCGCGCCCGGTGCGCTTCACGAAGGTGACGACTTCACGGCGGATGGCCTGGGAAAGACCGAGGCCGGGTTCGGCGTAAGGCACGAAGACTGATTCGACTCCGCACATCACGATCTCGTCCGGACAGGCGCGTCGCTCGGCGAACTCACGGGCACGCGGAGAACAGAGGATCTGATTCACGGCGATCGCGTGGACGTGGCCGACGCAGCGGACGCCGGGCAGGGTAAGCAGATAGGCGTGGAAGAGGGCTTCGATCGAAGGCTTCTTGGCCGCGGGATCAAGGCGGGCGGCCAGCAGGGCCTGATCGACCTCGACGTCCGTCGCGGAGGATCTGTCCAGCAGGGGGAGCAATCGGTCGAACGCGCAATGCGTGACGTCCGCGGAAGTCAGGCTGGCGAGATTGGAACCCGAGGCCTTCACCGCGAAGGTGTCCTCGTCGATGAGGACCGAAGTATTGCCTTCTCCGAGGATCGCCATGCGCAGCCGTTCACCGCCCAGCTGATGGGACAGTTCGAGCAGCGACTGGACAGGGTCGTTCGACATACCTCGGAAGGACGAGGCCTGATCAGACAGAGGTGAGGACGCGCTCCGGGAGCAGCTTGACCTTGGCTTTCTGGACGTCGGCGGCGCTGGCGTCGGTGACCAGGAAGAGCGAAGTGACGTCGCGGGTGACGGCGCAAGGACCGCCGCGACCGAGCTTCACCTTGTTCATGCAGATCAGGACTTCGTCGCTGCGACGGATGACTTCGCGCTGCTGGTGCGAGATGTCGCGCTGCGAATTCCAAAGACCGTTTTCGTCGATGCCTTCGGCGCCCAGCAGGGCCACGTCGAAATTCCAGCGGGCGACTTCCTCGAGCGTGCGGTCTCCGGCGACCATCGCATGACGGGTCAGGAACAGACCTCCGGGGATGTAGACTTCGACGCCCGGGAGGCATGAGATCAGCTGGGCGGTCGGCAGGCAGGTCGTGACGATCTGCAGGTCGGGAACGCCGGCGGCGGCGATGGCTTCGGCGGCGAAGAAGATGGTCGAACCCGAATCCAGGTAGACGGTCATGCCGGCCTTGACGCGCGAGGCGGCGAGATTGCCGATGCGGCGCTTGGCCTCGGCGTCTTCGATCTTACGATCGTCGAGCGGAGGGAAGTTGCGGTTGAAATCCGAAAGCGCTCCGCCATGCGTACGGGTGATGCGACGCTGGTTCTCTAGTTCGGTCAGATCGCGGCGAGCCGTCGCCTCCGAGACGTTGAACTGCTTGCAGATCTCCAGGACCGGCACGTATCCGACTTTGGAGAGAAGCTTGGCGATGGCTTCACGTCGGGCTTCGATGATGTGGCGGGCTACTTTCATAAAGTCGGATGATTTGGGGCT
>JACCDO010274350.1_pt1 | contig 11808 bp, 10 predicted proteins | sample 7446101 | NCBI WGS metagenome assembly JACCDO01 (sample SAMN15323440, study PRJNA562643) | freshwater metagenome | isolation source: river surface water | place: USA:Blue River Watershed | collected 2017-08-16 | reverse complement strand
GATGAAGTTGGTCCAAGTCGAATCACGATCATTACTTATATCAATCCTGCAGTTGCTGTGATTTTAGGAATTGTGATCTTGAGTGAGGAAATTACGCCAACGATGCTGTTGGCATTTCCAACAATCTTGATTGGGTCAATCTTGGCTGCAAGCAAATCAAAGGTTAATTAAATACTGCACGAAGATATTGATTTGGAAGCGGAAGTTGTTCGCCCAAATCATGGGCAGCTTGTCCTGGCCAATGTGGATTAGCAAGCATGGCTCTACCAATCATTACAGCTTCAACATCGCCACGTTGCAAAATTTCTTCTGCCTGTGGGCCAGTTGTAATAGAACCAACAGCACTTGTTCGCATGCCTGTTTCCTGATGAATTTTTTCAGCAAATGGAGTTTGGTACGCAGGTCCAAGTTTGATCTCCTGGGCTAAAGAAATTCCCGCTGAAGAAACGTCAACAAGGTCAACACCTCGAGCCTTGAGCTCGCGACACAGTTCAACACTTTGCTCGATGTCCCAGCCGCCTTCAATCCAGTCACTGGCTGAAATTCGCACAAATAAGGCGTGTGATGAAGGAACAATCAAACGAATTTCGCTTGTGATTTCACACAATAAACGAATTCGGTTTTCAAAAGAACCACCGTATTCGTCCGTGCGTTTATTGGAAATTGGTGAAAGGAATTCATGCAATAAGTAACCATGAGCAGAATGAATTTCAATCACATCAAAATCTGCTGAGAGGGCACGTTCTGCTGCGGCCGCAAAGTCAGCCTTTAATTTTGTAATCTCACTTAAAGTCATTTCAGTTGGCTCGGGATAACCTTCAAACGCAACTGCAGAAGGTGCTTCTGTTTGCCACCCGCCATCATCATGTGAGACCGGAGTTAAACCCTCCCAGGGCGCAGAAACCGATGCTTTTCGTCCAGCATGCGCTAGTTGAATTCCTGCTTTAACACCATGCCGATGAGCAAAACGTGGAATCTCTGCAAGCACTTGTGCTTGTTGATCAGTCCAAATTCCAGTGCACCCAGGAGTGATTCGACCTTCAGGTCTAACAGCAGTTGCTTCAACCATGACCAGGCCGGCTCCACCAGTTATGTAGGCACCATAATTCACTGCATGCCAATCTTGAATTAACCCGTTCACTGCTGAGTACTGACACATTGGTGCAACCCAAGCGCGGTTTTTAATTTCAACGCCGCCAACTTTAATTGGACTAAAAAGTTTGCTCATTTTCTACTTTCAGTTATTAATCACCAATTGTGGCAACCATGATTGCCTTAATTGTGTGTAATCGGTTTTCTGCTTGATCAAAAACAACACTAGCTGGACCTTCAAAGACATCGTGCGAAACTTCAAGCCCCTCGTGCATGCCAGTTTTATTTGCAATAGCGCGACCAACGGTTGTCTGTTCATTATGGAAACCAGGTAAACAGTGCATGAATTTAGCATTTGGGTTACCTGTTTTAGCAAGAGCTTCGTGGTTCACCTGGTAGCTACCAAGGAGTTCAACGCGCTCTTTCCAAATTTCTTCAGACTCGCCCATCGAAACCCAAACATCTGTGTGCACAAAATCTGATCCAGGAAGCGCTTCATCCATGTCCTCAGTAAGGAGTAACTTGGCACCACTGCGCTTTGCAAGTTCATTTGCAATTGTCTGAATTTCACTTGATGGCCAAAGCTTTTTCGGCGATGCGATGCGAAGGTCCGCACCTAAGAGTGCTGAAGTAACAAGAAGTGAATGACCCATATTTGATCTAGCATCGCCAACATAAGTGAACGCGATGTCCTTTGGGCGTTTGCCGGAATGTTCCATCATGGTCATGAAATCAGCCAGCATTTGAGTTGGATGCCACTCATCAGTTAGTCCGTTATAAACCGGAACATCAGCATATTGAGCTAATTCTTCAACTAGGGCTTGTTGATTGCCGCGGTATTCAATCGCATCGTAATAACGAGATAGAACTCTTGCGGTGTCGGCGACAGATTCTTTATGGCCAACTTGTGACGATGATCCATCTAAGTAAGTAGTGAAAGCGCCCTGATCAAAAGCGGCAACTTCAAAAGCACAGCGAGTTCTAGTTGATGTTTTTTCAAAAATAAGGGCAATACTGCGACCAACCATGCGCTGTTTTTCATTGCGAGCTTTTTTCTGGGTTTTTAGTTCGATCGCAAGATCAATTAAGTATTCGAACTCATCGGCAGTGAAGTCGGTTTCCTTCAGGAAATCGCGGTTCTTCAGATTCATTAGTCGCCTTTTTGGTTGGAAGTTCAAGCCTAGCGACAAATCTTGAGCCCCAGAAATACAAAAGCGGCGCTTGAATTTTCAAGCACCGCCTTTGTTAATTAGTCTTAGCGACCGGTGTAGCTCATTACGTGCTTTACTCGGGTGTAACCCTCTAGTGCTTCAGCAGATAGGTCATTACCGTGACCTGAATGCTTGAAACCACCGTTAGGCATTTCACCAACTTGCACCAAGTGGCAGTTAACCCAAACCTGACCAAAGTCGATGTCTTGGCTAACGCGGATAACTTTTTGGTGATTTGTTGACCAGATTGATGCAGCTAGACCGTAAGCAACATCGTTAGCCATGCGAACTGCATCAGCTTCGTCTTTAAATGTCTGGATTGTTTGAACAGATGCGAAAACTTCGTTTTGAATCATTTCGTCATCTTGCTTTAGACCTGCTACAAGTGTTGGTTCAAAGTAGTAACCACCATTAAGGCGTGATGCCTTACCGCCAGTTAGAACTTGAGCGTGACTTGGCAGGCGATCAATGAAGCCTTGTACGCGATCTAACTGAGCTTGGCTATTTAGTGCGCCGTAGTAGTTGTTGTCATCTTCTGGAGCACCAAACTTGAATTGGCTTACGCGCTTGGCAAGTGCTGCTGTGAATTCTTCAGCGATGCTTTCTTCAACTATTACGCGAGTTCCAGCTGCACAGTCTTGACCTGCATTCATCACGTTTGCAGTTGCAACTTCATCAACAGTGCGATCAAAATCGCAGTCGGCAAACACGATGACTGGTGCCTTGCCACCTAGTTCAAGGTGGATGCGCTTTAGGTCAGGAGCTGCGTTAGCGGCAATTTCCATACCAGCGCGAACTGAGCCAGTGATTGAAACCATGTCTGGACGCTTGTGGGCAACCATTGCACGACCGGTATCGCGATCACCATAAACAATGTTCACAACACCAGTTGGAAGTGTTTCAGCAAAAATTTCCGCAAGGATTGCAGCTGTTGCTGGAGTTGTATCAGATGGCTTAAGCACGATGGTGTTGCCAAGTGCGATAGCTGGAGCAAACTTCCAGATCGCCATTAGTAACGGATAGTTCCAAGGCGCTACCTGAGCACAAACACCAACTGGTTCGCGACGAACAGTTGAGTCATAACCTGAAAGGTATTCACCATTTGAAAGACCTGGGAGGTTACGAGCAAGAGTTGCATGGAAGCGAGTGTGATCAACACACATTGGCATTTCCATGTCGCGCATCCACCACACTGGCTTGCCAGTGTCTTGAACTTCGGCTGCAATTAATTCAGATGCACGCTTTTCCATCAAATCTGCAATGCGGAAAACTGCCAAGCTGCGATCAGCAGGACTTGTGCGCTTCCAACCATCAAATGCAGCGTCAGCTGCCTTGAAAGCTAAGTCAACATCTTCTGCAGTTGAACGTGGTGCATGACCGTAAACCTGACCGGTGGCCGGGTTTTCCATATCCATCATGTTGCCCTTGACTGGGTCAAGCAGCTTGCCACCAATGAAGTTCTTCAATGTGGTCATGTTTCCTCTTTCTGTTTTGCAGTTTTTAATTTTAGAAATCTTAAATTTGGTGCATTTAGTTTTCGAAGTTTCCGGTGCGAATTGCTACGCCGGCTGCAGCTTCCAAAATACACAAAGCCGCTAGACGAACAGTTCGCTGATCGGGTGAATCTATTGTGGCATCGATTTCAGTAAAGTCCAGAGACTTAATTGTTGGATGAAGGCTGGCAAAGTGCGTCAACTGCCTTAAATCATCGGCGCTTATGCCACCTGGGGCAGCTGCTGGACAAGCTGGCACTACTGAGCGATCACAGACATCCACGTCCACATCCAAATGAACTGGCCCCCCGCTAGCACCGGCAATTTCAACGGCCTCATCCATTACGTCTTTTAATGGACGACGCCTTAGTGCATCACGGGTAATCACAGTAATTCCGTATTCTTTAGCACGCGTGGCATAAGCGGGTGAATTAGCGTAATCGCTTATGCCAATTTGAACGACGTGTGTTCCCTGCAGACCAGCAGCAATCAGGCGTCTTACCGGCGAACCGTTACTTTCCCCGTCACGAAGATCATGGTGCGCATCAAATGTGATTAGACCAGCTTTACCGATTTGATTACCCCAAGTGGCTTTGGCAACTGAATATGTAATTGAGTTATCGCCGCCAACTGCAATTAAAAGGTCTGTGTCTTTTAGTTCATTTACTTTTGACTCAACCCTTGCTTCACCATCTGCAAAATCTGGGTCAACTACATCGCCGCCATCAAAAAATGAAACACAGCGAATATCTAGTTCGTGCGACCAGGAATAAGTTGAATAACGAAGCAAAGCTTCTCGAACTGCATTTGGTGTGACATGGGCGTTTGTTTGACTAATAGAAGTCTTGAAAGCTGGAACGCCTAAGTAAGTAAGGTTTGGTTTTTTATCTGGCCTTACTGAACTAAGCCAATGGCCAGCACGCGGCCATAGTTCATCATGTGGCAATGAGTTCATAACTAGTGGCATTCCTTAGTGTTAAAAGAAAACTTACTCTGCTGCCAACTGGTTGCCAAAAGGTCTATTGCCCGACAGACTTTCGATAGGAAAAGCACCTTAAAGGATGGTCTTAATGGTTTCAGGTCCTCGCCCAGTTAAAGCGGCAACCGGAACAAAAATCTCAGCTAAAGGTTGGCAGCAAGAAGCAGCTATTCGAATGCTGATGAACAACCTTGATCCAAATGTTGCTGAGCATCCTGATTCATTAGTCGTTTATGGCGGCACCGGAAAAGCGGCGCGTAACTGGGAATCATTTGATGCGATCGTTCGCACGCTTACCAATTTAAATAATGACGAAACCATGTTGGTGCAATCTGGAAAACCAGTTGGTGTTTTTCAAACTCATGAATGGGCACCACGCGTAATTTTGGCTAATTCAAACTTGGTTGGTGACTGGGCTAACTGGCCAGAATTTCGTCGGCTAGAACAACTTGGCTTAACCATGTATGGGCAGATGACTGCCGGATCTTGGATCTACATCGGAACCCAAGGCATCTTGCAAGGAACTTATGAAACTTTCGCAGCGGTTGCGGCAAAGCGTTTCGGTGGAACTTTAGCTGGAACATTAACCGTTACCGGCGGCTGTGGTGGCATGGGTGGCGCTCAACCACTTGCCGTAACTATGAACGATGGCGTTTGTTTAATCATCGATATTGATGAAACCCGTCTTCGTCGCCGCGTTGAAACCCGTTACTTAGATGAAGTAACAACTGAGTTAAATGATGCAGTTAAGCGCTGTTTGGATGCCAAAGCTGCTCGCAAAGCACTTTCAGTTGGTCTTGTTGGCAATGCTGCTGACGTTCTGCCAAAACTTTTGGAAATGAATGTTGATGTTGACATTGTTACTGACCAAACATCAGCACATGATCCGCTTTATTACATTCCAAGCGGTATCGATTTTGCTGATGCTCGCGAATACGCAGATAAGAAACCGGAAGAATTCACTGATCGCTCACGTGAATCAATGGCTCGCCATGTTGAAGCGATGGTTGGCTTCATGGATAAAGGCGCTGAAGTATTTGATTACGGAAATTCAATTCGCGACGAAGCTCGAAAGGGTGGCTACGATCGCGCGTTTGCATTCCCAGGTTTCATCCCGGCTTACATCCGTCCGCTTTTCTGTGAAGGCAAGGGGCCATTCCGCTGGGCTGCACTTTCTGGCGATCCAAAAGACATTGCTCGCACAGATAAAGCAGTACTTGATCTATTCCCAGAAAACGAACACTTACGCCGTTGGATCAACATGGCTCAAAAACGTGTTGCATTCCAAGGTCTACCTGCACGCATCTGTTGGTTAGGTTACGGCGAACGAGACAAAGCTGGCGTCGCTTTTAATGACCTAGTTGCTAAGGGTGAAGTTAGCGCGCCGATTGTTATTGGTCGCGATCATCTTGACTGTGGTTCTGTTGCCTCTCCTTACCGCGAATCAGAAGCGATGCTTGATGGATCAGATGCGATTGCCGACTGGCCGTTACTAAATGCCATGATCAACATCTCTTCTGGTGCTTCATGGGTTTCAATTCACCATGGTGGCGGCGTTGGGATTGGTCGATCAATCCACGCAGGCCAAGTTTCAGTTGCCGATGGCACCCCTCTTGCCGCCCAAAAACTTGCCCGCGTCCTTACTAATGACCCAGGTATGGGCGTTATTCGCCACGTTGATGCAGGTTATGACCAGGCAGTTGATGTGGCTAAGGCAAAGCATGTTCATGTACCGATGCTAGAAAATGGCGACTACCTTTAAATCATGTCAAAAACGCCAACTGGTGACTTTAGCCTGATCAACATTGGTCAACTTGTAACCAATAATTCGCAATTAGGTGAAGGTCAGCTCGGCATTATTAATAATGCAGCGATCAGCATTGTTGATGGCAAGGTTGCTTGGGTTGGACAAACTTCAAATGTCGACAAGAGTTTGCAGATAGTTGATGCCAATGGTGACTGTGTAATTCCAGGTTTTGTTGATAGCCACTCCCACATCATTTTCGCTGGTGACAGATCAAATGAATTTGCCGCTCGCATGGCTGGAATCCCATATTCTGCAGGTGGAATCAAAGTGACAACTGCAGCCACTAGGGCTGCAAGTGAGCAAGAATTAAAAATTAATGCGCAGCGATTAATTGCAGAAATGCACGAATCTGGCACCACAACAATTGAAATCAAATCTGGCTACGGCCTTGATGTTGAAACTGAAAAAAGAAGTGTCAAAGTCGCATCCGAACTAACCGTTGAAGTTACTTTCCTTGGTGCTCATGTTGTTGCAACCGAATTTGCTGACAATCCAGATGCTTATGTTGATTTAGTGGCCGGCCCAATGCTTGATGCCTGTTTGCCTTATTCAAAGTGGATTGATGTGTTTTGTGACAAAGGTGCATTCACTACAAGCCAAACCAAAAAAATTCTTGAAGCTGGTATCGCTAATGGCCTAAAGCCAAGAGTTCACTTGAACCAACTTGAACAAGGTGACGCAGTAGGCATGGCAATTGAACTAGATTGCGCATCAGCAGATCATTTAACTTACTTAACCGATGGTGACATTAATGCGCTAGCAAAAAGCAATACTGTTGCTGGATTAGTGCCAGCTTGTGAATTTAGTACTCGCTCACCTTTTTATCCACGCGCAAGAGACTTACTTGATGCCGGAAGTGTTGTTTCTCTATCCCCTGATTGCAACCCAGGCAGTAGTTATTCTTCAAACATGCCGTTTTGTATCGCACTTGCGGTTCGCGAAATGCATATGACAGTCGATGAATCGCTCTATGCAGCAACTATGGGCGGGGCTAAAGCGCTTCGTCGAAATGATGTTGGACATTTAACTGTTGGCGCTAATGCTGACTTAGTTTTACTAAATGCACCGACATACGTGCACTTTGCATATCGGCCTGGTGTGCCATTAATAAAGACAACTTGGAAAGATGGAAACGTTGTGTTCGCAAAAGGAGCAAGTGCATGAGTGAAGTAGTAATCAAAACATCTGGAATGACTTTTGCAGATGTTGTTGCAGTTGCTAGGCACGATGCCAAGGTGACCATCTCTAAAGAAGCTTTAGATGCGGTTGCTAAAACCCGTGCCCACATCGACAAACTTGCTGCCAGCCCAACACCTGTTTATGGCGTATCAACTGGCTTTGGCGCATTAGCTAATCGCCATGTTTCACCTGAACTTCGTCAGCAACTTCAAAGTTCACTAATCCGTTCACATGCTGCTGGCCTTGGCACACCTGTTGAGCGTGAAGTTGTGCGCGCACTTATGTTGCTTCGCTTAAAGACTCTTTGCTCTGGTCACACAGGTGTTCGCCCAGTTGTGGTTGAAACCATGGCAGCGCTACTTAATGCAGGTATCACTCCTGTGGTGCATGAATTTGGTTCACTTGGTTGCAGTGGTGATTTAGCACCACTTGCCCACTGCGCCCTTGTCTTAATGGGTGAAGGTGAAGTTGTTGATGTTTCTGGCAAGCAAGTTTCTGCTGCCGATGCACTTAAATCAGCAGGAATTTCACCACTTCAACTTGTTGAAAAAGAAGGCCTTGCATTAATTAATGGAACTGACGGCATGCTTGGCATGTTGATCATGGCTATTGAAGACCTTGAAATGCTTTGCGACAGCGTTGATCTAACTGCGGCAATGAGCGTTGAAGCGCAGATGGGAACTGATCAAGTTTTCTTACCTGAACTTCACCTTCCACTTCGCCCACATCCAGGCCAAGCAACAAGTGCTGCAAACATGTTCCACGCTCTCAAAGAAAGCAAGATTGTTGAATCACACAAAGTTGATGACACAAAAGTGCAAGATGCGTACTCGCTTCGCTGCGCACCTCAGGTAACTGGCGCAGTTCGTGACACAATCGCTCATGCTCGCCAAGTTGCCCTGCGCGAACTTGCTGCAGCAATCGACAACCCAGTTGTTTTAGATGATGGCCGAGTTTCTTCAAATGGAAACTTTCATGGCGCCCCGGTTGCTTACGTTCTAGATTTCTTAGCAATCGCAGCAGCTGACTTAGGTTCAATTTCAGAACGTCGCACAGATCGCATGCTAGATAAAGCAAGATCGCATGGGTTGCCACCGTTTCTTGCAGACGATCCTGGTGTTGATTCAGGTCTAATGATTGCCCAATACACCCAGGCTGCACTGGTTTCAGAAAACAAACGTTTGGCCGTTCCAGCAAGCGTTGATTCAATACCAAGTTCAGCAATGCAAGAAGATCACGTATCAATGGGTTGGAGTGCTGCGCGCAAACTTCGCACAGCAGTTGAAAACCTAGCCAAGATCATCAGTATTGAATACTTAACCGCAGCTCGCGCTCTTGATCTTCGCGCGCCACTTGCCCCTGCACCGGTTACTAAAAAAGCAATCGACCTGCTTCGCAAAACAGCTGGTGGTCCAGGCCCAGATAGGTTCTTGGCTCCTGACATGGCTGCAGCTGAAGTACTAGTTGCAACTGGTCAGCTTGCAAAAGTTCTTAAGTAAAAAGAGAAAATAAAAAACCCGCATCTTTTCGATGCGGGTTTTTTATTTAGCTCTATTAACCGTTGGTTGGGAAACCTAGGTTGATGCCACCATGACTTGGATCTAGCCAGCGGCTAGTTACAACCTTGCCACGGGTGAAGAAGTTCACGCCTTCCATACCGTGTGCGTGGGTGTCACCAAATAGTGATGCTTTCCAACCACCAAATGAGAAGTAAGCCATTGGCACAGGGATCGGCACGTTAATACCGACCATGCCAACTTGAACTTCATTCTGGAAGCGACGTGCAGCACCACCATCATTAGTGAAGATTGCTACGCCATTGCCGTATTCGTGGTCGTTAATTAGCTTTAGGCCTTCTTCGTATGACTTAACGCGAACCACTGAAAGTACTGGACCAAAGATTTCTTCTTTGTAGATAGACATGTTGGTTTTGACTTCATCAAACAGTGTTGGCCCAACGAAGAAGCCTTCGCCATCAGCATCTGGTTCTACGCCACGGCCATCAACAACAACCTTGGCACCTTCGCTCACGCCAGCGTCGATGTATCCCTTGACTTTGTCGCGGTGCGCAGAAGTTACAAGTGGACCCATGTCGCAACCACGTGTGCCATCGCCAGTGCGTAGTTTGCCCATACGATCAACAATCTTTGAAATTGTTGCATCTGCAATTGGTTCAACTGCAAGTAATACTGAGATCGCCATACAACGTTCACCAGCAGAACCAAAGCCTGCGTTAACTGCAGCATCAGCAACTAGATCTAGGTCAGCATCTGGAAGGACCAGCATGTGGTTCTTTGCGCCACCTAGCGCTTGAACGCGCTTGCCATTCTTTGTTCCGGTTTCATAGATGTATTTAGCAATTGGGGTTGAGCCCACAAATGAAATGCTCTTAACATCTGGATTTTCTAGAAGACCATCAACTGATTCTTTGTCGCCGTGAACCACGTTGAATACGCCATCAGGAAGACCTGCTTCTTTCCAAAGCCCAGCGATGAAGTTCTGTGATGATGGATCTTTTTCAGATGGCTTAACAATTACGGTGTTACCAGCTGCAATTGCAATTGGGAAAAACCACATTGGAACCATAGCTGGGAAGTTAAACGGAGAAATGATGCCAACAACACCAAGTGGTTGGCGGATTGAGTAAACATCGACACCAGTTGAAACTGATTCGCTGTATGAACCCTTTAGTAAATGTGGAATTCCACATGCGAATTCAACCACTTCTTGCCCGCGGGTGACTTCGCCTAGTGCATCTGAAAGCACCTTGCCGTGTTCAGCGGTAATGATTGCAGCCAATTCTTCTTTACGTTCATTCAGTAATTCGCGGAATGCAAAAAGCACATTTGCGCGCTTGGTTAATGAAGAGGCGCCCCATTCAACGCCAGCACGCTTTGCAACTGCTACGGCTTCATCTAAAACTTTTCTGCTAGCAAGATCAACTTCGCCGGTTTGCTTGCCTGTTGCTGGATTGAAAACAGGTGCAGTGCGTTCTGCAGTTCCACTCCATGGCTTGCCATCGATCCAGTGGGTAATTCTTGTGGCCATCGTTTAAGGCTCCTTTATTGCGACCTGAAGATAATCTACATCCATCTTTTAGTTGTCTTACAATCGCATAGCTCAATGGCCTACACTTAAAAACACCTAAATAATCTTCGGGGGAAATATGGCTCAAATTCGCAAAAGCGTAGTCACAGTAGATGAAATCATCGAAGAAAGTGGCAAAGCAGTTACCAAACGAATTGTAAAAGTAATTGCGGCTGCGGTAGTTAAGAATCCACTAGCCGGCAAACCGCTAGTTGCTGACTTAACAGAACTTGAATTAATGAGTGCAGAGATCACTCAGTACTTATCTGAAAAAGCTATGGCAGCGCTATCCAGTATCGGACTAAAGCCAAGTGATGTGACTGGTTATGGAAAAGGCGCAATAGTCGGCACAGATGGCGAATTAGAACACACTGCTGCAGTGTTGCACCCACGCTTTGGCGCCCCAGTTCGCGCAGCAATTGGCGGTGGAGCTGAGATCATTCCTGGAACTAAGAAAGTTGGGGCACCTGGGTCATCTATAACAATGCCTATTGGAAATAAAGACGACCGTTGGGTATTTGATGACATGGATTCGGCTGAAATTACTATTAGCGATTCCCCTCGTGCAGATGAGATGTTAATCGTTGTCGTCTTTGCAGTTGGCGGTCGTCCGCATGCTCGTGTGACAAAAGTGAAATAGGTCAAAAAAATGTTTAAAGCAATTATTCTGCTCAAGCGCAAATCTGAATTAACTCACGAAGAGTTTGCTGACTGGTGGTTAAACCACCACACTGTGAAAGTTAAAACACTTCCAAATGTAAGAAGAGTCTGTTTCAACTTGGTCGATAATGATGGACCGTTTGATGGAGTATCGGAACTCTGGTTTGACAGTAAAGAAGACTTTGAAGCTGCCTACGCAACCCCTGAAGGCAAAGCGGTGGCCGAAGACACTTTGTCCAAAGTGGAAACTAGAGAACGATTGTTTGTTACCGAAAATTTAATTATCGGATAGCGTAAATG
>JACCDO011692689.1_pt1 | contig 11810 bp, 12 predicted proteins | sample 7446101 | NCBI WGS metagenome assembly JACCDO01 (sample SAMN15323440, study PRJNA562643) | freshwater metagenome | isolation source: river surface water | place: USA:Blue River Watershed | collected 2017-08-16 | reverse complement strand
CTACTACTAAACTTAATGATTGGAACTATGTACATCGTGTTTTATTAACAGTAAAACTAGATGTAGTATTGTTATTAGCAAAAAAAAATAACAAAGATTTTCAAACTTTAGTAAAAGAGTTTATTCCCGAATTAGAAAATTTTGAAGATGAAGAATTATTTAAAAAATATAATTTATCTTCAACTATGTTTGGTTTTGAAAAAGAATTACCAATTAAAAAGAAAACTAATAAAAATTCTGTTAAAGAAATAATTAATATTAATTCTAATACAACTACAACTGTTTTACCTTCAATTACAACTGATACTACAAAAACAATTCAACAAGTTGATAAACCAACTAAAGTAATTAAAAAGAAAGTTATTGTAAATAAGGTTGAAACTAAACCAATTGAACAAGTTAATAATATTAATAATAATATTTCTGATAATATTGATACTAATATTACAAATAATAGTACAAATAATAGTACAAATGAAAGTATTGATGAATTAACTAGTAACTTAAATAATTTACATATTTCTAAACCAAAACCAGTTAAAATAGTTATAAAGAAAAAAATAGAAACTAATCAAGAACAATCAAATATAATTAAAGCAGATTTACCATTGGAAGCAAAAGAATCAATTACAATAAATTCTGAACCAGAATCAATTAATAATGATGAGAAAAAAGAAGTAAAAAAGATAAAGATTAAAAAACCAATTAGTAAAGCAGAATAATTTAATTATTGATTATTTATTTTTTTATAATTGATTATTAAATAAAAAAATTGATATTTATTAATATTATAATAAATTATATTAATAAAAATGCCACCAAAGAAATCTACTAAAACAAAATCAGTAACTGAATCGATTCAAGTTAATACAGAACCTCGTAGTAAAAAAGAATTAATAAATAAATTACAGGTTTTAATATATAAAGCGAATGCAGATAATGATAAAACAGCCGTATTTAAAGTACGTCAATATGAAGATGTAATAAAGATTTTAAATACATATCCGTCATCAATGATAGATAATATAAAATCAGTAGAAGAATGGATACATGAAAATGGAAAGAAAAACCCAACGAAAATATTACAAAGAATAGAGGAATATTTAAATACAGGAGAAATTCAAGAAGTAAATGAAGCATTAAAAGATAAGAAAGTAAGCTCCGTAATGGATTTATCGGCAATTTACGGTATAGGTCCAGCTAAAGCGATTCAATTATATGAAAAACATGGTGTGAGTACCGTAAAAGAGCTGGAAGTATTATTTAAAAAAGATGCTAAAGTTTTAAACGATAAACAAGCAATTGGTTTAAAATATCATTATGACTTAATTCAACGTATTCCAAGACAAGAAATAGACGAATATAGTAAAATAATAGATAATATCAGTAAATCTATATCTAAAAATATGGAATGGTCAATTAACGGCAGTTATAGACGTGGTCATCCAAATTCAGGTGATATTGATGTATTAATATCATCTAAAGATGGTAATGAAGTTGATTATCGTAATAAATTACGTAATGAATTAATTAAACTAGGTATAGTAAAAGAAATATTAGCAAGTGGCGATAAAAAAGATATGTTAATTACTAAATTAAATGATAATTCAGTCGCGAGACATGTCGATTTAATGAGTACATCAATCGAATCATATCCTTTTGCTGTTATGTATTTTACTGGTTCTGGACCATTTAATGTATTACAACGTAATCATGCACTAAAACTAGGATATACGATTAATGAATTTACAATTGCACATAAAGATACCAAAGTACCGGTATCTAGTGATGAAATTAAAAAAAAAATAGGTAAAACATCATTTAAGTCTGAAAAAGATATTTATGACTTTTTAGATTTACAATATGTTGAACCAAAAGATAGAGATGATATTAATAATTTAAAAGTTAAAATTTATATTTCTCCATGATTTAATTTACTTTTGATTCTATTTAAACATAATCTAATACCATCGATAGTATTTGATGGATTATATTTTTTTATTTTATCTGTATCTAGAATTACATTACTTCTAGGTACTTTTGATATATTACCTTCTACTATTTCCCATTTATGTTCCGGGTTAATAATTTGTTTATATAATTCAAGAATTTCATTGTGAGATATTGGTTCTGGATTTACTAAATTAAATGTTCCTAATTCATATTCTTCCATCATCCTAATAGATATTGGCATTAAATCAGGTAATATACTAATTGAGTTTGGAATATTAGCGATTTTAGTGAATTTCGATAATTTTATAATTAAATTACGGTCGTTTATATCATCAGATATTGGCAAACGAATACGTAAATTTAATATATTTAAATCATTCATTAATTTATCTGTAAAACTACGTACTAATGAATATCTAGAACCTTTAAAATTAGGTTTATCTGTTTCTTTAAATCCAATTTTATTTTCTACGGTATGTTCCGAATCATAATTATATATACATCCCGTATTTATATATGTAAAATGTATTTTATTAGTATTACAGTAAATTGCCATTCTAACAGGTGCGTATAAATTATCATTTAAATTAATATCTAATGTATCCGGTTCCTCTAAATAATCTATATTATTATATGTTTTTCCATTTATTGTTCCATGAGTTCTACCAGCACAATATAATACATGTGTTGGTTTAAATTTTTGAATATCTTGGATCTGTTCATCCGATTCTGATCTAGAATTACTATATTCAACTTGATGTCCAAACCTAGTAAGCTCTATAAAATATCTTGAACCTATCCAACCATTATAGCCTATTATAAATACTTTCATTTTTATATTTAATGTAATAAATAATATTAAATATAAAATCAATTTTTTATTTTTTTTTAATATTGCTAAAATCTAATTTACCAAAAAATGAGTTTTCTTTTGAATTATCTACATTAGTTCTATCAAAAAAAGGTGTGCTAAAATTATTAGATATATTATTATTTGGAGTTAATGGAGTATATGATGGTTTATTAGATGTATTATTCGACGGCGTTGATGGAGTAGAAGGAGTATATAATGGTTTATTAGATATATTATTATTTGGAGTTAATGGAGTATATGATGGTTTATTAGATGTATTATTCGACGGAGTTAATGGAGTATATGGAGTATATGATGGTTTATTAGATGTATTATTCGATGGAGTTGATGGTGTAGATGAATTATTAGATTTAGTTGAAGATATTATTTTATTTAACTGTTTATCTGAAGTTTGTGATAATGAGTTTGGTGATTTAAACATAGGTGAAAATTGTTCTGGTTTAATTAAAGGCATTGGTGATTTAAACATAGGTGAAAATGGTTCTGGTTTAATTAAAGGAATATATTTTTTTTTATTAGAGAAGAAATTATCATTTTCATAATCATTATTTGATTCTTCTGAATAAGATTTATTATTTTCGATAGAACTAATATTTAAAAAATTATTATTATCACCATCGTTATCAATCTTACCAAATGATAAAAAATAAGTATTATCTTTATTTTTAATATCAGGACTATCAGATGAATTAATTTTTAATTTTTTAGGAGTTTCATTAAATGATATTGAACGAAATGATGTTGATGTATTAGATAAAGAATCATCATTACTTGTATAATCATTATAACTTCTTGATTTATTCTGTTTAGCTATTTTAAGTTCTCTATTTTCTTTTTCGCTTTTTTTTTCATTATCATATAGTTTTTTAAGTTGTTCATAATCCATCATGATAAAATCAACATATTTATTAAAAGAAATAACAATTTTATCTATTTCTTTAATAATAAATTCATCATTCTTTTGAAGTGTATTAATATATGATTTACCAAAATCAATAAGACATAATGTATCTAAATTAATAGTATTATCCGGATTAATATTAAACATAATATTTTGTTTTTGAATATCACCATGTACTAAATAATCTTTTAAAGCACGTCTAATAATACTATCTTTTGATAAGTCTAAATATCTCTTTTTACTAATATCATCATCAAATAAAATTTGGTTATTAGAATTAATATATTTTTTTAAAGTTTTTTCAGGATCAATTAATTCAAAAAGAATACTATAAATTTGTTCTAACATAAATTTAGTAGAAATATTAGGTTGTTTTTTAAGATAAAGAATATAATCAATAAGATTAAATTGTCTTTTTTCGTATACAATAAAAATACCGTGTTCAAAACAACCACAAATATCGATAGGTTTAAGAGATTTAGGATATCTAATGTTAATATCGATTTCTTTCTCAATTTTCTTTTGCCACTGTTCTGTATCAGATGATTTTTTAGGAGGCAAAATATGTTTAATAATATAATTACAATTAGTTTTATCATTACAACATATTTGATAAATATCAGCTTCATTACCAAATGCAATTGGATTAAAACTTTTATGAACCCAATTACATGAATTTGCAGTTAGTTTTTGTTTGAGATTTGTTAATGTATTATTACTACATTGAGATAACTGCAATAAGCTATTATTAGGATTATTCATAATATAAAATAATCCTAGATAATATTTATAAATTTTAATTATTAGGTTTTTCTATAACAATTGATACTACTTTAACATTAGTATTTGATTTACCAATTCGCAAATCTAATTTAGTATGATTCATAAAAATAATTTGCAAAATTAAATCAGAATCCCAACCATTATTTGAATCAATTCTTTTTATTATAAGATTGTTTTCAATTAATATTATATTGAATTTTGCATCAATTGGATATGTTAAAACACGATGGTCGCCGTTATCAATTAAATTATCAAAATAAATAAATCCAGAATGGAATAGTGTATCATACGATTTATAGGAATGATGGTAATAGTCTCTAAAAAAACAATTAATAATAACATCGCCATTATATTCTACTATATTATCTTTATAACGGTGTTTAATGGTTTTATCAGGATTAATAATAGAAGCTTTTAAAGTTCGAGGTAAATCTTTAAAATGTTTATATTGTACCATTGGTCCAGAAACTTCGAGTGAAAATGATTTCAATTTAATTTTAATATTATTAATAATTGTTTGAATACAATCCCAAAATTTAATATCACCTTGTTTATGAAACATAATTGCAGTATATAATGCATTATCATATGTCGGGTCATTAGAAATTACTTTATCATGTTTTTGAATAATTGAACGTATAGATTTACGCATTAAAAATTTATTATCCATATAACATCCACCCCATAAATATAAAACGCAATATTTAAATAAGTCGGCCTTAAATGAACCGGGTATTAATATATCATATGCATCAAGAACTTCTTTTGGAAAATGTTCTTTAATAAATTGTCGTCTTCTTATATCATCGAAAAACCTGTATTCAAATTCAGAATTAAATTCGAGCATAGAATAAAATGCATTTAAATGATATAATGACTTAAAATCGGTACTTTCAGAAGTTTGTATAATAATTTTAGGTATATCAGATTCATACTCTAAATTCATTTTAATAATTTTAAAAGGTAATTCAAAAACACTTTCATTAAATAATTTATTACTAACTACATTTATATCTATGTATGTATCATTATCAATTGAATAAATACGAATATTTAAATCATTAAGATTCCAACCAAATACATCATCTACACGTCTTGAACGTATAATAACTGACGAATCTGACTTATAAAAAATATTTATATTAAAATCTAAATTAGTATCAAGTATAGTATATTTATTCTGAATAGGAATTAATTTACTTTTAATATTTAAGTTTGCTAATTTATATTTATGATAAATATCTAAATCTACTAATTTATCAATATCAGTAATATTAATTGTTGGACGAATAATATGAGTACCATAGCCATTCATTTTTAATTCAAAACTATTTTTTGAAATGATTCCATTATAAATTTTAAAATCAATATTATTATTTTTCATATTTTCTTTTAAAAATGGTATTACAGTATTATCTGGTTCAACTACAACCATATTATCTTTATTATCGATTATATGATAAATCGCAGATGATACAACACCATATCTCGCACCTAATTCTAACACAATACAATCTCTATTTAAAAATTTAACAACATCCTTAAGTTCATTTGTATTAATATCTTTAATTTTATTATTGTTTTTATCAATGAAATTCATATTACTAATAAACTTAATAATTTCATCAATATTAAAATCAGGTCTAACTAATATTTCATTACCTCTATAATAAACAGAATGAGTCATATTATTTTCATTCGCATTCTTAATATGTATTAAACCTTTTTTTTCGAGTAAATCATTAACAATAAAATAATTACAATCTGCACTATTATCTTCTTCTAAAATAATTAAGTTTATATTATCAAAATAATCATAATTTTCAAGTAGGAATATATCAAAAAAACCTTCACAATCAGCAATAATTGTATTGAATTTAAGATTATAAAAGTTAGATAATTCATTTATTGTTTTAAATTTATTAATTGGTTCTATATCATCAACTTCTTCTATTTTTAATCGTCTCATATATCTTAATAAATAAAGATAAACTTTAAATTATTTTCATACCAAATAAAGATAAAACAAGTATTGTAATCCATAATATTTTATTTTGATTAATAGTTTCAAATTTGAGTACTCCGCTATAAAATATAGACATAATAATACCTGAATAACTAATAATACTATAAATATCAGATTTAACAAGTGGAATAGAATGAAATCTTAAACTATAACCAAAAAATCCAACAAATACATTAATTAAAATAAGATAAAATAATTCTTTATTCTTTTTATTTTCTAAAGCATTTTTAATTTCATTTGTACCATCATTGTATAGATAATATATACCATATAAAATAGCACCTAAAAAGTTTGTTATAAATAAATTATTCCATAAATTACCACCAATATTAATATTTTTAATTAATATATATAATATACTTTCAGTAATAGCGGAAGTAATAATCATTGGAATACCTAATTTAAAATTTTGTGAATTAATAGTATTTCTATTTGTTTTATAAAGATTGTAAATTGCGAATAAAATAGGGACACTAAATATAAATTTATTTAATGGTATGGTCTCATTAAGAAATAAAATACTAAATAATAAATTAATAAATGGATATGAATAAAATATAGGGGTGGCTAGTGAAATATTTAAATTACGATTACCGTAATAAGATGTTAATACATGTATAACATTAACTACTGATAAAAGTAATATTTTTTGAATCCCAATAGTTTGTATAATACTCCAATTGGCAAAAAAAGCTGATATAATAAAATATGATGATAATCTTATAAATGTATTTAATTCAACACTTAAAGTACTAAGTTTAATTATGATTGGATAAAAAGAAAGTACTGATTCAGAAATAAATTGAATTATATAATTAATGTTCATTAAAATAATATAAGAAAAGATTAAGTTATAAATTGATTATTTAAATCTCTGTTTATTATAAATATTATGTTTAGTGAGGATTTTGAAGATAAGATAATAAAAGTACGTAATACAGTATTAGAAATGTTAGAAGATAGAGGAGTTAAAAAAGAAAATTTACCTTTGAATTTAAAATATTCATTTTTAAAATATATAATAAATGAATTTAGAAATGGAAAACCTATATTAGATATTCTTGTAAAAGATGAAAATAAAAAAATATATGTTAAATTTTTAAATGAAATTGAAAGAAAAAGTTCAAAAGATAATTATGGTAATTTAAAAGAAATTTCTAGAATAATTATGGAATCAAATAGATTAAATAAAGATACTGATTCTGTAATAATTGTAATTTTTGATGAAGAGTTTGATAGATATAAAATATTCGATACTGAACCTGAATTAATTAAGATAGGAAATATATCAGTTTTTGGATATAAATCATTATTATTTAATATTACCAGACATCCATTAGTTCCATTACATGAAAAAGTACCTAAAGCCGATTTAAAAGATTTTAAAAAGAAGTTTATGTTAAAATCATATTCTAATTTACCATCTATTTCATATATAGACCCTGTATGTAAATACTACGGATTTCAACCCGGAGATATTATAAAAGTAGTTAGAAAATCCGCTTATGTAAAAGAACACGTATGTTATCGATATGTAAGTGGGTATATTAAGTATAAAATAGAATCAAAAGATGAAATTGACGAGCACGATGGTTTTGAAGCGGATTAATTAGTTGAGATTATTTATAAAAATAAAATCAATAATGAAACTTAATTTAGATTATAGTTAAATATTTCGTTATAAAAATTAGTAACTTTATCATTAACTTTAATACGGTCTGGTTCAAAACTAGAAATATGTAAATATTTCGAATTTGTACATCTTGAAAGTGCAACATATGATTGACCGCATTCAAATATATGTTTCCCTATATCGATTGCTAATTTTTCAATTGATGAACCTTGCATTTTATGTACAGTTAAACTATATGCTAATATTAGAGGTATTTGAGTAATTGAATAGTTATCAAATGCCCATGTATTTGGTTCCATATAATGTATAATACCGTTATTAAATTTAACAATTGGATAACCAGTTGATTTATTAAAGTCGATAACAATACCTTGAGTACCGTTAACAATACCAGAATCAAAATCTAAATTAAATATACACATAACAAAGCATCCTTTTTTAAGTATAAGATTATCTTCAATTAAAGAATCTTTTGGGAATGTAAAATAATCTTTATTATAATTTGGTTTAAATGAAACTGAAAATTTATATTCACGTACCTCGGAATCTAATTTATTTAACATAAGTTGGTTATAATCCGCAACTTTTTTCTTAGTTGGAAATACATAAGTATAAAGTTCATCTAATGGTTTATTATTAGTTAAGTTAGTAAGATAATTGACAACATTTGTATCTAAATTACCAGTGCGAACTTTATTTAAAACGTTCATTAATTCTAATTCATTTTGACGATATATGTGTGTAAAATTAATAGGATTTAATTCTAATTCATTCCAGCATTTCGCTTCAAATGAAAATTTAACTTCTTCATTATTATTATTTTCATCTTTAAATGGAATAGGAGGTAATTGATAAAAATCACCTACTAAAATTAATTGAATACCACCGAATGGTTTAATACTATTACGTAATAATTTGGCTAAAGAATTTAATAAATCTAAAAATGCGGGATGCATCATCGATATTTCATCTATAACTAAACATTTAGTATTTCTCCAAGTGTTAAGGGCATTACGATTTTTACGTATTTTATTATAATAGAAATCTACGTTTTGTTTGTTATCAAACATACCTACACCACTCCATGAATGGATTGTACGACCACCAATTAACATAGCTGATATACCAGTAGTAGATGTAACAATAACAGGTTTAAATGGATTATCATTGGTAATACTTCTGACAAAGAAACTTTTACCAACACCAGCACCACCAGTAATAAATAAATTGCGATTTGAACGAAATAATTCAAGAGCGTATAATTGAATAGAATCCATTTAAAAATATTTATTAACAATAAAAAAAATAAAAATAATAATCAAATTTAATTAAAATAGTATTTATCAATAAAAACAGGAATTGAATTAATATTAGAAAAGCATAATGGGCATTTATTAAAACCATTACTATTTTTATTTTGAATTAAAATAGCTTTAATTAAATAAGAATAATAAAAACAGTGGTTACATGGTTCTACTTTATATATAATTAGATTCGGATGAATTACGAAAGGCAAACCGGATATAGGACAGCATATATTATCTTTTAATTGGTCCTTTAATAATATTATCATAATCTTTAAATAAAAAATATATAATAAAATAGTCTAAAGATATATTTAATAATATAATTAGATAGATGTCTCTTGTAAATTGGAAAAATATAGATACATCATTATTATATATATGTTCTCCCGAACAAGTATCTAGTAATGGTAATATCTTTGAAATAAAATATTCTAAATCCGAATTAGTTGTACATACACCTCGTACTATGTTTGTTGAAAACCCACGTATATTTTTATATAATAATCGACAGTATCTCAAAATAAACTTGTGTTTTTATAATTATGAGTTTAATGATGAAGTACGCGGATTTATCAATTTAATTACAAATATTGAAAATAAAATTAATAGTAATTCTAAACAATTATGGAAAAATATTAATAAAACTACTAAAAATAAAACCTTTGTTCCCTCAATTTATTTTAATGATACTAAAACTAAAGCATATTTATCTCTTTCTATTCAAACCGAAATTAATAATAATATTTCTAAACCGGTTATTTCAGTATATGATAAATATAAAAATATTAAGGATATTGATTATATTATACCGAGTGCTACATCTTATAATATAATTTATTTGCGTAATGTTTGGCAAAAAGGTAATAAAATGGGACTTAATTGGGTTATCTTACAAACGAAAGTATATCATCCTATTTTTAAATTAAATGAATGTTTAATTATAGATCCCTTTGAAAGTAATCCTAATAGTTTTTATAATATATATACTACATCAAATGAAATTATAAATTCATCTGTTATTAAGAATGAACCACCAAATGAAGAACATCCAATTTATGGTAAATATGTTAAAATGAAGCGTATGAAAATACCAGATGGAGCTATTCAATCTAAATGTATGATGGATGGTATTAATTATAACGACTTTTTAAATTATATTAATCCATCTACAACTACAACTACAAATAAAGCACCACCTATACCACCGCCGTTTTTATTACCATTGGGTCAAACTACATTAAAAACTGATTCGGTTAATAAGATAACTCCGAATATGTTATTATCAATTAAATTAAAAAAGAATAATAGTGAATTGCCTCCACCTAAAAAGATACATATAGAGAATCCAAGTGGATTTAAACCCCCATCAGCTAGCGATTTATTAAATGTATTAAATAGATTAAAAAAAATAAGTAAATAAATATATAAAAATATTAAAATAATAATAATATAGATAATGGAATGGTGTGATTTACGAGGTAGAGCATTAGGTAAAGAAGTAAAGAGTACTTTAGATTTAAAAAAATTAGATTTAAAAATTCAATATATAATTCATAAAGAATTAGAGAGTTTTGAATCAAAAATAAAGATTGATAAATTGAATAAATTTGGTAATTGGAAAGTTATATAATATATAAAAAATAAATCTTTATATATGATATAATATAATGTCTAGTAAAAAACAAGTTAAACGCTCTTCTAAACGTAGAGTTCAAAAAGCTGGTGCGTCTGTTTTACCTTCTGAATATTTTGGTTCTAATTCAGGCCGTTATTTTGCGGAAGGTTCTCCGGAATTAACTATGTCTAATTCTGCTTATGGTCCTAATATTCCTACATCACATGGTATTTTAATTAATCCTACTTTATCCGGTCCTGATTTAGGTCCTACCTCACACTCTGGTATGCAAACAGGTGGTTCATATAAATTCATTATAAATCCAGAAACAGGTAGAAAAGTATTGGCAAGTTCAGCAACTGGTAAGAAAGTTTTATCAAAATATTTAAAAAAATTAAATTCTAACTAAATATAAATGAATTATATTTTAAAATATTTATTTGTATTTATTGCACTTGTTATAATATTATTGTCATTAAATTCATGCCGTAAATGTGAATTTTTTGAAATTGAAAGAAAACAAAAAGAAGGTAATTTAATACAAGTTGGTATATTACCGAATACAACCCCAGAAATGAAAGATTTAATGAAAGGATTAAATGAAGTTGGTGGTCAAATGATTGCTGATTCAGAATTTGACACTGTTCCAATAGAATATTTAGATAAAGATAAGATTAAAAATAAATAAATATAAGAATATGGAACCAATTAATCATTT
>JACCDO012202710.1_pt1 | contig 11811 bp, 5 predicted proteins | sample 7446101 | NCBI WGS metagenome assembly JACCDO01 (sample SAMN15323440, study PRJNA562643) | freshwater metagenome | isolation source: river surface water | place: USA:Blue River Watershed | collected 2017-08-16 | reverse complement strand
CTCCGATGGACATTGTACTAATCCAAGCACATCAATCTATGTGCCGACAAATAATATAAAAGAGTGTGATACACACACTTTATAAAGTTGTGCTCTTATTTCAGGTCGAGCTATGCTTTTCAGTTTCAGGGGTAAGAAATTTCTTTTTAGCGCGGACGCACGGTTGAAACTTTGCTGTTGTAACATCAGGTGATGCTTTGTCAGAATTTAGAACTTTTTAAAACGTAAAATCAAATTATTGCAAAATATAGGTAATTATTTACTATTTTATAGAGGTAAATTTTGTATATTATCTTACATTATCCTGAAAATCAAGTGTTAGCACTGGACTTTGAGTAGGTCTTAAATGATTTTATCAAATAACACGAGACCAACAGTTTCAAGTACAGATGCGGGGAAAGGGGTAAATCTTCGCCAAGTAGGTCAGGCTAGTATTATACCAATACCTAATCGCGCAGAATTATTTGTAGAAAATCGCCGTGTAAAGTCCGGATCTGGGGGATTTGAAGTCGGAGTAGGTTCTATTAAGCCAGGTCTACCTGGTAGTAAAGGACTTACTTTAGATGTTCCAGATAATGTAAGTGAAGGCTCTGCGAGACGTAATACCTCTTCAACTGGGGCTGGAAGGTTGACTCCACTGAAAAGTCCTGCGGTGATGCCTACGTATACTCAAGTATCATCAAGCCCATCTGTCGCTGCTGGTGTTCCTGTGCTAGAACTTATTCGAAAATTTGAAGAAGAAAAAATTCTTAACAGAGATGATCGCTTGATGCTTAACGAGGCTCTTTATAATCCTGAAAGGCGTGAAGCCGTCGTCAAAGCCTTACAAGCCATAGAATTAAGCACAAATTCCCGTTTCGCTATTCGCAGATTAAAAGCTTTGATACATCAAAATGGCATTGGTGAAGTTAGCAGCAAAGCTATTAATCAGTATAAAGCTGAGGGGAAAGCTGTTCACGGTGAATTTCCCGTCCCATTGCCGGCTTCTACGGATGATAGCTTGTTCGCAGAAGGGCAAAACTTAGCTGGCGCAGAGAGATCCAGTACAGAAAGTAGTCCTTTAAAGCACTCTAAAAATGAAGATCGCGAAAAAGGAAGTGCCAAGAAACCATCGCCATCGCAACGAATTGGCGCGGGAGTCATACTTGCTCAGCTGAATACGCAGACGGCTATACAGCAGGTCATTTCTGAGACGCCTATGTACGTGAATCCGGAAAACTTCAATGTATGCAGCAAGATTGCAAAGCGCCTTCGAGATTTTCTAGTCAAACACAAACCTTCTGCAATGGGTGTCAGGAAATTTGCTGTGCTAATCGGCACGGGTTCGTTCAACCCTTTGACCCGCATGCACCTTCGTTCGTATTTCGTGGCGAAACAGTATCTGGAAAGTAAAGCTGGCTTTATTGTCTTAGGTAGTTTGTTGTCACCTGCACACAGCATGACGGTCAGAGAAAGGTATAGAACGAATCAGAAAGAGATTTTGCCGTCGCCGCACCGTCTGGCTGTCGCACAGCTTTTAGTAAAAGACTCAAAATGGTTAAGCATCGATCCATGGGAAATTACCCGAAGGCGGCCAATGGACTATCTTTCATTGTTAGAGCATACCCATAAGATGTTAGGGGAGCACTTCCCTTCTATTGAATTTAAAGTGCTTTATTTAGCTAAAGCCAACGCTGTACCGCTGATCGCTCCCGCCCATCTGCGCGCTTTTCCTGGGGATGTGGGAGTCGTGTCCGTGTGCAGGGCAATGGAATATGACTCTATTCAAGCGAGTTTAAGCGCAAAGTGGAATGGCTTGATTTGGTGTGTCGAAGATACAGCAGTGTTGGATGCAACCATGGACGTGGTAACATCCAGGAAGGTCCGGGAACAAATCCGTGCTGGCGGAAATATTGCGCCCTTGGTTGGAGATGCTATTGATTTGTATGTGAGAACGCATCGTTTAGGATCTAAAATGAGCGGACAAGAAGAATGGGGAGATGAAGAAAAATTGCTTCCGGTGGCGGCCAGCCGTCAGCCACCTCGGATGGCTCCGGGCGACAAGTTCGGCACCGCGAGCACCGTGAGTAGGGGCGACATAGAGCAAGGCATGGACACAAGATTATCTACAGATACAGAAACTAGTAATAGTTTTGATGTTAATGCACAGTTTTGTCGTAATGAAAGCGGCAATATTGTTATCAATGACGACGGGGTCGTGGCAAGTCGGGCTCTCGACAGCATCACGGAGTTTGAAGCTGGTGTCGATGACGACGATGAAAGTGTCGGAGGTAGTGTTGGTGGATATGGCGATATCAATGATGCGGCTGCAGGCAGTGCTGAAACAAGAGCTCCACGGAATAATAACCAGATTCAACAAAATGATTCAAGCATCGTGACGAGCACCATCTCCGTGGTCAAGTCTTCGCTCTGAGGTCACGTGTACTTGGGCTGAGTGTAATGTATTTTTGTATCATTCTGTAAGAATTGTATATTTTGGTAAAACTTGATAAGCTGTATATCACATTTTATTTTCACAAAGTGTTGAAAATCAAACACATAAAGATTGCAGGTCCCTCCCGACGACGACGTCCTTTAGGTCCACGGGGTTCTTATGCTCCTTCCGCACAATGCGCTCTAGCAGCTTTCGGTATGAGTGATTCGCTAGAATAAAGCCTAGTTCATTGCAACGAAAAATGTACTCATTGAACGAGCCGTTAAAATTGTCGTTGTTGCCTGGCGCATCGTTGTACTTGTTCACATGCCCAGCAAAAGCTGAGCCAAAGGCTCTGTCTTTCTCCGTCACCTTGGCTTGCCAGCAAGCCTCTTCAAGTTGAATGGCAGCTTCCATGCTTTTTAATGCATTGGAATGCATCCAGCGTACTTGATTTGTACGAATGTTGCTCATGCGTATGTGATCCGGCAGCAATTTGGGTGCCCAAGGCTCGTTCGGCAGTGGCATTGGCGGCGCATCGACGGGAGGTTGAGATGCGATCCGCGGTGACTGCCCTTCGGCTTTCGCAGCGCTTACCGCATCATGGCTTGTTGGTCGGCTCTGTGACGGTGCACCATCTCTCGCCTGCTCTCTTGGGCTCTGATTGATGTGGGCAGCAGACTCGTGGGAGGTGGTGCCGCTGGCCGCGCCCAGGGAGTTTGTAGAGTTGCTCTTAATAATTGTAGGTAGAATAGGCTTTTCTGTTGCAAATTGCTGCTTCCATTTATAGAACAGGTTGCCTGCACGCTGCTTGATGTCATCATTGAAATAATGCACAGAACGTAGCTCCTTGAGCACTGGGATGATTTGAAAGCGTACGACGTCCTTATACGACAGCTCCTTGCGATGCAAACTTTCGATTTGGGCAAGCGCTATGGCTTGATTGAATTCTTGCAAGTTCTGCTTGTAAACAATTGTGTTATCTGGCCTTTTGTCTCTCTGGAGTCCGCTGGCCTCGATCAAGGTGGTCACGCATTTTCTGATTTCGTCGTCAGGTGTCAGACGCGGGGAGCCATCTTTTGTAGACGCTTTGTTTGACAGCAGCACAGCGCTAGCTGCTAACTTGGCTAGTCCTTCAGACATGCCGCTGGAATCCAATCGCGCCTTTTTTGCTGCACCCAATTTTGACTTCGGACGGACTTTGTCCTGCTTGTCTTCCGTCTGTGCACTACCGGCAGGCACGTCGCTATCCAAATTAGATGCTTCAACTGGTTCCGACTTTGTTAACCTCTTTATTCCTTTTTTGAGAACAGTTGTTTTCACATGTTTGCTTGTTTGCACCACCGGCATATCTGAGTCAGCACTGGAGCTGGCGCTAGATGCGTCGTCGTCGCTTGCTGAGGACTGCATCTGCGCCTCTTCGCTCTCTTCTCCATCGCTGCCTTCTTTCTGTTCTTTGACTTTCTTGGCAAAGCTTCGGCTGTTGGAACTATCTTTTGTTGGCTTTCTGATCTCCTTAGGAGCCTTCTGGAGCTTGGCAGGCTTGACCGGTCTTGCAGGCAGCACACGCCATGCCAATCTCTCGGATTTCGGGAGAGCCTCTGTGGCAATTGCTTGCTCAATACCAATAGATAATTCTTTCATAAGCGTTTTTGAAAGCTTCTGAGATTTTAAGCCATTTTCCAGTCCTTTGGACCAATCCACGATGCATTCTGCATTACCTTTACAAAAGCCATAAGTTTGTTTTGGATTAATTTTTCCAAATTCGTAACCAAAATAATATGCAATGTATGCATTTCCAACCTCTTTTGGTTTGTGCACTTGATCGTTTGATAAAATGATAGGATTCGAGGGATCATAAATGTATGCAGGCCAGAAGGGATCCGATCGACGCGGTCGGGCCCAAACTATGTCTCCAAAACGTTCTGTCCAATGCGCTGGTGCATCCCTTATTGCGACTTCTATTTCTTCCTTTCGGAATTCTAAATCATCGCTACTATCATCACTGTCGGAGGCCTCAGAGCTATCAGAGCTGTCACTGTCGGAATCATTTTCCGATGATGCTGTCCTTTCTCTAGTACCACTATGGTCTCCACTTACTAATTTCGAATGCTTATTCGATTTTGTAGAGTCTATCTTCTTAGATTTTTGAGAACTGAGCGGTCGGTCTCTTTTCCTTTTGGTGGCTAAATTGGGTTGTTGTGATGACAAATTCGAAGTTTGGATGCGTTCTTCGTCAGAAGAATCAGATACATCCTCACCGATCGGGAGCGTATCGTTATCACTGATTTTTCGCGACTCGAGGTTATGCTTTAGCATTCCTCCTCCTGCATGCACTGTTCCACGAAGAGTAGTAGAAGGGGGCCGCCTTTCACGATTAGATCGTGAGGAGATAGGAGGTGCGCTTAAGGGTACGTTAGCCGCGTTTCCATCTTGAGGCATCTGTTTTAAGTCAACGTTCACTTCCGTAGCCGCGCTTCTGGGTGCGTTTGCTATACTTTCATCGTCAGTTCTCGGCTTAAAGTCGATTTCGGGCTCAGTAGCCGCGCTATTCTCGAAATCCATCTCAGAAGAAGGATTCAACGCCGAATATACTTTCGAGAAAGACAGAGAATGGCTTGCGCTTTTGATGTTGGTATCAATCCTAAACTGCCGGTTCTTGTTTCGAGTGCTTTCATTTTTGTTTGAACCGAAGATAATGAAGAAGGAGAGTTTTCCCTTTCACAATATGCACAATGGATGCGCTATTTTTTTTAAGCGCTGTTTTTATTTTTAAATATTTTCAAAGAGATAGGCCCAAAGGAAGGATACGTATAAAAAATGAGACTGCAAAGTCGAATAGTGGCTATTTTAAGTCGAAGATCCAACGAGAACATCGAGTTCGCACTTCTGCTTTATCTGCTGCTTGGAATTCAATGACTTTCTCTGAAAAACGTGAATTGGTTAATTTGATACGACGAAATAAAACTGAACAATCAATTAGGTTGGATTGGGCATTGAAGTCCGGCATCAATGTGTGCATAGATCTTAATTATGAAAAAGAGCATGCTACGGGAGAGATTCAAAGTCTTGTGCGGCAATTATCTAACACTTATGCTATTCTCAAACGTGCAGCCGTCCCATGTCACCTTCACTTAACATCGCTATCGGAATGCAATCCAACTCAATCGAAATCGAACACCGGATCATCAGCAATCAAGCAGTTTTGGTTGCTATTTGTCGAGTTCTGGAATAAGCATGCATTTTCAGTCAGACCTGCTATTAATATGCGCTTGGATACAATCTCCTGCCTTAGCAAAACAGGTTACCATAATTGGAAAATCAGTAAGCACAGTGGTGGTCCCGAGACCGTAGCGATGATGTCAGCACTTGAACCGCAAAAAACCTTAGTATATTTGTCCCCAGATGCGCCGGAACCTCTATTAGGCTTCGATCCTACATGCGTTTATGTTGTAGGGGCTATTGTTGACCGATCTGTGAAAGCTGGACTTACCTTGGACAGAGCTAATTCTCTTGGTGCCATTTGTAGACGCTTTCCTTTGCAAGAATTTGTACCAGATCGAGCAAACCATGTGTTAAACATTGATTGCAGTGTGCATATTATCTGTTCTTATTTGGAGACCTCCGACTGGGTTGAGACATTCAAACGCACCCTGCCTCCTCGGAAGTGCATCAAGGGGGGTAAACGCGAGCGATATCGCTTGAACAAGTTACAATCAGAGTCCTCAATGTTGAAAGCAGACAAAGCAGATAGCGAAGAAGCTGCGATGTTGTCTGAAAACGAACAAGGCGAAGAAGCTAATGGCGCCTCTGTGGAACAGCATGAGAGTGACATCGGTGGCAACATCGCAGAGCGTGCGGTTAATAGCCGGTGGATTCGCTGGATTGAGAGAGAAGTGGGTCTGGAGTTCGGAGAACGTGAAGAATACTTACATAAATAGTACATTATACTTTTTGTTTACAAATGTAAAAACGATATTGTTGTCCCTCAGTGGAGCCGCTGACACTGCCCCAGAGGCGCGACTCGGAACTGTACGTGCCATTACCAGACTTGTGACAAGTCTATCAACCAAATTGACTAACGCGCCTACGCTTTGTATCTGCAGACGCAAGCGCTGACTCGCTGTAAACAGACGAATATTCCCACGCAGAGACAGTCGCAAGGGCTGCAATCTCAGAATACCCGCGGTTGTTGACGACTGGCACCTCCTCCAAGCTCAAAGCATCTGATTTTCCGAATGCTGGTGTCTGTCCTGTGGCTATTACAGTAGATGAACTAAATGGAGGCAAACTTGAGGACCGGCTATATACATTGGAAGCATCTCGCAACAAGAGCAGCTGCTCTTCGACTGCCGCTTTTGTTGTTCCGACCGTAGGCACAATCCGCGCTGGGCGAAATGTTTGAATAAATTGAATTAATTGCGGAAATGATGAGTGCTCTGAGTACGGTATTGAGTACAGCGCATCTCCACGCTTGTTGTGCCTTTCGCCGATGGTCACAGGAGGATCGTCTATCTCAAGGTTTACAACACCTGCGGGGACCGTGGGCCTGCTCTTGAGCTTCCCGCCAACGCGAGACGTATGGCTCCAGCCTGTTGGCACAAAACCTACTACTCGACGACATGGCCTGCCAGTGGCAGCAGCGCGTGCAGCCCGAAGTGCTTCGAAACGCTTAAAGGTCACGTTGCCCATCGGCTCAACCCATACATTCGTCTCAGCTGGATCCGTTGTCAGGATTGTGGGATTAATACTAACCCCAGCAGCTTCGCTGAAATCTTCCCAAGCACGATCGTAGCAATTCATAACCTTCTTACGTTGAAGATCTACGTGTACCTTGCATCCGAGCATAGCCGCAACGCTCAAAAATACTTTTTCTTTTCCTATTTGATAAGCTCCAAACACAAATAAGACATCGCTGTCATTGCTTACAATATTCTGAATTTCCTCATTAACAATGCTATTTGCTTTGAGCCCTGAGGCAGGCGTTGTGGTGCCTTTGACATTTAAAGACGAGCTTTGCAGTCGAACAAATGTTAGCTCTTTTCGTACAGAATTCAAAATGGCTGCAATGGTAACTTTTTGGGAAGGAAACGTGTGCTCCGGGGCACAATAAGTCGTATCCAAGTATACGCAGAGTTTATCGTTGATCCCTTTATTCTGAAGCCCCTGCAGAGAAGCACGACCATCCATTGTAGCTGCAGAATTCTCATGGCAGGCCTTTAACCTGATGTCGTCTTCTCGCAGCAATCGTTGCAAAGTCAAAGATCTACCGACAACAGCCGCAGCATCATATCGAAAGTCGCCTGTGTGTAGCACCCGCTGTCCACAGGGGAACTCGAAGAGCACCATGGAAGCCCCAGGACAATGATTCGCATCTATTAACGTGACAACTACCTGGGAATTCCCCACGTGTAAAAGGTACGGATGTTCCATTCTCAGTGGTGTGATATAAGTTTTTTTGTCATTAAAGTGTGCAGAAGATGTGAAGTTGGCACGTTTGCTGCTGTTCTCTGCAGCCTTGACATTATTAAAACGCAACAAGTTATTAATATTTGTGAACATGTTCGGAACCGGATCGACGTGATGGCTACCACTGCTAGTATAACCATGTGCATCATCTCTATGCAACTTAATCGGACAAGCAGAAAAGCCAGGAATCCGCAATTGCACCAATTTCGCGGTGGTATGGCTGCAGTAGATGACGCCTTCAAAGTCCCGAGTTAGTCCCTGATAGTGGTCGGAGTGGAAATGCGTCAGGAAATAACAGCGGCTCAGCTCTGGATTTGAAAATTGGAACCCATCAATTATAATCGGTTCATTCATATTTCGAATCTGCAGCTTTTTGCAGGCGGGTGCCCAACGTCCATAGCGCTTTTTCGTAGTCTCCGGAAGCTGTCGCTTCGCTGTTTTCGTTGACGTAGAGGCTGCATTAACGTCAACAATCTCCGTTGCAGCGCGTCCTGATTGTCGTGCGTTTTGCATTAGGAAAGAAAACGCATTTCCTGCTGCGTGCATCTGACCCGCAACAGACTTCGGTAACTTCGCAGCCTCTGTTGACACAATTTGCTTATCGTTCTTCGTCGGACCTTTGGCTGCCGTATTCGCAGTCATCAGTACCTGAAAAGCATCAGTTTGTCCTGTTCCCATTGCAGAAGATGTGCTACCTTTTTCTTTAATTGAACCTTTTTTATCATTTTCAACTGAAACTTCAACTTCTGCAGGTACATGGCTACGGATAGGACGAATCAGTTGCATGAGATTACAAGTGTCAATACCATGTTCCCGGGAGCATGCTTTCAAATGACTACATCGTGCTGCAACTGAACGTCTACTGATATCTAGATTGCAGATGAGGCAAAAATACTTTCCGCCTGGATCATGAAGTGCACACTCTTGAGTTTGAAGCTCTTCCTGTGAGAGAGATAGGACATGGAAAGTCTGTTGTTCTTCTTCGTTCTCTTCTTCTGGCTCCAACTCCTCGTTTTGCTCCTCTTGATCGTCTTGGTCGTCATCACACGTCACAAGATCGACAGTATGACTAGCAAATTTTGATGGTGGCACTGTAAAGGATTCCGAACCTTCACGGGATATTACTTCCATATGCGATGTTGTTCTGCACATAGTGCATATATTTTCATTGGTACTAAGTGTATCGGACCAGAACACTGCATAGCATATCGTGCATGAAACGATCTTCCTTGTCATAAAGAAGATTCGGGTAGCTCAAAGCAAATCCTCCTCAATGTCGCTATTTTCGGTCAAAAATTGTCAAACTATTTTATGACTTTAAGTCATTTGAGTTTTATTGAACGCTAAGCTAGTTTTGTGCCAAAGTATGGTTATAGGAGCGGCTCTCACTGCAGTTTCCCCCCTTCTTTAGGATTTTAGGAAATATTTAACGGGCCAACCTTGAAAAAAAAGAGGGAAGAAGAAGGAGAGGAAAAGAATATTTTAAAATGGCAGAAATGAGTGCTGTTAATTCCAGAATTGATGAGCTCCTCAGTAATATAGATAAGGCTGATAAGGTGTTGTCTGTGTTAGACGCGCAGCTACGAGACGGGCAGCATTCGTTGAAAGAGAAAGCACAACAATTACAAGAAAAACATGATTTCGCCTTAAGACGTGCAAACCAGCTATTTATTGAAGAATTTGATGCGAATGCTTCGCTGACACTACACTTTACATCTTCTGCTCACGATGCATGTATCCAAACACTCTTAAAGCAGCAGGATATTTTACTCGAACCGGAATACATTGCGGTTAGAGAAGAATTGCTTAAATTGGCAGATATGGAACTTGAACGTAGAGAAGAATCATTTGCCCGCACTGAAAAGGCGAAACTCCAGGAAGTGTTGCAGAAGGAAGAGTCTGTCTACTTGAAGCGTGTTGAAAGAGCTGTTATCGCGCATGAAGAGCGACTTCGCAGGATAGACAGCCATGATGAATTGTATTAACAGCATGTTAAGCCATCTGATGAGTTAAACTAATAGTGCATTCGATCTTATGCGCATTGTTTACCATAGCGCAAGCAAATTCTGTGCGTTTGTGCATGATAATGTGATTAGTATGTACTATATATATATTTGGATAAAGAGAGAAACTTAGCAGACGTGTAATTATGTCATTTTTCGAAATCTTTACACTTAGAGTGAATGTCAATAGTCTCCGTCAATGTCTGTGCTGCATGGCACCTCATTCAAGTCATCTGTACAATTCTTACAGGGGTTGCCCTCAGGCAGGGACAGCTGTGCCTACTTGCTTTATGCATTTATCATCAACCCTGCCTGCCCTTCATGCTTCCACTAATCGCCTAATTTTGCAAATTCAGACTCAATTTCCTCGACAATGTCGCGGTACACTCTGGCCATCTTCTCTCTCTCCATATCGTACATGACGAATTTGGCTTCACGGACTTTCTGAATCGTTTGTCTAAGGGACGTTTTGATCACGCCCCATGTTAAGCGGCGATCACCTCCTGTGTCCTTAATGACCCGAATAGAGCATTCATAGAGTACAATAATACACTTTAACATACCAATCGCTTTGTAAATTGGGCATGTCTTGTCGTAGGGACTGAACGCATTTTGCTGCAAGAAGTCTTCGATGATGATATCAGCAACATCCATGAGGCATTTCTGGTCCTCTGACAAAGATTCTTTTCCTACTAGCTGAACTACTTCCAACAGACTGTCGCGTGTAGCCAAAATTTCTTTGCATTTGTTCTTGATGTTGGTGTACGCCTCGTCAAACGTCGCGCTCAAGTATGGGTCTAAGATGCGCATGTACTTCGTGTATGAAATACTCCAGTTGACAGAAGGGAAATGCTTTCGTTTCGCTAATTCTTTGTCCAAACCCCAAAACACTTGCACAATACCAAGGGTGGATGTCGTGACGGGGTCGGAGAAGTCTCCGCCAGGGGGGGACACGGCTCCGATGATGGTCACAGTGCCTTCTCTCTCGGGCGTTCCTAGACACTTGACGCGTCCAGCACGCTCATAAAAAGCAGCCAAACGTGCACCCAGATAAGCTGGATATCCACTGTCTGCGGGCATTTCGCCGAGACGTCCTGAAATCTCGCGTAGAGCCTCTGCCCAGCGGGAGGTAGAATCCGCCATCATAGCTACATTCATGCCTTGGTCGCGGAAATACTCCGCGAGGGTAATGCCTGTGTAGATTGACGCTTCTCGAGCCGCGACGGGCATGTTGGACGTATTGGCCACAAGGGTCGTCCGCTTCATAATACCCACTTTTCGCCCATCTGCAGTCTCTAAGTACAAATCGGGGAACTCTGCTAGCACTTCAGCCATCTCGTTGCCCCGCTCACCACAACCAACATAGACAACAGCATCCGTGTTAGAAAATTTAGCGACAGATTGTGAAATCACAGTTTTGCCGCACCCGAAGGCTCCGGGCACGCAGACTGTGCCGCCGAGAACCGCAGGGAAGATGACGTCTGTAACTCGCAATCCACATGTAAGTGCCGCATTTGCGGGTAACTTCTCTTGCATAGGGCGAGGTTTACGCACGGGCCAGAAATGGGAGAGCGTGAGCTTGTGGGTCTTGTTTTTCTGCTCATTATAGACCTCCACGACGCAATCCGTAACCTTAAACTGGTCATGTCCATCAGCAGCTGCACCAAAGATGCGAGTCACGGTACCTGAAACATTTGGGGGTACCATGATTTTGTGCGAAGGCAATAGCTCGTTTTCGAAAACTGTACCCAATACGTCTCCTCCTCCGACGCTCATACCTTCTCGCAATGTTTTGCTAGGAGTGTAGTCCCAGTTGCGCTCTCGATTAAGACTAGGAACGTCTACACCTCGAGGAATAAACACGTCTTTAGAATGAACAGCAATGTCTGTCAGGGGACGTTGAATACCGTCAAAGATATTGTCCAT
>JACCDO011268209.1_pt1 | contig 11813 bp, 7 predicted proteins | sample 7446101 | NCBI WGS metagenome assembly JACCDO01 (sample SAMN15323440, study PRJNA562643) | freshwater metagenome | isolation source: river surface water | place: USA:Blue River Watershed | collected 2017-08-16 | reverse complement strand
ATGGATAGGGTTACTTGCATGATTTGCTGCATTGTCAATGTGATTGCTAACACTATTGTGACTAACACGCAAGGTGCTAGATATCGTGTCTTGGCTCATATTATGCATATTATGACTACTTGTACTATGCACATGGATAGGGTTACTTGCATGATTTGCTGCATTGTCAATGTGATTGCTAACACTATTGTGACTAACACACAAGTTGCTAGATATCGTGTCTTGGCTCATATTATGCATATTATGACTACTTCTGCTAGGCAGGGGTATCTTGTCTTGACTCGTAATGTCATCATCACTTTCCCACTGGATATCGTCGTTCAAGCAAGTGTCGATCATTTTTGATGTTTCAGCTCCCTCATTATTGATAACAGTATCAACTATAGAAGAATTTATTACATCGCTGTTATTGGTCATGACGGGCTCTAGCGGCATCACTATCGATATAGTTGTTGCTGGCGCAGATTCAGCTAACGATAACGCAATTGCAGCCCTAAACTCCTCAGTACTCTCATCGTCGGCATCAACTGCTATGCTTCCGATATCAGCTTCAGGCGGTATCGATATCGTCTTAGATGTTGCTGGAGCAGATTCAGCTAACGATAACGCAATTGCAGTTCTAAGCTGATGGGAGTTATCATCATCATTAGCTGCAGCATTACTACGAAACCACTCATTGTCATGAGCTGTTACAACCACAGAATTCGTTTGAGAGCCGTCATTTTTTTCAACATTAGGCCTGACGTTACTTGCAGTTGTTGATGTCTTGAAGAGCAATTCATCATTATTGCGCAATAGAGAATCCGCGTCCTCACGTTTATACGTTTCTTCTATATTTTTTTCTTCATCCAAATCATAAAACCATTCTTCATCTTCGTCGTCTGGAGACGATTTTCGATTAAATTCCTTGTCTAAAAGTTGCTGTATTTTACTATTTGTACTACTGGATGCATTGCTGGGCTGAATCATTATGTACCTTTTACCACTTTGAGCAGCGATTGCTTTCCCATCCTGTTGTGCATCTCCTTCGATTACTTTTTGTATTTCAAATATGCGTCGATTAAGACGACTCACTTTCAAAAAGTTTGCCACTTGAGTTTGGGAATAGAGCAAAGGATCATCTGCTACTGGGATAAATTGAGCTCGACTTCGCATTCTCTCTCGTCTTCTTGCATCTATTATAACATTTTTACGCATGTACAATGGCAAGTTTGCCAAAGCCTCAGCAGATAAATCGTCCATGTTATCTGGCAAGGCATATGCAGTGTCATCATCGTCTCCATCATTCAGTTCTTCTTCTTCTTCTAAACTCTTTGCTCTCTGAAGTGGATACAAATTATCATCTAACCATGCTATATCATCATTGATTCCATCATTAGTAAATTTAGGTTCAAGCTTCTCCACGTCATCATGCGAGCTATGAGATATATCCTGCGTTTGGACACTGTTCTTATAAAGAGAAGGATTAAACGATGAAGCATAATTTGACGAGCTAGAGCTAGCTTTCTCACTTAATTTATTCAACTCTCTTTGTTTCAATTTTGTTAATAAAAGTCTTCTTGCCGTACTTTCAACTGTTTGCTCATTACGTGACCGTAATTTTGTTCTTGCTTCTATAGTTTTCAACTTTAAGATAGGAACACCACCATCAAATACGAATACTGGCTTCACTTTATTATACAATAGCTTCAATAAACGTTTAATTGTTCCAATTAAATGAGCATTCTTTATCATTGTACCATCCTCATTTCTCATTGCTTTTATAAATTGGGTTAACCATATACTCATATCAATAGCCAAACGCTTACCCTCTAAGGTTTCGATTGATATGATGCGACCGATCGGTGCTAACAAATCCCATAATCCTAGAACACCCATGATCGATGTTGATAATTTAGTTTATTAAATGGCGGTTTCGTAAATTTCAAACCAACCTTTGGTCGTAATGCATCATCCGATAGTGACTGACACACATCCCCTTCGTTGCTGTACTAAATTGTCACTTGACTCGTCTTTAATCGTCAAAGTTTGATGTCTGTTTCGGCGAATCGCGAATTCTTTTTCACTTCCGGTTTTTGAAATTTACGTACGTACCGGTGTATCTGGAAAAAACCGGAACCGGAAAGAAATTTATCGCTCAAAAACAGACCAAGGTAAGGCAGGCGATTGGTCATTGAGATGTATGATGTGGGTAGCATTTGTGCTGATTCTACTGTGGAACACTGAATTACTTGTTGCACTAACCATGAAATACAAGGCAACATCACCATTAGCATCGAAATGGTATAAGGATAAGCAACGCTCGTTAACGAAAAATCAAAAGCAAATTCTTAGCACCAATGGACCCAAATATATAATACCTCTCAAGTACAATGAAACGATAATACTGCAAGCTAATGTAAATCTGAGTGTAGAAATTGGTTGCGGTACAGGCGACTTTTTAGTAAATTTATGCAACAATTATAAGGATAACCATGTAATTGGATGCGATATTCACAGGTAGTCAAAGATTTCATTACTTAATCGATATTTAAATACACTTAACGACTTTCATTTCGATCTATCTGTTTATGTTTATTCATTATTTATTTTTAAGATCCTCCATTGCAACTTGTATTAACAAATTAATAACAAATAATATCACCAATTGCAAGTTGGTCAGAAGCGATGCACTGTATTTTTTACAAAATTTACCAAATTATAGTATTAATGATGTTTATATTCTATTTCCAGATCCTTGGAGTAGAGAAAAGGATCATGAAAAACGGATAGTTAGAAAAGAAATTATTAATTTGCTTTTACTAAAAATGAGACCCATGGCAAATATCACTATAGCTACCGATGATTCAGGCTATCAAGAAGAAATTGTGCGCGTTATGACGTCTTATGATAAACACTTTTCGTTGTCCGAGTTCTACGCACATCCTCCAGGAGTTAATTTGCCATCATGGCGGGATGGCGTCATAGGTAAATATGAACAGAAAGCTATCGAATCCAGTACCCCTCTAGTATATAATTATAGATATGTATTACTCAGAAACTAGATGTTAGTTTTTAGGTTTTTATCTATTACAATTCATATTTACTAAAATCAAAAATGTAAAGTGGAATCGATTATTATCTAACAAGTATTTCAGAAAGTTTATTCAGAACCACCAACTCCGCCTTCAAATCCCATTGCTGTTTTAATTTCACCATATAACACAAGGACTAAAGCAGAACCGACGGTACGTAAAGCGTTAGCACCTGCACCCTTGAATAATGCACCAGTTCCTTCTTCCTTCATAATCTTGAAGAAGCAGTCAACAGTGCCCTTGTATAACCATTGATCTTTTGGTTTCTCAGATTGCATTTGTAAACGACGACGGATGGTATCGAAAGGATATGATGCATAACCTGCAGTGATAGCAGTAGCTTGGGCAATAGCGAATTTGGATGCTAAGCCAACAAATCCTCTATCGTTTTTGTATGGGTTGATACCTGCAAGGGAATCAAACATACCGAAGTAAACACCACGGTATGGGATAATACCAGCAACAGATACACCGAAACCATTATATAAACCCATAACACCTGATGGACCTTTAGCAGTCTTCGCTAAGCAGTCAGCAAGACCATTGAATGACTTTTGTCCAGAACCAACATCAGATGCTAAACGAGTACGGGCATAATCTAATGGATATACAATGCATAATGAGCCAGCACCAGCAAGACCACCTGAAGCCATATTAGTTAAGAAGAACATTCCGAATTCAGTCTTTGGATTGTATCTTGGGAATAATGCTTTAATAGTATCCTTGAATGCAAAGTTGAATGCTTGAGTTGGGAAGTAACGAATGACGTTGGTGAAGTTGCCTCTCCAGAATGCCTTGATGCCTTGTTCAGAGGCGACACGAGTGAAACAATCCATGATACCAGTGTAACGTTTGACTTGACCAGATTTAATCAAAGGATTGGCATCTTGTGTTTGAATAATTAACTTGACACGCTCAATTGGAGCAGTTGCAGTTTTAGCGACAGCACCAGAGATACCACCTAAAGAAATAACACGTAAGTAAAGACGTTACGAAGATACTGGATACAACAGCGCATCTACTCTCGCCTCTCCGTGAAAGAGGCAGAATCGACGGCATATCATCTGCTGTCACGTACCTGCTGCGAAGTCGGCTACGAAGTTCATCATTTTGTCACTCATTTTTCACGTTGGTTGTGTGTCGCCAATGGATGGATTTGCCAAAAAACTACTTTCCAGGATCTTCTGAGCGATTAGGGTTTCGATTGGGTTAGGGTTATTGGTTGTTTGAGATGAAATATTAGATTGAAACACCGATTATTCTCTCCGTTTTAATGCGCATGTATTCGTTCTTTTCTTGATTATGGCAATATTTCATATTCTTGTACAAGTTTTTCTACACTCGACTACCCTAAATTAGGAAGTAATTTGATTTTGATGATGAAATTCAGATGAATGTGTATAATCTTTACATGTGTAAGCAATAAAAGCTTTTAAACTGAGTAATGATATGTGTATTCCCATTAATAAGTAGGATTTTAATTAAAGTTAGATTGACTAAATAAAATATAAATACATTTTTATACATTTTACTATACTCGTTACGAAGATTAAGTGCTACTATTGACTATTCATCATGAGGATAATTTCTTGTAAAAAAGTATCGGTACATCATGAATCCACCAGAGGCAGTGAACGCGAGGCCACCTAAGATAAACCATATTGCAGCAGTAGTTTCCACAGCGTTTGAAATATCATACGCTGGTAGAAAATAAATTGAACCTATTGCGTAAAATAACCCGCCTAAACCAGCTCCAGTATCTATGCCTACAGCAGGTAAATCTCTTGAAAAATTCATCAAATTAAATGTTTGATCTTCAATGTTGTATGCGGCTCGATATAGTTTCCATGATTGAGACAACACAACAATTAAAGACGCAAATATAAATACTATAGTACCATCTAAGATATCTAGTTGTGGGAAAAATAGTATCGATCCAACTAAATAAAAAAATGATCCAGTAACAGACAAGGCAAAATTAATACCATTTTCAGCACGAAAGTAGCCACCTAGACAAGTATCTGCCGGGTAATGAATGTATTTCCCTACTTTATCTTCATAACTCTTTTCATATTGTTTATAATTCCAACAACCGACATGATTATTTTTAAACAATTCAAATGCATCAGCAAATACAAATGCTAAACTTCCAACGGTAAAAAGCACTGCGCCTGAAGTCTCATCCAATAAATCTGGGAAATAACATATCGACCCTAAAGTATATGTCAATCCTCCAATTAAATATGCAATATTGTGGGTGAAACGCCATTCTAGTGATAGTGCTTCTGGAAATAGCTTATCATTTTCCGACGACAATAATGTCGTAGAATGAGCCTCATTTCGTGACATTAGCCTGAATGCACTCTATTCGCTACGAAGGACTCGATTGAAACAGTCTCAGTGCAGTTCCCTAGATTGCGTTGATGGTTAATGAAATTAGTTTCCTGGAATGCTGTGAAAATGTCAGTCGAGAATAGTGACTTTCCGTGATACCGGTAACAGGCCCTTCAAAAGGAATACTTTGTAGACCTTGGATTTATTGGACGCACTCGATGCTATCTATCTATCTACTAGAGCGGCAGTAGCCTTCATTAGCACCATATATATACTAATTATGCTTAAATATAGACTCAAATTGACACATAATCCCTGGCAATCATGGACACTGCCCGGAATCGCTAAACCTGAACTGAATTGACTATCAGGTACGGGCGGTGGTTGATGGAGGTATTGACGCTACTTAGGCCAGCAGGTTCATGAGAAGTGTATGATTTCTAGTGCGCTTAAGAATGAAGAAGTTATTTGAAAATTTCGTTACCGGAGGTGTATCAGGTGAAGCCCCGAGGACACCGAGATCTGGTGCTTCACCAGTAGTATTTAATCACACTCCATTTATAAGTTCATTCATCGCTTCGTCTCCATCATCTCCTATCATATATTCTGATGAAAAAAGTCGTATCCTAGATGACAATTGTTTAGATATATCAATAGTTCAGGCAGTGGAAGGTGATGACGTAATATACTCAGTAGGAATGTTTCGAACAAGTGAAAGTGTCAAAAAAATAGTCAACAATATAGTCGAATTATCATTGGCTCAATCCCTTGCTCATTGTTGGTCAAAGCAAAGTGTATATGTTCGTTTAATATCCATAAAAGAATTATTAGTCATTTTTCTATGTATTCCAACATTATCGTCACTAGCTGGAGTTGGCAAATATTTCAATTTGGAACAGTCAAAAGATAACAATTTAAGCGATAAAAGATTAATTTCGTCATTAAAGTATATAATATGTGACTTATTAACATTTTTCAAAGTAGCGGAAGAACAACTATTAGAATATGACAATGATTCACTGTCAGACATAAGACGAAGAAATTTAGCAATTAATTTAATAAAGTTTCGGCTTTCATCGTTAGTGCCGTTTATATTGACTATAACAGAGTATACACCAATAGTTTTAACGTACTTAACATGTCACTTATTGGGCACACGTGCTATAGCTGAAGACATTAAAAACACAATTCATAGAGTAGTCAATTCTATCAAAGGGAAATTGGGTGATGATATATTGCATAAATCACTCGAAGACTGCATGAGTATACTAGTGCATTACATTGATGAGTATTTTCATTGGATACGAGAAAATCGTGAAGCATTAGAAAAGGAATGTCAAAATGCTGACATCGTTGCGAGTGTGAACCCTTCAGTTCGCGCATGGTTAAAAGGCGAAGAATATTCATCTCCAAATGAAATAATAAGTTCTTATCACCAAAAGTACAGAATGTATTTGTCTATGATCTCAATTCCACTGCGAACTTTCAGTTCTCAAGATATTGAACAAAGCATGAAAGATATTGCAAGAGAGAGAATTGTTTTGAATCAGCACGAGTACGCCGGAACTATTAGTCTAGAAGTCATCAAAACAGAGCTCGACAAACTGTTAACTTTTATAACTGGTGCCGAATCTCCCACTTCATCACCTGCTACATCTACGAAGCGAGTTTCAATCGAGAAGGCTGTTGAACTCTTGCGAAGTGATTTATCAAGTATTGAAACTAGTGACATTAATGCTTCAGACGCTAATATATACTCTTTCCCCGAGATTCTTTCTGACCAAAGTTCCAATTCTGTGATATTAGAAAAGAATAATGAAATGCGTGGTAAGTTAGTTAATATGTTATTGAATAACGTATTAGTATCTATTTCGCGCACTGCATCGGGTGGAGACGCATTTTTCATACTAGAAGATTTGTATGGTGGTGATGGTTTAATTTTGTGCCCAGCGAATAAAAAAATGAACCCATCAATAACCATAAGCGCATTTGGGATTAAGATTGTTTTACAAGAGGATTATAGCCTCTACAATGACGTCACTCATCCACCATTGATGCACTTTAAGTGCACCACGGTCACTACTATACAATTTAACGACGAGTCCAAAAATACGAAAAAATTAGACTTAATATGTACTTATATTCAGAATTTTATGCAGTCGCCAGAGAAAATGATTAACCGCTACGTCACGATTGAGCCTAAAATGTAAGAGTGATCAGACCGACTACTAGACGGCGAAGAAAGTAAATCGAGTTATTTAGTTTGTAATTAATGTTTAATCATAGATCTTTCCTTTCCGTACGTAAGTAAAGTATCCACACCCACAAATAACCAGGGAAAGGAAAAAAGAAAGCAGGAAAAATAGATGACACCACTGCGTTGGTGAAAGGACACTCGTGGTTTCCGATGAGTAGCAACGAGAGGAATCGGCTGCTGCCACATAATAGCAGTCGCAATACGCTACTTGTTGGCAAGTTGCAAGTAATCAATGATTCATTTAATAATAACACCAGCACAAAAATTAATTATTCTGATTTATGTAATGGAATTTTAGATGGAATAATTAGATGGGTTCGTATTGATAAATGGACCATTGAAGAATGGGTATTAGTTGGTTCTATTACCGGTTTCATGCTCTTCACAGCAAGTGAAAGAGTAAGTTTTAAAATGATAGTTGATCGCGTCACACCCTATCGCTTTGTATACATTGTATTGATATTATTTCTGCTATTAATTGTAAATGGGAGTATATTATTGTATAAATTATGTTTTACGGATAAAATAACAATGCGCATGAAGAAATTTCCTGTGACAAACATAGCTTTAATGGCACTTATTGATGTAATCCAATTTGCTGGTTTATTGGTGTCAGCATCCGGGGTATCACCAACTATGACCGTTATACTTCTTCATGCGAGTACCCCGTGTTTTATATGCGGAACATTTATTGTATTTCCCGATAGAAAATATTCGCCAGTACAAATAAGGGGATCTGTTCTCATTTCGATTGCAATAGCAATTAGTATGATCCGTCCCTTTTTATTTTTAATTGATAGTAGTCAGCAAGCTAATTACAGAATCCAGTATGCATATTCATCTATTTTTTATGTATTTTTTAGTGGTCTATTAGGCGTTGCTACTTTGTATAAAGAACGTTGTATCATCCAATGGTCTCAGCCAATTGACATTCATTATATATCTGTTTGGTCCTACTTATTTCAATTATTATATGCCCTGATTTTGTCCCCGCTTATTTATTTAATGCAAAACTTTACTACATCAACATGGAGCGGGTTCAATATATCGTCATTTCGCACAAATGTCATTGATTCATTATCGTGCATACAAGGTAATACACCTAATACTGATGATTCAATTTATGATACCGCGTTTACATCGTGCTCATACAGTGTACTCATTGTCGTTGGGTTTGTATCATCAAATATTCTGATACAAGAGTGCATCGGCCAGGTCCTGCAGACCAGTAACCTGTTATTGGGCAGATGTGTAGCGGCCGCTGTATTCATCGCCTTTATAGCCCTGGGTATATACGACACCAAAGTGGACTATGGTAATGGGATCTTTGGTAGTAATATCACTTTTATCGACGTAATTGCAGTCTTCGTATTAATCGCGGGACTAGAAATGTATGGCGAGGACATGGAGCCTGATGTAGAGATTATTACCAACTACGAATCTGTTAACTCTGGTACTAGCAGTAGTAGCAAAGCAGGGGTCGACGCTGCTTGACGGGATCTATGTAAATAATTACAAAATGTATACAAAAATATCAGCTATTTTTCTAATACTCAGCATTATCATATTCATCTAATGGGTATTGCTGCGAAAAATTATCGTTCGACGTATTGGGAGTGTGCTCCAGCGGCTTTTGAAACTGTGACAACGTCCATCTAGTTTTGGAAAAACTACTGGTAAGTAGAAGCCACCATACATTCCCGAAGAATCGCCCAAAGTAAATTTCTCTAGGAACCTGAGCCGTAGGGTTATTTAACACCAACATTATAGCATTGTAAGCTAATTCAATATATTCACGTATAATATTAGCTGCTAAAATAGTCTTTAAAAGGTTTTTATTCAAATTATTGGGTCTCGTCAAAGCAGTAAAAAATGCAATTAAATTGCTGCACAACAACCCTATTGTTGGTAATACAGCCATTAATCTAACGTACTCGGTAGAAAATTGATCTGCCAACTCGTATGCAGACAATGATCGCCATAATAACATTATGAATAATATAGTGATAGTTGCACTCGTCGCCTGCTTCAGTAAAGGATTATTTTGTGCTGCAACTTGAGCCTCAAGCGTTGGGTCAACTTGCTGTATTTGCTGCTGAAACTGTGTATGCGCTTGGATATTTGAAGGTTGAGAATAAGTTGGTTGTGTCATAGCATTATTTGTGGTGGGAACGTGAAAAATTGGTCTTGTACTCCTTATATTAATGTTACTATTTTCTTTAGTAGTTGTACCAGCCTTCTCTTTTAAAATTTCTTGCGTCATATGCTTCAAAAATGAAGAGTTCTTACTATGAATCTTGTTACCATACTTTCCATACTGCATGCTGTCATTAGCTCCCTGGTTCGTACCGATTATTGTCGATGAGGGCAACGCATCTGCGAGCGCACGAGAGAGGCTTAAAGCCAGCAGCAGCAAGATCACCGATCCTCCTCCTGGCGACATCGTGATCGCACTGAGATGCATGTGTGACAACCTGGCGACGAAAAGTACCGGTAGCATGGACAGACAGGACAGGACCGTCCGGGACTGACTCGGAGAACAGGTTTATGTTTAGCTAGAAGTTGCGGCGGGGAAATGGATAGGGAAACATACCAAGAATTACGTGGACAATATTATTTACATCACAATGTAACTAAATATTCGAAAAAGCATCTAAGGATACGAGGCCAAAGGTCTGTCTTGTTCATCCAGCATGGTGTAAGGGTAATATCTATTGTTGACACTATCAAAAGTACAAATTGGTTCGGTAATATTAAAGCCCTTTCGTTTTTGAACGGTAAATCCAGATTTAGACCGAACCACCCACCACAATTCGTACATACTTTTATATGTTTCAAGTTTGACCTCTTCCTGGGCAAACTTGTAGTTACTTCTACCATCATTAAATGTTATCCAAACCTGAGGAATAGCGGCTCTATTATCTAATTTAACTACTTTACCAACTCTACCGCGAAATGTCAACGGACGATCATCACCTTTACATAAATGATTATCATATGTCAAAGCACAAGTACTAAAATAGGGACATATTCCATCATACGTTTTGCCTTGTAACTCATTAGAAGTGAATGATTGAATATTAATTGGATCGGTTCTTTCGACATTACTGCAATTAGTTAAGTAGTGTCGTCTGTCAGTGTAGTCAAATTTGGAGCATAATATTTGATCAGGCGAATCCAAACCACCAGGACAAAATGGATATGAAAGTATAGCCGTATCAACCGTTATTTCTTCTTCTAGCGTTTTTGACTTATATGCAAATGGACCATAACCGGTTGGACCATAAGGGCAAATCATTGAACCAACTCTTGTGCGCGGTAAGGCAAATCCTCTGGCACCACTATCTTTGAATGGTGGTGGACAGCAACAATCAGCAGCTCCATCTTTGACATATACAACAGAATTTATGCGCAAGAAAGATTCGGAGTATGAGCATAATATTTTTTTGGGATCATTTTTATATAGGAGTGGAAGCATGTCACTATAAAATCCTGATACATTTCGCGTTTCGACCTTTATGGAACTAAGAATTTCCGTTTCAGGGAAAATAGGAGATCCATTAGGCATATGGACTTCTATATATGTACCACAATGATCAGCCAAACCAGCCTTTTCTTCATTTTCACACAAAGCAGCGAATGCATTTTGAGTGTATGCGATAGTTGCACATTTCGGATACCAAGTACCATTTAGGGGAGAGAAGCATCCCGACAATGAATTATAGGTGTTATTATTATCTGTACAAGCGGGTCTTAGTGGATTACGCTTGTATGCAATATTTTTGCCAAAACAATTTTCATGGGGATCATATAACGATTTGCACTCATTATCTATTATCACATCATCATCTGCCCACCTTTGCGCACTGTATGCAACAGAGGACCAATCTTCATAGATCAAATCATACAGCTGAGATACTACGTTATCAGAACCAAGAACAGGGTATTTCAGAGATCTTTCTTGTTCATGTCCAGTAAGGCGGAGTGACGGATATTCCGCAGTACCGAAGACATTCATACAGCAATTATACGATAAAAATCTACAAGGATCCATCAACATACCGATACGATAGTGAATGATGTTAGGATAATCATATACGTAACCGTCATTTGGTATTTCAAGTTTCTCGGGGTAATAATTTTGAATT
>JACCDO010596925.1_pt1 | contig 11814 bp, 9 predicted proteins | sample 7446101 | NCBI WGS metagenome assembly JACCDO01 (sample SAMN15323440, study PRJNA562643) | freshwater metagenome | isolation source: river surface water | place: USA:Blue River Watershed | collected 2017-08-16 | reverse complement strand
TCTTTGTTGAAAGAATCTTCCAAATTTTAGCGGTTTACCAGTGATATAAATAGAAAATGTTCCGATTGTTTATTGCATTAGTAATCGCCGTTGTATCGGGTATGGCATCTCATTAAATTAAATGATTAATAAACTTTTTCTAATCGTTATTTTGTTATTAGTAAATGCATTTTTAGCCCCAATTAACAATAAATTAAGATGTACTTCATCATTAAACATGGTACTTATCAATCAACTTATATTATTTTTTTGTAATTTATCACTTACTAAACGTATAGAGTATCAAAGGTGTAAAAGCCAGAGAAATTATTGATTCAAGAGGTAATCCAACAGTTGAAGTCGATATTCATACTGAACTAGGATGCTTTCGAGCATCTGTTCCATCTGGTGCAAGTACTGGTGCATATGAAGCATGTGAATTAAGGGATGGTGATAAAAAACGTCATGGTGGTAAAGGTGTATTAAATGCAATTAAAAATGTTAATTCAATTATTGCACCAGCAATTATGGGTAAAGATGAAACTGAACAAAGAATGATTGATGAATTAATGATATCATTAGATGGTACTCCTAATAAAATAAAATTGGGTGCGAATGCAATTCTTGGTGTTTCTTTAGCATTAGCTAAAGCAGGTGCTGCTAAAAAGCACGTACCATTATATCAACATTTTGCTGATTTAGCTGGTAATAAGGAATTAGTTATGCCAGTTCCATCATTTAATGTTATTAATGGTGGTAGTCATGCTGGTAATGGATTAGCGTTTCAAGAATTTATGGTATTACCAACAGGTGCATCATCATTTACTGAATCTATGCAAATTGGTGCTGAAATTTATCATTCATTAAAAACTGTAACGAAAAAGAAATATGGCCAAGATGCTGTAAATGTTGGCGATGAAGGTGGATTTGCCCCACCAATTAAAAATAACAAAGAAGGAGTTGAATTATTAATGAATGCTATAGAAGCATCTGGTCATTTAGATAAGGTAATACTTGGTATGGATGTTGCATCATCTGAATTCTATGTTGATGGAAAGTATGATTTAGCTAAAAAATCACGCACTGCTTCATCAAATGAACCAATGTTAACTGGTAAAGAATTAGCAGAATTTTATAAGGATTTATGTAAATCATTTCCAATAAAATCTATTGAAGATGCATTTGATCAAGATGATTGGGCTTCATGGTCAGCATTTACTAAAGATGTTGGTAAAGATATTCAAATTGTCGGAGATGATTTAACTGTTACTAATCCAATCCGTATAGCTAGAGCAGCTAAAGAAGGTGCTTGTAATGCATTATTATTAAAAGTTAATCAAATTGGTTCTATAACTGAATCTATTGATGCTGTAAAACTAGCCAAACAATCTGGATGGGGAATTATGACATCGCATAGATCAGGCGAGACAGAAGATAATTATATTGCTGATCTTGCTGTCGGTTTATGTACTGGTCAAATTAAAACTGGTGCACCATGTAGATCTGAGCGTTTAGCTAAGTATAATCAATTACTACGTATTGAAGAAGAACTTGGTGGTAAAACATCTTATGCTGGTAAATCATTTCGAACTCCTAAATGGATGGGCAAATAAAATGTATATTTTCAATGTAAATATTAATTCTTGTTTCATTCTATCAAATTAATAATTATTCTGATTTTTTATATTTGTCTCTGACAATTTCTATCACATTTGACGTTTGACAAATGTAATTAGTGACAAATCTCATACGGTACCGCCGGTACCACTGAAATTTTTGTTTCAAGTTTCCACTCATCCCTTTTTAAATAAGAGATAGCAGTTCCAAGTTCCCACAGGTACTACTGAAATCACGGGGCATGAAGAGAGGAAAGAAGTTAGCTAGTACAGCGATAAATCAGTCTTATCAGAATAATTCATATGATGAAGATGATGAAGTTGATGAAACGCATTTATTTTTAGATTCCGAACAACAAAATCAAGATATTTTGGTACATAAAAAGAGATTAGCAAGTAAAAACAAATTTTATGGTGTAACTGAATCACACCAGTATGAACAAGACGAGAATGAAGTATTAAAATATCATCAAAAACAGCGACATTTAGAAGATGTTGGTCATTGGTGGACATTTGCTAAAAGAAGAGACGTTAGAAGATGGTTATTAACACTTATTACTGGATTTTTATGCGGTTTAGTTGCTTTGTTTGTGACTTTTTTTACTAAAGTTATAACAAAAGCAAAGTTAAGCATGTTTACTGTTTTTTTGGATAAAGAAAAAAATGGTGATTTAACATATGGTACAGCATTTTTATTTTTACTAGTTATAAATCTCGTATTTGCCACAACTGCATGGTATGCTGTATATATTGAACCATTAGCTGCTGGTTCAGGTATTCCTGAGGTTAAATGCTTTTTAAATGGATTAAATATTCCTAGAATAGTTAGAGTTAAAACATTAATATGTAAAGCTTTAGGAACAATATTTAGTTGTTCAGCTAGTTTGCCAATAGGTAAAGAAGGCCCAATGGTCCATGCTGGTTCTGTAATTGCTGCAGGTATATCACAAGGAAAGAGTAATACATTAGGTTTTGATACTCATTTTAGTAAATATCAAGATTTTCGTAATGATAAAGAAAAACGTGATTTTGTAGCATGTGGCGCTGCCGCTGGTGTAGCTGCGGCATTCGGTTCACCTATTGGTGGAGTATTATTCTCTTTAGAAGAAGGTGCATCATTTTGGTCCACAAGATTAACTTGGAGATGTTTCTTTTGTGCCATGACTACCGTTTTTACTGTATATCTTATTAATAGCGCATCCACTTTATTTGGACATTCAGATAGCACTGCAATGTTCTCATTTGGAGAGTTTTTTTCATTAGAAGGTGAAGAGAGTAATTATTCTGTATGGGAACTTTCATTATTTATTATTATTGGCTGTATGGGTGGAGTTATAGGAGCATTATTTAATTATGTAAATACAAGGATATTCAATTTCCGGGAAATGTATACTAAAACTCCTAGATTACGTTTAATTGAAGTGCTAGTTTTAACCGCAGTATATACTATTTTAGCATATTTTTTGCCTCTATTATGGTCTAAATGTACTGCATTACCAGTAGATATGGAAGAATGGAGTGACCAAGAGAAGACATTAGTAGAATTATTAGTTCCATTATATTGTGATAGCGACAGCGAATATAACGAGTTAGCCTCATTATATTTGACAGATAGTGACACTGCAATTAAACAATTATTCCATTTTAGAGAAATAGGTTAATTTATATAATTATTACATCATTACATTATACTAACAATTGACTTTATATAATAGGCGACCATAACGATTCAACATTTTCATCAGCGGCATTATTTTTATTTTTTATGCCATACATATTATTAGCATGCTTAACATGTGGTTCAGCTGTACCAGCAGGTATGTTTGTACCATCTTTATTATCTGGAGCAGCATTTGGTAGATTGATAGGTCATTTACTACATAAACTTGATATGTCTCGAGGTACATTTGCTGATAGTGGTACATATGCTCTCATGGGAGCGGCAGCAATTACTGGTGGTATAACTAGAATGACAATATCACTTACAGTTATGATATTGGAAGCAACTGGTGACATGCAATATGTGTTGCCATTAATGTTAGTTGTTATGTCTGCTAGATTGGTTGGAAATATATTTAATGAAGGATTATATGATATTCATATTAAAACACACAATTTAGCATATTTAGATGAAGATGAAAGTATATCACATCTACCAGATTTACATGATTTGAAAGTAAATGATATAATGTCTAAGAATCCAATAGTATTACATCAAGTACTTCGTGTTGGTGATGTTTATGATATATTGAAACGATCAAAACATCATTGTTATCCAATTACGGATGAAAGTGATTCTAGTATGCAACCATTATTATGTGGTATAATAACTCGTAAAGTTATTTGTACATTGATAAAGAATAAAGCATTTGGTGCGCCGACAACAGATGTAACTAGCAGTAAAAGATTATCACCACTTATTCCTTGGGATAAACTAGAATGTATATATCCTCGATATCCTGATATAGAACAATTATCAATAACAGAATTAGAACGTTGCTCTATTATAGACTTGCGACCATATATTGACTTTGCACCATATTCAATTAATGAAAAATCATCAGTACAACGTGCTTATCGTATGTTTAGAACATTAGGATTACGTCATTTATGCGTTACAAATAAATATAACAGAGTATTAGGAATTTTGACGAGAGCTGATTTTATGTATGCCCATTCCCTATCAGATCCATCAGAATTCAGTTTTCATAGTAAAAATATGTATAAAAGTAAGGAAAAAACAAGTGATGATACAAAAAGTTTAGAGAAAGAAAAAATTATTGAATCTAGTAAGAATTTGAGTGTACAAAATATTGAGCTTTATGACGATTTGTAATCAATAATAGACATTGTATATACTATTTGCATACTTACTGTTAAGTTAGATTCAGAATCAGTATCAGACTGTCTACCAGTGCTGCTCTTTTATTAAAGACTTTTAAGCATACCGGTAAAAATTTCTGAAGATGATGTCCTAAAGTTTGACAAAAACTCAACCTTTGACATCATAAGTTTTGGTGGCCAGTAGATTTTGAGGATGAAACGTCAACCATTGCAGCCTGTAGCTGGTTTCTTTGATGACAACACAGAGGATACTAAAATGATGGAAGATCCAGAAGTTATGATCCGTTTAGCTAATGAATATAAACGAGAAGGTAATTTGTTTGCAGAGGAAGGTGACTATAGCAAAGCATTATATTTTTATCAAAAGGCAATCGAAATAAATCCAAACAATGCCATCCTGTATGAATTAATTGCACAAGTTTATTTACAAGTTGGTGATAAACAACTTTATGCTATAAATTTTGCTCAAAAGGCTACTCAAATTGATCCAAATTGGTGGGAAGGATTTGTGACTTTAGCGCGATCACAAAGAGAATTTGGTGAAGTTAGTAATTCTATTTACTCTTATAAAAAAGCAATTGAATTATATCTTGCTGATAAACAAAATGATATTACTAATTCAGAATATCTCGAAATAGTACAAGAATTATATGAAATGGAGACAGTATTAACAAAAATAAATGATCAAAAGCATGAATTATCATTAAAAATTCAACAGGATAGTGATAAAGATGCAAAAGAAATAAGTACATGTATGCTTAATTTAGCATCACGACCGTTAGTAAATGGTCCATCTAATGATGCAACGATACCAATAAAGCTGATTAAAAACAATGAATATATTATTAGAACAGCCACAGAGTCTGACACAGAAGCTTTAAGATTATTTGGTATGAAAGCATTTAGTCGACAATTTTCTCATTTATATCCACCTGAAGAGTTACAATACTTTTTAACTTCATCATATTGTCATGAAAAATTTCTCATGTGGATAAATAACACTAAAGATTATATGCTTCAAATAGCAGTAAATGGAACAACTATTGTAGGATATGTATTATGTGGACCTTGTGAACTACCGCATATTGATGTAACTAATTCATGTGTTGAATTAAGGCGACTATACGTTGATTCTAATTACTTTGGAAGTGGATTATCCAAAGCATTAATGCTAATCGGAGTAAAATGGCTACAAGAGAAAAGGCAACTTAATTTTGAAACTAACCATGTGTGGGGAAAAGTATGGTTGGGTGTTTATAGTGACAACTTCAGAGCCCAAAAATTTTACAACAAATTTAATTTTAAAAAAATTGGTGAATACTTTTATGAAGTGGGTAGATGTAGAGATTTAGAATATATCATGCAAATGCAAGAGTAAATTTGTTTATTTGTTATTTAATGAAATGATTTTTTGTCAAGACCGGGTACGTTTTCCAGGTGAAATTACCGCATTGCGAACCGCATGAGTCACAGTGTGTCACACATGGTAGTTTAGCTGATGAATATGAAGGCACAGTTATCCAGTTGGTAATACGACTTATTAGTGTTGATATTAGTTATTATTGATTATAAGTGGATTGTATAAAATTGTGTCAACGTAAAATGGTATCTATGAAAGAAGGAAAGAGAGAACAGTCAAAACGCAAGCAGAAAGCATTGAAACATCCAGTTCCAGCGAAGGATGGTTTACTATTATGTATAAGTTCATCTTTTATGTTAATACCTGGGTTATTACCATATATATTACCTATGAGCAAATATGCATATTGTTTTACAATAGTAGCGTCTATTACTGTTTTTTGCAGTATTAACTATTGGTTAAAATCACAACAAATTGGATTTAGAAAAAATATGGATTTAATTGTTAGTAAAACCGCTACAGTTATTTATTTTTTAACTGGATTCTTATATTTAGATACGAATAAATTATCAACTTTAAGGGTGGTCGGTTGGATTTTATTTTTTATGTTAATTACCTTTTACAAGTTATCATGCTATTATTGGGATCAAAATAATACTAATTGGGTATATTTTCATGCTATGTTCCATATATCAGGTGCATTAGGTCAATCTCTAGTTGTTTATGGGGTCTTCAGTGTCGATTGATACTGTTACTGCTTTGTTGAACGAATTGATTGATACAAGGAATCAACTTTAATAATAGCTTTTATTAAAATTATTAACATAAAAGATTCCCATTAGAGTTAGAGTTAGTTATATCATTGTACGAGGGAAAAGAGAAAGACAAAAAATCTACACCCCAAAAATTCCTTTTGAAAATTTAACTTAATTCTTTAAATTTTGTGAAAGTGTCTTTCCCTCTAAGTTAGAGTTCTAACAGTGAACTACAAGATTATTTCTAGTATTAGGAAGCTACTTTAAGATATAAATATGTTGATTTGAATGTGGTATCAAAACTTGATATTTTTATGGTTGTATTTTCTTTTCGCAACTTATGCACGTCATGAAGTTGTTAATGATTATATAATCGATAAAAATTACATAAAGCCACAAGAATTAGTGATATTTCAATATGATAATCGTTATAATGAAGTAGAAAATGGTTATTGGTCAACTGCAGCACGATGGAATCAAAGATATGCAATGAAATATAACCATATATTTATTCCACTTACTATGAAAGGAAATTGTACAAATAATAATTTTTTATTATCTCCTGTATGGTGCAAAGTTAAAGCAATGGTTGAAATACATAAAATAGTACCATATGCCAAAGCATATTTATATTTAGATTCAGATGCAATTATTATAGCAAATTATTCTATTTCCTCAATTATTGGATATATACAACAAAATTTAAATTGGGATTTTAATAAGCAACCGCTTGCTGTTAATCAAGATGGGCCAGGTTGGCCATGTAAACATACACTAAATCATGCATATACTTATTGTTTAAATTCTGGTACTATATTTTGGATAAAAAATCAATTGTCATATAATATTTTATCACACTGGTGGAAGTCATCTTCATTTAGTCTTGATTCAAATAAGTTTCAACGTAATTGGAGATTAAAATGGCCATGGGAACAAGCACAGTTATATTATATTTATGAAAAATACAAAGATAATATAATGAGACTATCATTTCCTGATTTACCTTACATGCCTTGGAATAGCACAAGAAATCCTCGAGCACAATATCCAACTGATACTATTGAACCATGGTGTTGGTCACATATGCCAGGTGCTAATTGTTTTATACAACATCATTGTCAAAGTAATAATCAAAAATTAAAAATTTATGAATTATATGATGAAAGGTATCGAAATGATAATGATATCAAAATACATCCTATAGAAATAAATAAATGCCCTTCAATTCAAGTTTATAATGCATAGATTATTCACCCACTTTATTTTATTTACTGTTCATTTTGTATTTTTCTGTGTAGTAATAATTTGATAGTATCGTTGATTATTGATTTTTTGTTGAATATACTTATCATTATCCAATAATCCTTTTAATAAATCAATACTTTCACTGCATGTTAATGTTAACCATTTTGTCTTTTTAATATTTGAATAAAATTTATTCAACAATTTATTTTCCTCATCATCTTTATTAAATGTTTCAGTTATTCCAGAAAAAATATCATGATAATCGCCAGCACAATTCATATATAATAATTTACCATTTAAATTTCGTTGAATTATACTATTGCTTTCATCTACATAAACATCATTACTTACATCAGCTGAACCTAACAGCATATCTACAGCAAATGGTCTAGATGCTGGTTCACTATGCAAATAATCCGATAATTGATCAGCAAGTACAATTAATGGAATTGTGACGCCAAAATTTCTTTTGTATTCATTAGCTAATGATTTTATAACATCTAGTATATAATTACAATCACTTGGAATTCCTATTATGGTTACAATAATATCATCATCAATTTTTGTTATACATTTCCTGTTTTTATTATAATCAGGTTCAACGACAGCATTACTGCTATCTTCCAACTCATCCAAATCCATATTTATTCGAGCACTACCAATAGTAGGCAGTGATTTAGATTGACTAAATGGTACAGAAACCATTATGACACCATCTTTGCATACTGCTCCAATACCGAAAATATTACTGAGTTTTATTGCTTTATACGCTTCTTTATAGTCGTTAATAGTACAGAAGCAAGAAATAAAGAGTGCTTGCAAAACAAGATACCAAAACATAATGGAGAAAAACTTATAAATTCATCACGTTCAAAAATTATGTAAGTCTGGAACTATCCGAAGACAAAAAACAGGCCCTGTGGTATCCATGCTTGATCAAGTGATTCAATTCCAATTATTTACAATATAGATACAATAAATGTGCTTGATCAGGTGATTCCAATTATTTACAGTATAGATACAATAAAAACTAGTACGTAGTAAGTGTTTATTACTTTGATCGGGAGGTGAGATGATTAAGAACTGTTTAGGAAACATTTGCAGCCGACTGAATATTACTTGATCGTTTCACACGATGGATAATGCTGCGTAGAAAATAATAATTAAATTCTTTTACGATTGGCTCCCATTTGTTTTTTTAGGTTATGTATAGCCTCAAGTGTACGAGCATCAGTTGGTCCAAATACTCTCATTTTATTTTTAACAATTTTTTGTAATATTCTTTCACTTTCAACATGATCTTGTAATTCATGACACAAAACAGAATATGCTTCAGCAGCCTGAATAGAAAATTCATTAGTTTCCCCTAAAGTTTCATCAAATCCTTCAATAGCTGACAGAAATAATGAAACAGCTTCGTCATATTCTTGTAAATTACACAAATCCCTTGCCAAATAATACATTGATTTACAAGTTAAATGATGTTTGGTACCATATAACTTTTGACGTTTAGCTAATCCATCACGATGAAATACCGAAGCTTTATAATACTGCCTATGATAACTATATATTTCACCTAAATGATGTGTTGCACAAATAGCATTTTCACTATTTTCACCATGAAATAACTCATTACATTTATAAACTTCAACTTGTAATGGCAGCGCATGATCATATTGTTTGTTCATACAGTATAAATCAATTAATACTTCCAATGACTCGATACTTACATGATGTAATCGACCTAATGCTTCTAATTCCCCTTGATAAACTTTGGCGAATAATTCTATCGCTTCAGAAAATCTAGCATTATTTCGTAAAAATAAACCTTTTTATATGATTGCAAATTAGTATATGAATATGTAAGGTGTATATATGCAAGGGAAATAAATATAATTTTAGTACCTAGACGTTTTTGACATACTAATGTAGTTGGATGAAATGGACCAAAATTGATACATCTAATATCAATAATACGATTATATAATCTTTTCGTACGATCTATATCCTGCTCTAGTTCAAATATTCCTACTAAAGTGTCATACAATGATAATAATTCTACACTATCATTACCATACTTTTCCTTTTTCAATCCTAAACTTTTTACTAGTAATTCTTTAGCATCATCAATTCGATTCATGGCAATAAATGTGAAAGCAATATTTTCTAATGTGCATAATGTTTCATCATGATCATACCCTAATGATACTTCCTGACCAGCTAACACACGAAATAATAATTCAATAGCATCATGAAATTTATTTTGATCACGATATAACAAAGCTAAATTACTACATGTGGCCAGTGTTGAGGGATGTGAGTGACCAAGCACATCATCTTTTAATATCAAACATGATTTATAATCATTTTCGGCATCTTCTAATAAATTCTGCTTCTTATGAAGTACAGCAAGATTAGATAAAATTTGAATCGATACTAGTTGATCTGTACCAAAATGTTGCTCATAATAACTTAGGGCCTCGCGATAAGTATCTTCTGATACTTTGAGTTTATTCTCTACTTGTGCATATAATGCAGCTAAATGATGCATTAAGTTATATTTTCTTTGATGTAAATTTTGTAGTTTACTTTTTGAAGTTTTCATACTTATAATAGATTTTATCGATTGAAAAAGGCAATTAGAATTTGTAATACTATTAATTTTTTGACTGGTATTATCAAGTTTACTTGTCACTTCTGCAATTGTAAATGTTAATAGCCAATTTTTTAATAGATTATATATTGCACCATTTGCATTTAAGAAGCTACAATCACTAATAGTGTATATCGCATTAAGCAATTCATCCCGATCAGATCCATCACGAGATGTGCTTTGCTCAATATTAATATCAACATAGCCTAATGAAAAAATTATTAGCGCAAAGTATTATAAATTAGAATAAATAAATATGGAAGTACATAATTGGGCTGCTTGATCATAATCGTCAACAACAATTCTATAGAATTCATTGTGACGTTTTCTACTTAATTGAATTGAAAATTTACAATTAGCTAAATGGGCAGCATATAATTCAAATAGACACCATGATCTTGAAAATATAAATGGTGTTGTCCATTTCAATAAAACTAATACTGTATGACCAATATTTTTCATTAAATCAACCATATTATTTTGAAACCATTTAATGGGTCTACTTTCCTTCTTAGTATCTGCATTATCATCATCTAAATTCTTAATGGTATTATTAATTTGTTTCATGCATAAAAAATCAAGCCAAAAGTAACAATACGTATTCTTATATGCTAATAATTCTAATGATTCCATAAAATTATAGTAGTAATAAGATCGGGCATATATCACATATATATTAGCTTGGTTAGATATAATATGATTACTCAAATTATTCATTTGCTTCAATTTTGATAAATACAAATCATCTTTATCGATGACATCTGAATTTAATAATAAATGACATAATGATGAATTATGACGTTGTGTCCATGGTGATATAATATTATTAATGACTTGATCTATTGTAAATTGATAAGGATCAAGAGATTCATGTCTGCAATACTTTTTGATAATAATAAAAAGTTTTTTCAGTAATTTTATGCTAACACCATATCTATCAAAATCAAGTTTATTCATATGATTAGGTAATTTTTTTTTTTCAATAATAGTTTTTACATTCTGCCCTTCACCAGTATTAACCGATCCCATAGTTTTTAACTCCCTCTTTAGTACAGCTGTATCAATAATATTTAAAACTTGATGTCTCCTAAATGTAGGAGGATGAGTATTTGTTGATTCTGCAGGTGATATAACTGTATCTTTTTGAGGAACTTTATCTGCTTCCTCATAATCATCTTCATTATCACTATTACTACCACTTTTATTACTTTTATCTTCACTATTAGTTTCACTTCCGCTCACACTAGCCGATTTATCGACAATTATTTCATCACTATCTTCATCGTCTACCTCTTGAATACGAGAAGGAGTCTTATGTAGTCCAATAGGGGAAATCGACTTGGTAATGTTAAAGAATGAGTT
>JACCDO010378930.1_pt1 | contig 11814 bp, 9 predicted proteins | sample 7446101 | NCBI WGS metagenome assembly JACCDO01 (sample SAMN15323440, study PRJNA562643) | freshwater metagenome | isolation source: river surface water | place: USA:Blue River Watershed | collected 2017-08-16 | reverse complement strand
CTCAAACTCTGGCACGGTCGCCCCGCGTGTTATCTGCCCCAGGCTGCCACCGGCTTCACTGGATGGGCAATTGGAATCGGCTTTCGCACATTGGGCAAACAGGGCGGGATTTTCCAGCAAGTCTGCCAGCACCACGCCAGCATGTTTGCGCAAGGCGTCCAGGTCCACCCCCGGGGTGACCTGAAACAGGATGTGGCTCGCTTCTGCCAGTTCACCGACTTTGAAGCGATCCGGGCAAGCCTGATACTGGCGCAAACATTCCTCCCGCCCCGGTGTCGGTACTTTGACTTCCTGCTGCAACAAGGCATCGATCATGGCATCCTCATCGGCCTGTGGCAAGCCAAGCTGTTGCGCCTCATCAAGCAAGACACGGCGCAGCACCAGGGCCGTCATGGCGCTTTTCACTGGATCGGCAGCATGCTGATGCGCAGGCAATTCCTGCACCATCTCAGCGTCTGTCAGTTCGTAATCATTGACCATGACCGGCATATGGTTCTCCCTTGCTTGACTTGGCTTAAATTGATTTAAATTCAGTCAAATTGAGTTAAATTGATCTGAATGGTTTTAATTTGCTGGCCTTATCTGGACCATGTTCGGACCATGTTCGGACCATGAATCATCAGCGTGGCCGCACCAGTTGCCACGCACGGCTGATATAAGTGACGGAAGCAAAACCACTCCAGACATGCACCAGACGGGTGAACGGGAAAATCACGAACAGACTCAGGCCCATGAATAAATGGAGCTTGAACAGCAAGGGCGCGGAAACGATAAACCCGGCAGCATCGCCCTTGAAAGTGACAATATGTTGAGCCCAGGTCATCAGCAACACCATCATGTGCCCATCAGAATGCTTGGCCGATTCAAATATCGTCGATAAGCCCAGCCCCAGAGTGATGAAGATCCATATCAGCAAAATCTTGTCCCCGGTCTTGGTTACCGCCGAAATGCGTGCATCGGTAAAGCGGCGGTGCATCAAAATCAGCAGGCCCACCATGCACAGCGTGCCAAAAATGCCACCGGCCACGATGGCGATCATTTGCTTGAGGCCGTGGCTGATACCCACCGTGTCCCAAACGATGACCGGGGTCAGCAGCCCGACCAGATGGCCAAAAAACAGGCCCAGCACGCCCACATGAAACAGGATATTGCCCACGCGCAGATTGCCGCCATGCAGCATCTGTGAAGAGTCGCTCTTCCAGGTATATTGTTCACGCTCAAAGCGCGCCAGGCTGCCAAAGAGAAAAATCGCCAGCGCGATGTAGGGATAAATCCCGAAAATGAATTGATGCAGATAAGTCATGATGCGCTCCCTGATTATTGGGTTGCAACAGCACCTTGTGCAGGCTGTCGGGGATAAAAATGCACTTTATGCGTGAGCGATACAGTGGGCTTTAATAAGGGCTCCACCCCATCGGCCCCAGGGCCAAAGGTCTCCATGGCCTCATCCATGTCCCGCACTGGCGGTTCTCCCTGCTCATGGGGTATGACATCGGTCAAGGTGGTCAGTAACAACAACAGATTGGCATAGGGACTCTCTTTGCGTTGCAGGCGCATGCCTATGGCTGCCAGCACGTGGATGGCTTCACCGAGCAGTTTTTCGGCTGTGGCTTGCTCCATCAGGCTGAGAAATTCCAGGAACAGCGGGACAAAATCGGGCAATTCGCTGGCCTCGGGCTCAAAACCATGGGCGCGGTATTCTTCGATCAAATCGACCATGGCTTGGCCACGATCCCGGCTCTCGCCATGGATATGCTCAAACAGATGCAGCGACAAAGAATGGGTGCGGTCAAACGTGGCGACATAGTTTTCCTGCAGCGTGATCAGGCTGTTTGATTTCAGATAGCTCAAAATCGCTTGCAGCGCCGCCAGAAATTCGGGTTCGTCTTGCAGCGCCTGCTCGATTTCTGGCAAGGCGGCTATCAGATCGGGCTGCGGGTAGCTCATCAATGCCGACAAAATGCGATAAATTTGCATACGGTTTCCTTGGTGTGGTCAGTACGGGGCGATGCCGGATCAATCGACAGTGGACATTTTCTTGCGCGACTTGGGCATGTCCACAAAAATCACGCTGCCTTGCGGCTTTTTGCCAAACAAGGCGCCATCTGATGTTCCACCCGAACAGCCGTTGCCAAAAGTAAAGCCGCAACTGCCTTTTTCATTGAAGCTGTCTTCCACCATTTCCTTATGTGAAGACGGAATCACGAAGCGGTCTTCATAGTTGGCGATGGCCATCGTCTGGTACATGTCTTCCACTTGCGCGGCATTGAGTCCGACTTGCTTCAATACGGCGTGATCAAGCTGCCCGTGTACGGTTTCAGAACGTTTGTAAGCCCGCATGGCCAGCATGCGTTCGAGCGCACTCGTTATCGGCTCTTCCTTGCCTGCAGTTAGCAAATTGGCCAGATACCGCACCGGAATGCGCAAGGATTTCACATCCGGAATCACGCCGTTCATGCCCATATGCCCGGCTTCTGCTGCCTTCTGCACCGGCGACAGCGGTGGTACATACCAGACCATGGGCAGGGTGCGGTATTCAGGGTGCAAAGGGAAGGCGATCTTCCATTCCATCGCCATTTTGTAGACCGGTGATTTTTGGGCTGATTCGATCCAGCTCTCCGGTATGCCGTGCTTGCGCGCCTCGGCAATCACTGCCGGATCATGCGGGTTCAGGAAGCAACCCAGTTGCGCCTCATACAAATCCTTTTCATCCGGCACTGAGGCTGCCGCTTCAATCTTGTCCGCGTCATATAGCAAGACTCCCAGATAGCGGATGCGGCCGACGCAGGTTTCTGAACAAACCGTAGGCTGGCCAGCCTCAATGCGGGGATAGCAAAAGGTGCATTTCTCTGCCTTGCCCGAACTCCAGTTGTAATAAATTTTTTTGTAGGGGCAACCGGAGATGCACATGCGCCAGCCACGGCATTTATCCTGGTCCACCAGCACGATGCCGTCATCTTCCCGTTTGTAAATGGAACCTGACGGGCAGGACGCGACGCAAGCCGGATTGAGGCAGTGTTCACACAGACGCGGCAAATACATCATGAAAGTCGATTCAAAGGTGCTGTACATTTCCTTTTGCACCCCCTCAAACAAGGCATCCTTGCTGCGGGCAGAAAATTCACCGCCAAGATCATCTTCCCAGTTCGGACCCCAGACGATCTTGTCCATCTTCTTGCCGGTCAGCACGGATATTGGGCGCGCCGTTGGCGGGGTCTGCATCAGGGGCGCATTTTGCAGATGCTCATAGTCAAATGTGAATGGCTCGTAATAGTCGTCAATCGATGGCAGGTTCGGGTTGGCGAAGATATTGGCGAGGATACGCAGCTTGCCACCCTGTTTCGGTTCCAGCTTGCCAGCCTCGTTGCGGTGCCAGCCACCTTTCCATTTTTGCTGGTTTTCCCACTCTTTGGGATAGCCAATGCCCGGTTTGGTTTCAACATTATTGAACCAGGCATATTCAACCCCATCGCGGCTGGTCCAGACGTTCTTGCAGGTGACGGAGCATGTATGGCAGCCAATACACTTATCCAGATTCAATACCATGCCCACTTGTGCCCGAATTCTCATGATGCCAACTCCTCTTCCAGTTTGCCTTCCAGCCAATCCACTTTCTTCATTTTTCTCAGCACGATGAATTCATCCCGGTTGCTGCCTACGGTGCCGTAATAGTTGAAGCCATAAGCGAGTTGCGCATAACCACCGATCATGTGGGTCGGTTTCAGGACGGCGCGTGTGACCGAGTTATGAATGCCGCCGCGTTTGCCGCTCAGTTCCGCACCCGGTGTATTAATAATCTTTTCCTGAGCGTGATACATCAGGCACATGCCTTTGGGCACGCGCTGGCTCACCACCACACGGGCGGTCAAGGTGCCATTGCTGTTAAAGACTTCAACCCAGTCGTTATCCACCAGCCCGGCTTCTTTTGCCTCGCCTTCCGATATCCACACATGCGGGCCGCCACGGCTTAGCGTCAGCATGCGCAGATTGTCGGAATAGGTGGAATGGATCCCCCATTTCTGATGTGGCGTGATGAAATTGAGCACGATCTCTTTTTCACCATTCGGTGATTTATTGAGCATCGGTGCCACGGTCTTGGTATCGATGGCCGGTTTGTAGACGCACAGACCTTCACCAAAATCGAGCATCCAGCGGTGATCCTGGTAAAACTGCTGGCGGCCTGTCAGCGTGCGCCATGGTATGTATTCATGCACATTGGTGTAACCGGCGCTGTAGCTGACTTCCTCTGATTCCAGACCCGACCAGGTTGGTGCAGAAATGATCTTGCGTGGCTGTGCCTGCACATCGCGAAAACGCAGCTTGTCATGCTCACGCCCCACTGCCAGATGGGTATGATCACGCCCGGTGATCTTGCCCAGCGCTTGCCATGCCTTGACCGACACATGGCCATTGGTCTCAGGGGCGAAGGTGAGTATCATTTCGCAGGCGTCGATGGCACTTTCCAGACGGGGGCGACCTTTGCTGACACCTTCCTCGGTCACCACCTTGGTAATGGCACCGATTTCCTTGACTTCATGCTCCGTATTCCAGTTGATGCCCTTGCCGCCATTGCCCAGTTTGTCCAGCAACGGGCCGATGGAGGTGAATTTCTTGTAAATATCCTTGTAGTTGCGTTCGACCACGAAGAAATTCGGTGCCGTCTTGCCGGGTATCAGGTCGCATTCGCCTTTTTTCCAGTCCTTGGGCTCAAACGCCTGGCCAAGCTCACCCGGCGTGTCATGCATGAGGGGTTGCAAGACGATATCTTTGCGGGTGCCCAGATAGTCGCCACCAATTTCGGTAAATTTTTTGGCGATGCCTTTATAAATTTCCCAGTCCGTCTTGCTTTCCCACAGCGGTTGTACCGCTTCACTCAATGGGTGAATAAAGGGATGCATGTCTGAGGTGTTCAGGTCATCCTTTTCATACCAGGTCGCGGTCTGCAAGACGATGTCACCATACAGGCAAGTGGTACTCATGCGAAAGTCGAGCACCACCAGCAAATCGAGCTTGCCTTCTGCCGCCACCGGACGGTATTTGACTTCAGATGGCTTGACGGCCTCATCCGGATCATCAAACAAGGCATTTTGCGTACCCAGCAAATACTTGAGGAAGTACTCATGCCCCTTGCCTGAACTGCCCAGAATATTTGAGCGCCACACAAACATATTGCGCGGGAAGTTCTTGGGGTTGTCCGGGTCATCACAACTCATGTTGACCACGCCTGATTTCAGGCTGTTCTTCAGGTAATCCTGTGGTGTCAGGCCCGCTTTTTCTGCGGCATCACACACATCCAGCGGGTTGGTTTCCAACTGCGGGGCCGACGGCAACCAGCCCAGGCGCTCAGACTTGGCATTCATGTCGATCATGCTCATGTGGCTGATTTTTGACTTGTCTGCCGTCGGTGCCAGAATCTCATCCAGCGCCAGTTTTTCATGCCGCCACTGGCTGGTATGGGCATAGAAGAAGCTGGTGCCGTTCATCTGGCGCGCCGGGCGTACCCAGTCACTGGCAAATGCCAGCGGTGCCCAGCCAAACTGCGGACGCAGTTTTTCCTGCCCCACATAATGCGCCCAGCCACCACCGGATTTGCCGATGCAACCGCACATCATCAGCATATTGATGATGCCGCGATAAATCATGTCGTTGTGGTACCAGTGATTCAGGGCGGCCCCGACGATGATCATGCTCTTGCCTTCGGTATCGTGGGCATTTTGTGCAAATTCGCGTGCGACCTGTATTACCAGCTCCCGTTTGACACTGGTATGCTTTTCTTGCCAGGCAGGTGTGTAGGGAATATCGTCGTCATAGGAATTGGCAACCGCGCCGCCCAGACCCTGATCGACGCCGTAATTGGCCATCGACAAGTCATACACAGTCGCCACCAGCGCCACGCTGCCATCGGCCAGGGTGACGCGCTTTGCTGGTAAATGGCGCAGCAACATATCATTCGCATCCGCACCACCAAAGTAGTTGAAGCCGACCGTGACGACTGCATCCTGCTTGCCAATCAGGCTCAGTTGCGGGTCGATGGCACGGCCAGAGTTGCCGTCTTTGGCTTCCAGATTCCAGCGACCGACTTTGGCGCCATCGTCGAATTTGCCTTCACCCCAGCGATAGCCGATTGAGCCATTGGGCGCCACGATCTCACCCGTGATCTCATCGATCACCAGGGTTTTCCATTCCGGATTATTGGCTTCATCCAGATTGCCCGGCAATTGCGATGCCCGCAACATGTGATCAGGTACATAACAGCCATTGCGTTCAACCAGACGCACCAGCATGGGCATGTCGGTATATTGCTTCACATAGCTGCGGAAATAGGCTGATTTATTCCCGAGATGAAATTCCTTGAGGATCACATGGCCCATGGCCATGGCCAGCGCCGCATCCGTGCCCTGTTTGGGGGCCATCCAGATGTCGCCAAACTTCACCATTTCGCCAAAGTCAGATGATACGGCGACGGTCTTGGTCCCCTTGTAGCGAACCTCGGTATAGAAGTGCGCATCCGGTGTGCGGGTCTGTGGCACATTCGATCCCCATACCATGAGGTAGGTCGAGTTATACCAGTCAGCCGACTCAGGTACATCAGTTTGCTCGCCCCAGATTTGCGGACTCGATGGTGGCAGGTCGCAATACCAGTCATAGAAAGACAATGGCACCCCGCCAATCAGGCTCAGGTAGCGTGCACCGGCAGCATAAGACACCATCGACATGGCGGGAATGGGCGAGAACCCGATTACGCGATCAGGTCCGAATTGTTTGATGGTGTAGGCATTGGCCGCAGCGATGATTTCTTGCGCCGTATCCCAAGGCGCGCGGACAAAGCCACCCAGGCCGCGTACTGACTTGTAGCGATTGGCTTTTTCCGGGTTTTGGCTGATGGCTTCCCATGCCTCTATCGGTCCCATGGTCTTGCGTGCTTCTTGCCACATCTCCATCAGACGACCACGGATCATGGGGTACTTGACGCGCTGGGCGGAGTACACGTACCAGCTATAGGATGCGCCACGCGGGCAGCCACGGGGTTCGTGATTGGGCAAATCGGGGCGGGTGCGGGGATAATCCGTTTGCTGGGTTTCCCAGGTGATCAGGCCATTTTTGACATACACCTTCCATGAACAGGAACCGGTGCAATTGACGCCATGGGTTGAGCGCACAATCTTGTCATGCTGCCAGCGGCTGCGATAGCCATTTTCCCATTTTCGGTCTTCATCGACCACGGCACCATGACCATCGGCAAAGGTGGACTTCACCCGTGACATGAACTTCAATCTATCCAGAAAATGACTCATCGTAACTCTCCATATCAGGTGGGTGATGTACCCACATTTTCTTTGACGCATGCCAAGAGTGTAGGGACTCAAGGCGCCACCGGCCATTCTTCGGTGCGGTGTATTTCATTGCGCATTCGCACTAGATCATCTAGTCCTTTGGAACTAGATTAAAAACAGCTTGGCAATCCACAGGCGGTTTTTCAGGCTCGATCTGCCATAAGTTAGCAAGGCATCTCTGCCCCTTTGCGCGAGTAATACCACCAGGTGATGGCCATGCAACTGACGTAAAAAGCGATGAATACATAGAGCGCCATATCCGGCGTGCCTGTCATCTTGATGGACGTGCCGAAGCTTTGGGGGATAAAGAAGCCGCCATAAGCACCAATCGCACCGGAGAAGCCCAGCACGGCGGCTGATTCCTTGGCGGCGTCCAGTTTGGCCTGCTTCTGCGCCGCTTCTCCCTTGCCCTTGGCGGCGCGCTCACGCTCGATCTGGAAGATGATGGGGATCATGCAGAAAGTCGAGCCATTGCCCAGCCCCGTCAAAATGAACATGCCAATGAACGATGCCAGGAAGATCATGAACTGATGACTATGCAAGGCGGGCAAAATGCCTGCCAAAATAGTGATGCTCATGGCGGCAAATACCCAGAAGGTCAGTCGCGCACCGCCTATCCTGTCCGAGATCATGCCGCCTACGGGCCTTGCCAAAGCCCCGGCCAAAGGCCCGAGGAAGGCAAATTTGGCGACATCCACTTCCGGAAACTGCGCCTTGATCAGCATCGCAAAACCAGCCGAGAAACCGATGAAGGAGCCGAAGGTGCCAACATAGAGCCAGCACATCAGCCAGTTATGCTTGCGCTTGAAGATCACTGCCTGGTCAGAAAAAGAAGCCTTGGCCGATTCGATGTCATTCATGCCAAACCAGGCCATCAGGGTTGCCGCCACGATAAACGGCACCCAGATGAAGCCGGCATTGGCCAGCCAGAACATCTTGTCTGCGCCCGTCTTGGCGTTGTGGTACAGAAACCCATCGCCAGAAATTGCGGCACCAAACATGGCAGAAGAAATCACCAGCGGCGTCACAAACTGCACCAAAGAAACCCCCAGATTGCCTATGCCTGCGTTCATGCCGGTGGCATAGCCCTTGCGCGATTTCGGAAAAAAGAAGCTGATGTTCGCCATGCTGGAACTGAAATTGCCGCCACCCAGGCCACACAGCAGGGCCAGTATCAGCAAGGTTGAATAACTGGTCGTTGGGTCTTGCAAGGCAAAGCCCATGCCAGTGGCCGGGATCAGCAAACTCGCGGTAGAAATCGCCGTCCATTTGCGGCCACCAAATACCGGCACCAGAAAAGAGTAGAAAATCCGCAAGGTCGCGCCAGACAGGGCTGGCAAGGCGGTCAGAAAGAAAAGCTGATCTTTACTGAAGTGAAATCCCGCCTTGTCCAGATTGGCCGCCACCACGCTCCACAGCATCCAGACCGCGAATGCCAGCATCAGGCTGGGAATGGAAATCCATAAATTTCTGTTGGCAATAGCACTGCCTTCCTTGTTCCAGAATTCCAGGTTTTCTGGTTCCCAGCGGTTTAATACATGACTCATCATCGACTCCTGATTTTAAAACGACATAACTTCACTCAATTCACCGGTATCAAGCCGACAAAGCGGCCTGGGCTGCCAGCATGCCTTCGCGGCGGAACTGGAAATGCATCCAAACCAGCGACACGCAGACCGTGCCGTACAGCAGCATGAAACAAGAACTGCGTATCCCCGTCACATCGACAACGGCACCAAACAGCACAGGCAAGATGAAGCCACCCAAGCCACCGGCCAAGCCGACTACACCAGAGACGGCACCGATATTGCTGCTGTAGTCATCGGAGATAAATTTGAAGACAGACGCCTTGCCCACCGCCATGGCAATACCGACAATAAACAGGAGGACTGTAAACATGACTGGCGTCAGGCCAAGGTGAAAGCTCTGCATGCCATTGACGGTTTTGATGGTGAACTCAGTCTGGGGATAAGAGAGCAAGAAGAATGCGACCCAGCATACCCACATGACCCACCAGGTCACTTTGTAGGCACCATATTTATCGGACAGCCAGCCACCGAAGGCCCGCAAGACACCACCGGGCAAAGAAAAGCAGGCAGCCAGCAGCGCCGCGCTCTTGATGTCGAAACCATATTCAGTCACGTAGTACTTGACCATCCACAGACTCAGGCCCACGTAGCCGCCAAATACGACGGAGTAATATTGACAATAGCGCCAAACTTTTGGATCTTTCAGCATCTTGAGCTGGGCCATGAAGCTGATGTTGGATTTGACGTTGTGGCTGGGGTCAGTCGCAGAGAACACCCAGAAGATCAGGGCAGCGGCCAGCATCATGGCCGCATACACCTTGGGCACCAGCGTCCAGCCTGCGGCAGCGATCAGGACGGGGGCGATGAACTTGTTGACTGCCGCACCGGAATTGCCAGCGCCAAAGATGCCCATGGCCAAGCCTTGCCGGTCTTTCTTGAACCAGCGTGCAACGTAGGGCGTACCGACAGAAAAAGAACCGCCTGCCAGCCCGACAAATAAACCCAGTACCAGGAAGTGCCAGTAGGCGGTGGCATAGCTAATCAAATAGATTGGTATGACCGTAGACAACATCAGCAGAAAAAGGACAATACGACCACCAAAGCGATCCGTCCAGATGCCCAGTGGTACGCGAATCAGCGAACCGGTCAGCACGGGCATGGCCGTCAGCAAACCGAACTCGGTTTCATTGAGATGCATGCTGGTCTTGATGGGTATCCCGATCACACCAAACATCATCCAGATGGTGAAACATACAGTGAACGCCAGCGTGCTGGAACCCAGCACCGCATTGGCTTTGCCCTGACTGGCCATGACAGCTCCTTTTGCTTTTATAGGTGCTATCAGCTTACAAAGGCCAGGATTATTTGAAAATTCGCCTGACGGGTGCTTTCTCAAATGCAAACGGAGGAGGAGACGCCAGCCAAAAGTACTAGTTCTTTTGATACGTGGTGGTGCAGAAATTTGCAGGACTTATGTCAGGCTGCCAAAGTAAGGCATCGGGTCAGTCTGTACCACAAGGGCGGGATTGCGCTGCCGGGGCGGGTTTGCATCAGTCTGGCTGGTTTGATTTTGCTTCGGAAATGGTTGTATCCGACTTTATTCCCGCTTTTTACCGTTTGATCCCGCCCTAAATGCAATTCGTCACTTTTGCGTTGAGGTTCTTGCCGGGTTTGCCTAAAGTACCCTCATCGGTACTCGCAATGCAAACCACTTTTCCCAAGGAAGACATCATGAAACTCATCAAGAACATGGAAGCCTTTTTCGTTGCCAGCGTTCTCTGTGGCCTGACCCTGGCATGGATTTCTGACCAGGCGGCCTGGGAGCAGCAACTCAACTCTGCCACCCCGCTCCAGACTGCCAAAGCGCAACACGTGGCGCCAGATCAAGGAGCCGCAGCATGAAAACCCTGTTGCCATGGTCGTTGTCGCGTGCCACTGAATGGCTGCTTGGCGGTGGTTCGCCAGCAGGGCGCTAGTGTAGTGTTGCAGGCTGACGCCATCCCGATTCTTGTTTTTTCGTTTCCCCAATTGTTACTATCGCAGTCCACCTGACCAGGAGAAATATCATGAACATCGCCAAAAACATGGAAGCCATCTTTGTAAGCTTTGCCATCGCCAGCCTGGCAATGGTGTCGGTAAGCGCCCCGGACAGCGCCGACGCGCCGGATAACAGTGTGGCCGCAGCGCCAGCCACCGCCCCTGCCAGTGCGCCAGTCGCAACCGTTGCACCGCTGCAGGTTTGAGATGGCGCGCCATGTACGGCGGCAGCGGATGGAAAACACCCTGCCGCCAGTTGAACCCCTTGTCGCCGCAAAGTGAGGCCGGGCCATGTTGACTTTTTTGCTCTGGATCGTCCTGTTTATATTTTGCTGGCCACTGGCCTTGCTGGCCCTGCTGTTGTACCCGCTGGTGTGGTTGCTGTTGTTGCCGTTTCGCCTGCTCGGCATTGCCGTCGATGGCGTGTTTGAATTGATCCGTGCCGCCATCATGTTGCCAGCGCGCCTGCTCGGCGGCGGGCGATAGCCAAACTGCCAGCTTGATGTTGGCCTGAAGTTTGTCAGATGCTTGCCATTTTGCAAAACTGCAAAAAAGCATCACCGGAAATGGCAATTTCTCACTGCACTTGCATGAAAAGTTGCAAACCCTGATTTCTGTGGTATTAATGTCTCTTGCGCGGCCCCGGTCGCGATTTTTTTTCCAAGCCGAGACAACCATCATGATTGAATCCCTTCAACACCTGCCGCACCCCGCCTGCGGCAAGGCAGCTTTGGAGCAACGCTTTACCGATCTCGCGCCGCCGCTCTCTGCACGGCAGGCCGCCATTGAAAGTGCCCGCTGCCTGTATTGCTACGACGCCCCCTGCACCCGCGCCTGCCCGACCGAAATCCCGATTGCCAGCTTCATCAGCAATATTGCCAGCGGCAATATCAATGGTGCCGCACACAGCATCT
>JACCDO010061143.1_pt1 | contig 11815 bp, 11 predicted proteins | sample 7446101 | NCBI WGS metagenome assembly JACCDO01 (sample SAMN15323440, study PRJNA562643) | freshwater metagenome | isolation source: river surface water | place: USA:Blue River Watershed | collected 2017-08-16 | reverse complement strand
GATTTAACTGAAAAATTCTCGGCAAACAAAGGAAATGTCATATGCTTGGAAGTTGGCGAGCATATACCACAAAAATATCAAAATGTATTTATTGATAATATATGCCATGCCTGTGATGATAAATTGATTTTATCATGGGCGATCAGAGGTCAACTTGGTTGTGGTCATGTTAACTGTTTGAATTATGATGAAGTAATTCCATTAATTGAAAAAAGAAACTTTAAAATTCTTGAACATGAAACTTTTAATGCAAGAAATAGTATAAGCTTTGATTGTGGTTGGTTTAAAAACACTTTGTATGTATTTCAGAAAAATTAATTGCATAATAACATGGAAATACTTGACGAAACATTTAATTGGAAATTTAAGACAGAAATAGAAAATTCTTACATTATAAGAATCAAAGATAACAACATTTCTGAATCCATGGCACACAGATGCATAAATTCCTGTCAAGCAGTTGGACAAAAAGCAATTTTTTGGGATGCATTTGATGGGACTAAAGGTAATATCGTAGTTCCAGAACATAGTAGGAATAAAGAATGGGTATCTTGGCTCAAGCTGTTGAATTGTACTTTAACAAAGCCTGAAATCTGTTGTTTTCTCTCCCATTTTTCATTGTGGTGCAAATGTCTTGAAATAGATCAACCAATTGTAGCATTAGAACATGATGCAATTATGATTAAACCTTATACACATCATAATGTTTTTAATTCCATAGTCTATTTGGGTAGCAGTGAGATGGTACGATCAAATTATTGGAATCCTGTGCCTCCTCACGCACAAATGTGTCACAACTATCGTTATATTCTCAGAACTCATGCTTATTCTGTTGATCCTCTTATGGCTAAAAATCTTGTAGCCAAAACAATAGAAAAAGGAATTTACACTGCTGTAGATGTATTCATGCGATTGCAAGAATTTAGCATGGTTTGTTTTGGCATCTTTGCTGCTGATAAAGCTGGAGAAACTACCATACCAGAAAATGATGTTCCATTTAAAGGTGGCAAAAATGTCTAGCATGAAAGATACCATGGGATTCAGTTATAACACGGAAATAGAATCTGCTTACATCATTACATTAAAAGGACACCCTGTTTCTGAACCTATGTCGCAACGATGTGCTGAGAGTTGCAACAAAGTTGGCATGCCATACAAAATTTGGGAGGCATTTGATGGAACAAAAGGTGACATCATAGTGCCAGAACATCTAAGAGATCAATTTTGCGTAAAATGGTTAAAATGTTTGAACGAAGCATTGGCGATGTCTGAAATATGTACTGTTTTAAGTCATGTGTCTTTGTGGATGCGTTGTATTGAAGTAGATAGACCTATCATTGCTTTAGAGCATGATGCCATTGTATTGCAAAATTTGACACATCATCCAGCTTTTAATGCAATTAACTATATGGGCAGTATTGAACAACTACAAAATAATTATTGGGGCAGCATACCAATTCATGGCCAACTTAACCAGAATTATAGATTTTGTCTTAGAACTCACAGTTATTCTATAGATCCATTTATGGCAAGAAGATTGCTTGGAAGAATAATTGCAGAAGGCATAACAACATCCATAGATGTTATGTTAAGGGCTGATTTGTATACTATTTTGCAATTTGGTATGTTTGCTTATGACCAAGCAGATGGAGTGAGTACAGCACCAGAAAAAGATGATAAGAAAAAAGACGAAAGGCTTATTAGAATCAATAACAAAATAAGCTATTGCTGATTTTCAAACATGCAATCTAATTCCCAGTCAAGTTGAGATTTTTTTATAATTTTTATAGCTTCTACCAAATTGCAAATTTCAAAAATTTGGTTCATTTTTCCATTTGGAAAATACATTTCAACAGAAAATCCCATCACTGGGACAAAAGATGTCGTTGATCTTAGATTGATTTGTTTTTTCTCAATACTTATAAATTCATTGATTACAATTTTTTTTTCTGATAATTGAAAATTTTTAAAAATTTCTAAAATGACATTAATTTCTTCTTGAGTAAAAATCATTTTTTTTCTCCTTAATCTATAATATAAATAGAGTTTTGCTATGACAAAGAAAATTTATTTTTTATCTGGTTTGCCAAGAAGTGGAAGCACTTTGCTTGGTGCTATTTTGTCTCAAAATCCAGATATTCATGTTACACCAACTAGCCCATTATTAGATTTAATGTGTTATACTGATGAAGCACTTCAAAAGATAAAACTTACCTACACATATGATGAAAAAGCACTTACAGATAATGTTTATTGTGGAATTATAAATAGTTTTTATAAAAATATTGAAAAACCAATAGTAATAGATAAACATCGTGGGTGGCCAAGAAATCTAATTCCTGTTAAAAAATACATAGATGAAAATGCCAAAATTATTTGTACTTACAGGCCAATAAGCGAGATCATTACAAGTTACATTGTTTTGATAAATAAAAATCCTCAAAAAAATAATTTTATTGATGATTCTTTGAAAAAAAGAAATATGGCAATTACTACAGAAAACAGAGCAAGAATATTGTGGGATACATATATTTCTGATCCTTATCAAAGCACATTGCATGGATTGAAAAATTATCGCCAACACATATTTTTTGTTTCTTATGATGATTTACATACCAATAAATATGGTACGATAGAAAAAATATACAAATTTTTGGATTTGCCTGTTTTTAATCAGCATAACTTTGAAGATATACATAATTATTGTGCAGAGGAAAAAGATGCAGCTTGGGGCGTAGAAGGATTGCACGATATTAGAAAATCTCTGAAAAAAATAAGTATAAATCCAAAAGAAATATTAGGCAATTATCTTGTCGATTTTTATAACCAATATAACTTAGAGGTTTGATGCCAATAGATTTTCCTAGTAGTCCAACTTTAAATGACATTTACACTTACAATGGTAATATTTGGAAGTGGAATGGAACAGCATGGGTTGGAGTAAATAATACACCTATTCCTTTAAGTGCAGCAAATGGAGGAACTGGCATTACAAGCTATTCCGTAGGTGATATTTTATATGCAAACACAACAACATCATTAGATAAATTATCTCCATCAGCATCTAATCTTGCTTTGCGATCTGGTGGAGCGAATGCTGCTTTAACTTTAGCAGCAGTATTGCCACCTACTGGAACAGTTCATATGTATGCTGGCAATACTGCTCCAGTAGGCTGGCTTTTGTGTGACGGAACTGCTGTTAGCAGAACGACTTACGCTACTTTGTTTGCTTTAATTTCTACTACATATGGCGTTGGCGATAATAGTACAACTTTCAATGTTCCAGATTTAAGAGGCAGAACTACATTAGGTGTTGGAACTGGTAGTGGTTTGACAGCTAGAGCATTAGCAGCCACAACAGGAGCAGAAACAGTTGCAATATCAACTAGCGAAATGGCAGCACATACACATACAGCATCTGATAGTGGACACACTCATGCTGCTGCCACATCTGGAACAATAAGTGCAGATCATACTCATGGGGCTTTTACAGATGGAACTCAATTAGGAAGAGGACAGTATGGTTTTGTGGCATTAGGTGCAGGTTATGCTGGACATTTGATAGTAAGAGGAAGTGATAATGGCAAACCATGTACATCTGGAAATGTTTCTGCTGATCATACTCATAGTTTTACGACAAACTCAGGAACTGCCAGTGTAACTGTTGGAAACAATGGTTCTGGAACTGGACATGCAAATATGCAACCTAGTTTAACTGTAAATTTTATAATAAAGACATAACATGATTGAAGAAATTAAAAATTTTTTGACAGAAGAAGAGTGTAAACAATTAATTGAATTGTATTTGAAAGAAGTTCAATCTTGTGTTGGCAATAATGGATCATTTATGAAAATGCATCCTGTAGAAATAAAAAACTATGACTCAGAAATTTTTAAAAAAATAAAACAATTTATATCTAATAAAACAAATTTACCAATTGAAAATCAAGAAAATATAATTGCTATAAGATATGATCAAGGAGGAACTTATGCAGAACATTATGATTCTTTTATAAAACCAGTAGATAATTCAATTTTTACAAAACAATTTTATGAACAAAGTATGTCTAGTGGTGGTCAAAGGAAATATACTGTAATAATTTATTTAAACGATGATTTTTCTGGTGGCGATACTTATTTTTTGAAATTAAATAAAAAAATAAAGCCAGAAAAAGGAAAATTTGTTTATTGGAATAATCTGGATGAAAATGGAGATACTAATTTAAATATGATGCATGCTGGAACGGCAGTTTTATCAAACTATAAATGGATTTTAGTATGTTATATTAGAGAGAATAAGTACGAGAATAAATGCCAATAGATTTTCCAAATAGTCCGACTCTGAATCAAACTTATACCTATAATAATAAAATTTGGGTATGGAATGGCACATCATGGACTAATGCATTATCATCAGCAACAGCAGTTCCTGCAAACGCTGGTGGGACAGGACTTTCATCATTTGCAGTTGGAGACATATTGTATGCTTCTTCTGCAACTGCACTGAGTTCTCTACCCGCTGGAACTTCTGGATATGTTTTAGCCACTAATGGTGCTAGTACAGCACCTAGTTGGCAAAATCATATGCCAACTGGAACTATTTTGATGTATATAACAAGTTCTGCTCCAACTGGCTGGGTTAATTGTGATGGAACAGCACTAGATAGAACAACTTATGCCAATCTATTTTCTTCAATAGTTCCAAGCAGAGGAACTGTTACGCTAACAATTGCTTCTCCATGTGTTGTTACATTAAGTTCACATGGTTTTATAAGTGGAGATTCAATTTACCTTACAACTACTGGTGCTTTGCCAACAGGCTTAACAGCAAACACATTGTATTATGTAATTTTTGTAGATGCTAATACATTTAGATTAGCAAGTAGTTATGCCAACGCAATTGCTGGAACAGCCTTAAATACTTCTGGAACTCAATCTGGTGTGCATACTTTGTACCATTGTCCATATGGCCTTGGTAATGGCAGCACTACTTTTAATGCACCAGATTTTAGAGGAAGAATTCCTGTTGGAAAAGGTTCTGGTGCTGGATTGACCGCAAGACCTTTAGGATATAGTTTTGGTGCCGAAACAGTAGCTTTGGCAACCACAGAATTGCCATCACACAATCATACATTAACTGATAGCGGACATACACATACTGGAACTAGTGGAAATCAAAGTGCAAATCATGTTCATACTCCACAAACAGATGGAGTTGCTATAGGTCAAGGTCAATATGGTTTTTCGGCAGTTGGTGGTGGCTATCAACCTATTCTAATTATTTCTTATTCAGATACAGGAAGTTATGTCGCATACGGTGGCACTAGTGCAGACCACACCCACTCTTTTACTACAGGAAGCGGTAATGCGAACATAACAATTGGTAATTCTGGTTCTGGTACTGCTCACCAAAATATGCATCCAAGTTTGTGTGTAAATTATATTATCAAAACATAAGGAGTTTTAATGGAAAGTTTGAATATTCAATTGACAGAAATTGTAAACGAAAGCCAAACAGGATTAGAATGGGTTTATAATGTTAATCTCATAAAAATAGATGAAAATAATATTACAAAAAATGTTATTATGCCAGTAACTTTGGATAGTGAAACTGGCAAGTTTTTAAAATCTTTGGTATATGAGGCGTGGAATTATGTTCCAAATATTAGAGATCCATTATTACAAGCAAAAGCTCAAAAGTTAAACGAGATAAATAAAGAATATAAAAAACTAGAAGAAACAGGATGGGATTCTGGTTTTGGATTCTTCCTTGGAATTTCTGCAAACGATGTAGCTCTACTTACTGGAGCATATACTCTTGCAAAAGAAGCTGCTGCTTTAAATCTGCCGTTACCAACAATTATTGCCATGGATAATAGTCCAATTAGTTTTGCTAATTTAGAACACATGACACAAGTCATGTTGCAATATGGAAATGCTAGAGCAGAAATAGCGTCAAGTTTTGCAGCAAAAAGAAAAGCAGTTGAAGCAGCAACCACTATAGATGAAGTAAAAGCAATCTAAACTATGCCAATAGATTTCCCTAGCAGCCCTGCTCTTAATGATACCTACACTTACAACAATAGAGTTTGGAAGTGGAATGGAACATATTGGCAAGCAAATGGATTTGGAACATTAGCTGCTACAAGTGGAGGAACAGGACAAACATCATATGCAGTTGGAGATATTCTGTATGCTTCGACTACTACTGCTTTAAGTAAATTAAGTGCTGGAACAAGTGGGCAAATACTAAAAACCAATGGAAGTGGTACTGCACCAAGCTGGGATAATTTACAAGTTCCTGTGGGGGCTTTGCAATTATATGCTGGTAGTTCTACCCCAACTGGATGGCTTTTATGTGATGGAACTGCCTACAGCAGAGCAACTTATGCTTCTTTGTTTGCCTTAATTTCTACAACTTATGGAACAGGAGATGGAAGTTCAACTTTTAATGTACCAGATTTTAGAGGAAGATCGCCAATAGGAGTTGGGACTGGCAGCGGATTAACAGCAAGAGCTTTGGCAGCAACTGTAGGTGTAGAAACACATCCTTTAGTTTTAGCTGAATTACCAAGTCATAATCACACTGCAACTGATAGTGGTCATACTCATACTGGAACTACTGGCAATCAAAGTGTGGGTCATACTCATATCGTAATAAATAGTGGTGGAGGTCAAATAGGTAGAGCAGCACAGGGATTTTCGGCTATTGGTGGTGGTTATCAAGGACTTCTAATAATAAGAGGCAGTGATACTGGATCATATGTAACATCTTTTGGAGTTGGGACAAACCACACACACACGATTACAGCACCATCAGCAAGTTCTAATGTTTCGACTACTTCAAGTAATGGAAGTGGTACTGCACACAATAATATGCAGCCTAGCTTGGTTTTAAATTACATTATAAAGACTTAATTATAATTTTTTAAAAATTCTTCTACACTTATAAGATTTAATATTTCTTTTTTATTTTTTTCAAAATAATCAAATGAATATTCAGAATTTTTAATTAATTCGCTAGAGCCAATTTGCAAAATTGTAACTCCCCAATCTGTATCTACAGTGTAAAGTGACAAATCTTCTCTAGTACATCTTAATTTGATAATTGATTTATAAACAGTTCCGTTCCAATATGCGTGTATTGGCGGAGGATAATAAGGAGTATTCTTGGCATAAAATTCAGATGGTGGATTTGTGTCATGTATAACTATTGTTCCGTTTAAACCTAAATGTTTTAAAGAATTTTCAATATCTCTATCGACTTGTGTATCAATATGTGATCCATCAATAAAAATAATATCATATTTTGTAGTTTTATCTATTTTAGCAAAAAAATCATCACTTGTAATTTTTACTATTGCCTTATCAGAATAAGGATCTACGCTCAATTTGTTTTGACAATTAATACTTGAAAAATGTTGTCCGTTTGCAACACCTATTTCTAAATAGGTTTTATAATTGTTTTTTTCTATTAGTTTGTTGATAATTTCATTTCTGTAAAGATTAAAATAATTTTTTGCTACTGGGTATTTTGTGTCAAAAATAAGCTTGGCACCAGAAGTAAAATTGTTTATTTCTTCCTGTGTACTTACTGTTAACTTTGTTGTAATTCCTATTTTATCTAAATGGTGATCTACTATTGAATCAGTTACTAAGGCATGTTTTATATCATTTTTAAATAGCGACATTGAAAAATCACTATCACAGCACCAATGAATAAAATTTTCATCTAGATCACCAATTTTTTCATATATTGATCTTTTGTGTACAAGACACCAACCGCAAATATTTCTTCTGATATGGTAACCGTACAAAAGTTTTATTTTTTTATCATAATTTTGGGAAATTGAACACATGGGAGAGAAAGATTCACAAGAAGGATCAATTTCATGGGCTTCTAAAATTTTTGTAAACCAATTTGGTTGAAAAATTAAATCATTATTGCAAAGTGCAATCCATTCAGCATTTCCTTGTTTACGACCAAAATTTAAAAATTTATGATACCCATATGGAAGTGGAGCTTTGTATGTTTTGACATTGCTTGCAATATTATCGTATGTTACACTGTGATTTGATTCTACAACTATAATATTAAATAAATTTTCGGAATTATCTTCAGAAAGCAATAAAGATTTTATACAACCGACTGTATATTCTTTACAAATTGTGTTTTTTGCATAACTTACTATTACAACATCTATTTTCATAAATTCCTTTTTTAATGAATGACTTTGCCTTTTAAATATTCTAAATTTCTAAGAACTCTTGGTTTCTGATTTTCAGGTATTTTTTTGAGAAGTCGTTCTGTGACTGCAACGCCCTCATTGATATGATTTGTCCAATACGACACAATGCTGTACTCATCATCTATGCCGTAGTCCCAGATCCATGATTCGCTAAACAATCCTGTTTTATTTACTGGCATAGTTCTGGCATAAGAAGCCAATATGAAAGCTTGATGATCTCTTCCATTTCTTCGACAATAGTTCATGGCACCATGCAACGCTTCAATTCTTTCTGGGCATATTTCATGTGCTCTCATGTAGCTTTGAACTACATCATCGCCCGGATATTCCAAAGATTCTTTAAGTTTTGCCACTTGATATAAAGAAATGTAGACTTCTTGATTCCAAAAACCTTGTTTTGCTCTTTCGTTGTACCAATATATAGCCTTTTCTTTTTCGCCACAATCTCTATGCGATTGAGCCAAATAAAAAGTATATCTTGATATCATGAATTTGTCTGTTTCTGTTTTAAGTGCTTCTTCTAATAGTTTTACATCATTTTGAAATTTTTGCTTGCTTTCATTTCTTGCAGAATCTTGAATTGGTATATTGTAAACACCTTTAATTGATTCTCTTGTTTTAATTGGCTCTTCGCATTCCAGAAATTCATGAACAACGCCTTTGTAAAAATATGGCATGGCATTTTTTGTTATAGAATTTCTTGCATATTCTATACCTCCATATTTGCAAGTTATGTTGTAAAGATCACATGTCATGTTGTTTTTCAATTCTTCAAAATTTATATTTTCGTCAAATTTAAGTATTTCATCTGCGTCTATCATGAGTGCATAATCAATATCTTTTCTTTCCCTTAATTTTTTTAACGCAAAACTTCTATTGTGAGCAAAATTTTGCCAAGGCTCAGATACAACTTGTCCATCCATGTTATTTTGATGTAACCATTTTTGAATTACATCGATGGTAGAATCTGTAGAGCCAGTATCAACAATTGAAACATAGTCTATCATAGGTTTAACACTGTTTAGACATCTTTCAATAATTTTAGCTTCATTTTTTACTATCATGCACAAGCCAATTTTGTTTGTTGTTTTACTAATATTTTTTTCTGCTTTGCACAAGAAATTAACACCTACTTCTTGAATATCTGAGTAACCTAATTCTTTAAGGGACTGACGCAATTTTTCTTTATTGCTTTTAAAGAACTCAATAAACAATATTGGTTTATATTTAGAAATGATTTGCTTTGCACTTTCTAATACAGATTCTTCCATTCCTTCTACATCAATTTTAATCAGATCTAGTTTTTCAATTTTATTGATAAAACTATCTAAAGATAAAAGTTGAACATAGTCTTTTTTTGTACTTTGTTTTCTTTGTTGATGAAGTTTTTCTTTTTGTTCTTCTCCAAACTCTATTGAACCAAAGCTGCAAGTTTCGCTGTAATCAAATTGTGGTATTTCTATAAAATTGTCTTTTGATTTTCCTATAGCTGCATGATGTGCATAGATGTGATCGTGTCCATTTAATGCCACGCTTCCTACTAAGCAGTTATAAACCGCTCTTTGTGGTTCAAAGCAATATATAGATCCATTTTTTTCCTTGATATATTTGGCTAAACCAAATGTGAATACACCTAAATTTGCACCCACATCAAAAAAAACAGGTTGATCAATATTTTTTATTATGTTGTTTAAAAGATTAACTTCTTGCCAATCATATGCTTTTTTAGTGTCTCTCAACGCTGTTGATTGATAGGTATCTTTGCTTAAAATCAACATTTCACCATATTCGGTAGATACTTTTTCAACTGGTATGTTTTTATTATTCATTTCATTTTCCTCAAATGGGTGTTGTTGGCTTTCATGATAGAACCAATCGTCTACTTTTTCTTGTTTAAACAGTTTGTAACCTTTTGTTAGGAGTAATTCTCGAATATGTGTTCTTCTTGGTTCATCATAAGCATGTTCTAAGGATATGCATCCAAAAGTATATTTTTCGAAAGGAAAAGTTTTGAGTATTTCTAATTCTACCCCTTCGACATCCAAATTAAGATATTCGATGAATTTAGGTGCGTTATTTGAATCTAAAATTTCGTGCAGTAATTGTGTTTTAACTTCAACAGTTTCTTCAATAAATTTTTCCCATTTGGTTCTACCTAGGAATGCTGTAATACCACTTAATTCTGGGTATTGGCATTTTGTAAATTGCATGTTGACATCTTTTTCTCCATGCACAACTGCTGTAACAATTTTTGAATTTGGTCTTCTGTCAAAGTTTTTTGGAAAAGCATCTATGCAAATACCTTTCCACCCATATTTTTCTAATTTGTATGTATTGCTGCCAATTTCACCATCAAAACATCCGCAATCAACAAAGAATCCTTTTTTAGGATATCTTGTTAATACCCAATCATCTGCATTATGTTGTGTTACTGGCGTTGTGCTTTTTTTCTTGGCTACAAATAATATTTGAGCCAAGGCTTTTTTGTGTCGTGTTTGATCTATAGAAGGATTTAGATTGTAATCATAATTATAATCTTCTAGTTGTGATTCTAAAATTTCCATGTTAAGATTTTCAAGAATTTTTTTGATATCGCTAGCATGGAAATGATTTTCTCTTTGTATTTTATCTTTTGTTAAAAACCATGAATAACTACTTTTGTGATCTTGATTAAATACGGATGGAAACTGCATCTTTTCATATAAGATATATTCTGGAACAACAAAGAATAAAAACCCATCTTTTTTAACAACTCTTGACCAATTATAAAGTGCTGTTTCTGTATCTTTCATGTGTTCAAGACAATGAGAAGAATATACAAAGTCATAACTATCGTTCTCTAAATTTTCAAGATATTGAGCATCGCCGTTTGGTAGATCCCAAATGTCAATTGTGCCATTTTTTATTTGCAAAGGATCATCACCGGAACCTATGTCTAATCCTTTGCCATGTAAATATTTTTCGAAGTGATTGTTTTTTTCTCTTATTTCAAAAGAACAAGTGGTCGCACCCATAAACATTACCATTTTTATGTAAAATATAACTTAATAGAGGTAAAAAATTAAATTTTAATACAATTAAAAACCATTTCTGGAGTGATATTTTTCATGCATGCATGTTGAGGATTTTCATAAGTTTGACATGGTGGATTTTGACACAAACCAAGAGGAAATCTGCTTACATTAGGATTTTCTTTAAAACATGGTTGGCAAGATAAATTTAATGAAATGTTTTGATTGTGAGTATATCCGCTTGCATCGTATTGAGTTGAACCAAATAATATTATGCTTGGGATTTTACCTTTATTTCGCCAGATAATATTTGTGGTGTGGTTAAAAACTGAATCTAATCCAATATGGCAATTTGACCACGCTTGTGCTGCCAAATTATCTTCAAAAGAATCTCCACAAAATCTTCCATCTATATTTGTTAAGACAGGATCATTACTTCCACCTATTTGATATATTTCAACATTGGGTTTTCTCTTTTTAATTAGGTCTATAAGTTCTTGCCATCCCCACCACTCTTTGTAAATAGACCACCCAGTCTTGTTTTGAATTGTAATG
>JACCDO011935879.1_pt1 | contig 11817 bp, 10 predicted proteins | sample 7446101 | NCBI WGS metagenome assembly JACCDO01 (sample SAMN15323440, study PRJNA562643) | freshwater metagenome | isolation source: river surface water | place: USA:Blue River Watershed | collected 2017-08-16 | reverse complement strand
CTACTGGCCCGGCGATTGCAGTACCAAATACAACGGAAACGCAATCACTAGGTCCATCTAATAGTGGTATAGTATCTCTAGTGATATCTGATTTTAATACTAATGCAAAAATAATATATAATATTGGTAATGTAAATTATTATGAAAAAAAGAAAAATGCAATAGTGATTGATATCACCGGACAAACTGTTAATTTGGTAAATATTGGAGATAATCAAAATTTACAACAATTACTAGCAGTGCTAGGAATATCTGTTCCAACAAAGCTAATTATAATGCTAGAGCAAACAGTAAGTGATGCCGGTGTTGCAAGATGGACTTATAAGTTAATGAATTTTAATATGGATACTATTATGATTATGAAGAAAAATTAGGCTTCTAAACAAGTCATTCGTAATGTTTTATTTATTTTCGTTTTATGTTTTCCATTTATTTTTCCGGTTCCTTTGCTAGTTGCCTTGTCATTATCTGCTAGAAGTAAATAATCAATAATCTTTTTGAGTTTAGGATTCTTTCTGCCTTTATCAAATATATCTAGAAGATAAGCAAAATGATTCTTGCTAGTTAAAAATTTCATTCTAGAATCTAGAAGATGTGACCAATAATCATCCAGATTTAATAAGATATACAATTTCAATACGTAATAAGAAAAGACGCAACTATCCTGTCGCCATTGTTTATTATTGTTTGCATTTGCATCTTTGTCTGTATTTTTGTTAGCATCTTCTAGAAGAGCAAATTCACCCCAACTATTATATCCACATATCCGTAAAATCTTGGATACTTGGAATGTACTGAATAAAATCTCACTTGCTAGATTTGCTCGAAAATCCTTAATTCCATTTGAAAGATATATCGCATTTAATGTATTCGCTAGAGATTCAGTAATAGCCTCATATAATAAATATTCATTATCTGGTGATATATTATGAGTTTTATGGATATAATCTAGTGTCATTTGTGTAAGATATATAGGCAGTCGTTTAAAATCAAGATTATGAAAATGGATGAACTCGTGAAATATGGATTTATAAAGCTCTTCTCGACGATAAATAATTATATCCTGCATTCTAGTAACTGCGGTATTAATATTTAGTGTGCGAAAATGGCGTTTATGCTCTAGAGTATCATCTATTTCTTTCTTGATATCTGTCAGGAAGATAATTAATCGATTTGGTAATGCAGTTGAATTGATAATATCACCTAGAAATATAACTCGGCGTAGAATATTTTCTGCAATATTATTAATCTCTAATTTTTCTAATAGCAAATTGGCTTGCAAATTGGCTTGCAAATTGGCTTTAGTTGATTTATTGGCTCGGGAACTGCTATGATGAAATATGTATAGGCAATTGGGATATTGCTTATTATTATATGTAAGGGTACATATTGATACTTGATTCATTTGCGATTCAATTAGTTCTAGAATAGTATAACTAGTAAAGGAATTGAATAATAGATTATGAAAATCAGTGGTAGGAAACTGTTGAGTAAGGTCTATCCGATGACCGACACGAGCATAGGCGCGCGCTAACTTGTTGCCGACCGGCGAATTGTGTAGCGCACGGTATATATTATGTTTTGCTGGTAGCTCTAGAATTCTAGAAAGTTCTCCTACTTCTTCTATTGTTAATTGATTTGTTATCAGTGGTAATGTTATTAAATGCCGGAAAATATCTATGAATGGTGGTATTTTAAATGGTGCAGCTTCATTGTCATCTGCTAGATTAAGATGATGACACCCTACACGGAGTTGTATAGAATGGGGGGTCTGTGTTAGTGTAGTATTTTTGATGGTAGAAGATGTATCTAGCAGGTGTTGTAATTTGGATTTATGATTAGAAATGAATTTATTGATGCCGCTAGATATGTTTGTTTGGTATTCCTTGATTATAGATGTTGGGATAGTATGGGAAATTTCAAGTTGTGCTTGTGTGCAAAGATATTTTTTGGAATGTGAGTTTGAGAGTTTTCTAGAGATTGGTTTTCGAGGCATAGTATTCTAGATTAAATAGAGATTTTTCCAAATTATTCGTCCTCAGTTAACTTGTTTATATCAATGATTTCTTCTACGCGATGTCTAATATATTTACGGAGGTATTTATTAGATTCATAATTGTATTCAATACGATTTAACATATCTTGGAGAATTTCTTTGGTTATTAAGAGATTGGTATCATCTTCATTGCTAGGGTCTAGGGCACGGACTTCAACTGTTTGAAAGCGTTCTTTATTACCCTTTCCAGTCTTATTATCATTCTTTCGGCGTTTGGTATCTTTGAAATCTTCACGTCTAGAATCACGTTTAGAATCACGTGTATTATTATTCTCGTGTTCTTCGTATAACATTGCTTGCTTGTTCTCTAGAAGTGCGCGTTTGTAATCATCGTTATTGGAATTGCGAATGTTATTAATAGTGCCTAGAACTACATCTTTGATGTTATTAACACGTTCATCTAGCTTTTTATCTTTTTCTTCTTTCTTTTTCAAGTTATTCTGGGAATTGGTAATTGTTTTGGAAATCTTTTTAATATGCTTATTGATATTATCTGTTTGTTCAGATATATCATTATCAATATCAATATCATCTCCATCGCTAGTAGTTGTTTTAAAGCCTTCAATACCATTTTCTGTGGTAGCACCAAGATTCGGATTGGCACTGCCAAAGAGTAATATGAAAAATAAAACTAGCATAAGGCTAGCAATACCAATATCAAAATATCCAATTGCTAGAATGAGAATAAGGCAACATACCATAATTGCGGGATTGGAAAATAACATACTTACTGTATATTTCAATGTGCTAGATAAGAGTGGATAGCAAGTAATAAGTAAGATTAGGAACATAATGATGAAGAAAGTAATTTGTTGATTTTTAAAAAGTTTTGATAACCTATTGGATATGCGTGTTGATGTATTTTGAAAAGAATCCATTATTGTTTCTAAATAGCCTGGGTAGCTGTATTGGTTGGAATAATCTAATATAAAATGTGAAAAAAAGAATGTGTGAAAGTGCCCTGAAGAATTAAAATGTTGGTATGCCGGTTTTGAATTGTTCGAAACTAGATTTAAATTCATTAGGTTGTGGCATTACAGATTGTGGATTTACTTCGGCGCCGCTATTGAATGAACCACCTACTTGTAGAAAGTTGAGTCGGCTGATATATACAGTTGCTAGGCAAGAGACATAAATGAGAATACCGATACGAAGATATACCGCGTTGGTATATTGCTTCTTTTCGAAAATGTCATATACGTATAATAGTGCTAGACCAATCACTGTTGCGATTAAGGGTAGAACATACATATTATTTAGATACTCTAGAAACATTTTTGTAAAGTATGAAATGATGAAATGATGATATATGAAATGATATGATTAATTTATTATATAAAGATTCAAAAAAAGTAGGAAAAAAACCGAAATTCTAGAAGACTCTAGAGACCTTTATGTACGATAAATAAAGTTGCTTTCATTACGTCCACGGACTCTATCAGAATTATATTCTCTAAAAGGTGTATTCAAGTTGCTAGAGGCACAGAACTGAGAACCTGAGCTGGTACTATCTAAAGTCTGTGCAAGTGGTGTTCCAGGTGAAGAGTTAGACATCGCTGGAAATGTAGTGCTAGGCATTGCTTGTGATGTACTACCAAAAATATTGCTTACGCTGTTAAAAATACTTGCAGCATTTGTTGTTGCAGGTGTAGTTGTTGTAGCTAGGGTTGCAGCAGGAGTTGTAGTAGTAAGAGCTTGGGTAGTAGTAGTAACTGCACCAGTTGGAGTAGTGCTGCCAGAATCAATCTGCTGTGAGATTACATTACCTTTTTGATCAAGCATAACTGTTTTAGTAATAACAGTAGGAACCTTGATATATCGAACCTCATCACACTTTTTGCATTCCTTTTGTGTAGGGCATGGTGCAGGGGGAGGGCAATTGCAACTAGGGCAGGGTTCCGGTGCAGGGCAAGGTGGAGGAGGAGGGCATTCACGGCAAAGACCTGCACTAACTTTCACCTTGGGAGCAATGCAAGGTGGGCATTTCTCAGTAGGAGGTAATGTAGATTTCTTCACATATGCAGATAAATCTACAGTAGGAGTAGGAGGGCAAACTGGCGCAGGAGGAATTGCTGATTTCTTAACGTATTGAGAAAGGTCAATTCGTGGGCCAGGTGGAGGTACATCAGTTTTAGAAATGTATTTATCCCGATCTTCTGCAACGCTTACTGTACATTTTCCACCATTTCCAAGTTCAGTCTTTCTAACATAATTATTGAGGTCAGGAGCGTATCCGTAATCAATTAATCGTTGTTGAAGGGTTTGAATGGTTTTCTTAAGTTGTTCCGGATTTTCATTGGCTAGATTGCTTTGGATTGCAGCAATAACTGGGTCATAACTGTCGGTTTCATCGGCAAAATTTTCAGTAGTCTGTGGATGTAATAACATTAGGACGAAACATAATACTAGTACACCACCTAGTAATATAAGAATTAGATTTGTACTATTTAATGCCATAGCTTCTAGGTTTTCTTTTTAATAGTATTACTATATAATAACAATATATTTGCATAAGAATATATTTATCCTTTTACCAATTTTTAAATATTTCAACTTTTCAATCAAAATCTAATCTCTAATCGTTAATCGTAAAAACTAGAACACTAGGAACACTAGGAATACTAGGGATACTAGGAATACTAGAAAATGAGAAAGATAAAAAGAATTTGAAAAATAATTAGAATTGCTAGAATCTATAGTTTGCAGTTACAGGTGCTAACCCTGTTGCTAGTGTAATCACCAATATTTAAAGATGTGCATCCTTGATTAGTTTGCAATGCAGTTGCTAGTTCTGTTCCTGTATATAGTTGATTACTGGTAGGAACTGTTTGTGAGTTTTCATATTTGTTTAGTAGGCTTAATAAATCTGTGCTAGTGGTTGTACCAGTTATATTGTCAAATGCTGATTTGCTAGAGCCGCTAATAGTGTTTGAACCGGTAGAACCTAAATTAACATTTATATTAAGTGGCATTTCTTTATTACCAAGAGATGATGCACTTACTGCAGGAATGGTTCCATTTGGTGTTGCACCGACAGTAGCTAGATATTGTTGGATATTGGTCTTGATAAAATTAATTACATCACTAACTTGTTGGTTATTAGATTGTGATACAGATGATGTGCTAGAAATATTATTGCTAGTGAATGGATTAAATTCAGGTGTGAACAAACTAGCAGGTCCATAATTTAAAACTGGAATACCACGGGTTACAGGTGTATTGGAGAAAATCCATTTCTGGCTTTCAAACCCTGAGTTCTGGGGGCGGATAGATAAATTGCCGTTTTCATATTGTAGGGCTAGCTGGGGTGTTGCATTGATCATATTATATGGTGTAATATTATAATAGGTGGAAGAAGAATCGCTAGCTTTGGTAAATATCCACCATTGTTCTGGGTCTAGGTCATTACGAAGTTTAATTGTAAGTTGACCATTAGATACTGCATACATAGACCCAACAGAACCATTATATACCACAGGAATGTGTTCGATTAAAAACATAATATTTGAATTATTGCCAGTATTAGCATTAATAGTAGCGGTTGAAGTTCCATTGGCAGGATAAATATTGAATCCCACACCAAAATATCGGGATAGAACAGCTATTGGTGTAGGAGGTGGTAAAGTAGGACATCCACTAGGTATAGTAGTTTGAGGTGATGTAGAATTTGCGGCTGTGGTAGTAGATTGTCTTTGTGTGGTAGTAGATTGTCGTTGTGTGGTAGTAGATTGTTGTTGTGTGGTAGTAGATTGTTGTTGTGTTGGGTCAAATGCTTCTGGTTTGAGATATAGATAATAAATTAGAAGCCCACTAACTAGCATTAATAGAATTATAATTATCAGATTTCTTTTGCTCATTTTACCCATTTCTGCCATTTCTATAGACTTTATAAAATCAAATATATTGTCTTATTCTAACATATAGTAATAAATAAATACTAAATAAAAAATATCAAAAAATGATGCCAAATTATCAAGTTAATTATAAATTAATTGTTAATTGATTATAAATTGATATTGATATTGCCTTGTCCATTGGATAAGCTGTTTAATAGACTACCAAATGCGCCAGTGGAAGGAGATAAATTTACAAAACTATTAGTTTTGGTGCTAGTTGTGTTGTATATACCTGTTCCACTAGAAGCAGAATTTGTACTCATTCCAATTGCAGAACCAAGATTGCTAGAATTAGATGCAGGTGCTGATGGTTGTAAAAAAGAAGTGCTAGAGCCATTAGTAGAATTTACTGGTTTATCAATAGTAGTAGTACCATCAGCATTTGATATTACGCAGCTGCTATAAACTTTAATAGGTTTATAATTGGTATTATTGTTTGCAATAGTTTGTGTATTAATGATATCCTTAGCATTTTGGAGTTGTTTATTAAGGTAATCAATTTGAAACATTTGGTATTGCTGTTGTGATTCTAGGTCTAGCTTTTGAATATTAGCTGGATTGATGGAAAGATTGGGTTGTGGGTTATTTTGTTGGTTATAAAGATTATTAATAGCGGTAATTAATGAATCTAGCTTTGAATTATAAGCTGCTAGGTCTGATGTGCTTAGTGTTTGTAGTTGATTTGGTGCAGCAACTACATTACCAACTACATTACCAGAAATAAAGGCATTTAGATCAGCTGTAGTATCAAATGATTCTTTTGTAGTTTTATTGAGTTTTAATACTTTTGCAATTTTATAGAATACCATAACTGATAGACCAATTACAATATGAGACATTTGGCAATTGTAGTTGCCATCTTTCATACAAAGAACAAACGATAATGCTATAATGAAAATAACTGCAATTACATCTAGCATCATTTTTTGGATTTGGGTTTTGGTTTGGGTTTGGTGTGTGGTTGTATTGCCGGATTCTATATTCTAGATAGATTTATTTTTCACGAATTACTTCTAAACTGTGGGATTAATTAATTTAATTACTTGTTCCGATAAATCATTTATTTTATTTTGGCGGTCTGCTAGAGTGGATACATATACATTTTGATGATTCTTATTTATTATAAATCTATTAATAAAATTAACTAGAGCACTATTTTGAATTACATCATTATTTAAAAGGGGTATAGTAGTAGCAGGAATTGTGCTAGCATTAGGATTCGTTGTTATTGGATTCGTTGTTATTGGAATTGTTGTTATTGGATTTGTTGTTATTGGTTTCGTTGTTATTGGATTTGTGGTTGTAGGTGGTGGTGATGTCGAACTAGTTACAAATAATTCAAAATTATTGTTTTTAAGATAAACTAAAAGTAAGATTGCTACTAGCGATATGACAACAATTAGATTTGTTGATGTTAACGAATTGAATTTTTTAGTAATAAACATTTTTCTATCTTATTCTTCTAGAATTGGTCTCAACTCTATATTAAATTCTATTATAGAATTAGAATTCTTTTTTCCAGTGCAAAGTACCAACTCCCAATCAATCTTTTATATTCCAAAATTCCAAAGAATCATATAAAATTTAATAATTATACATTTAAAATTATTTTAGTGCGTAAAAAAAACAATATAAAGATATATCTATACTTCAAAGTACTTCCAACCCCCTAGTTTTCCCAAGCTTTATAAAATTTGCGAAATGTCTCTCACTGCCCAAATTGCTTCTTCTGATTCTAGCTTCAAGCTTTCTCAAACTCTAGTTGCTTCTCTTGCTGAGAAGTTCGGTTTCAAGTTCGAGGATGGCTGGAACACTGTCAGCTCTCGCTCTGTTGATAATGTTCAGAAGCGTCTTAAGCGTGCTCGTCGTCGTGCCAACCCTGCTTCTCAGGTAAAGCACCCTCGCACTGCTTTCTCTTTCTTTACCCAGCAGCAGCGCCCTATTGAGGCTGGCAAGCACAAGGATGCCACTTTTGGTCAGCTTTCCCGCTTTGTCAGTGATGCCTGGAAGGCTCTAACTCCTACCCAGCTTCAGACTTACAAGGATATGGAGGCTAAGGATAAGGCTCGCTACCAGACTGAGCGTGCAGCTGCTCTAGCTGCCGCCCAAGCTGCTGCCCCTGCTGCCACTACTGAGGCTGCTGCTGAGGTTGCAGTTGTTGCTTCTACTGATGCCAAGCCCAAGAAGGAGCGCAAGGCTAAGGCTGTTGCGGCTCCTGCTGCTGCTGCTACCACTGCTGCCCCCACTGAGGCCAAGCCCGCCAAGGCTGCTAAGGCTCCCAAGGCGGCTAAGGCAGTTGCTGCCCCCGCTGCTGCTGCCCCTGCTCCTGCAGCAGTTGCCCCTGTTGCTGAGAGCAAGCCTGCTAAGGCCGCCAAGGCTCCTAAGGCTGCCAAGGCTGCTGCCCCTGTTGCAGCAGTTGCAGTTGCGCCTGCCACCCCTTCCAAGGCCGCTAAGGCACCCAAGGCTGCCAAGTCCGCTGGCAAGGCTTGAATGTGATATTGTAATTATTGTTTTTCCTTTTTTCATAGTTTTTATAATATTAAAAAGTAAATGTTGATATGTTAAAATTTTATCTCAAAAAAAACCAATAATAATTTTAATAAAAATATATCATTTTTTACCATTTTTCTATGAATATAATAGCTATGGCGAAAACAAATCCTACTTATGATTATGATTATGATTATCTAATCGCTGGTGCAGGTATAGCAGGCTTATATACTGCATTTCGCATATTACAAAATTCTCCTACTGCTAGGATATGTATTCTAGAGGCATCTAATCGGTTAGGTGGCCGATTACATTCCATACCTCTAGAAGGCACAGTAATAGAAGCAGGTGGTGCACGATTTAATACTAAGCAACATCGTATCCTAGCACTTATCAATGAATTAGGATTAGATTCTAAAAAAATAGAAATCTCTAGCGGTTCGAAATATATTCCTATCCATCGGAATTATGATTCCCAGCTAGAAACCATTTTTCCCGAAATTGATAATATAATCCAAAAACTAACAAATCATATTCACCAACACAACATACCAGATAGCAAACTAATTAAAACTAATCTTCTAGAACTAATTCACGAAATATACTCAACAAAATATCCAAGTATCAAAAATTATTTAATCGCTAGATATCCTTATTACTCCGAATTACATAGTCTAAACGCTCTAGAAGGTATTTCATTATTCACTAATGAATTTTCACAGAAAATGAGATATTTCATTCTAGCAGGTGGATTAGAACAACTCATTACCTCAATTTCACAACAGCTAGAAAAATATTCTAATGTTAAGATACATCTTAATCAACCTCTAGAAGCCATTAAACACCAGGACACCGAAATATATTGCATATCATCACTAGATAAAGAATTTCTAGCAAATAAAGTGATTCTAGCATTACCACAACCCGCACTATTGAAAATAAAATTTCTAACTCAAAGACCAGTTATCCGTCGTTTAATAAATTCTATCCAACCCGAACCATTATACCGAATATATGCCCGGTATCCTCTAGATAAGAAAAACGGTAAAGTATGGTTTGAAAACCTACCAAAAATAGTTAGCAATCTACCTATAAAATATATTATTCCTAGCAATATCGAAAAAGGTATTATTATGATCAGCTATACCGATTCCCGATTTGCGCGTTATTGGTTTAATAAATTGTCCGCGGGGGATGATATACTACAAAAGGAATTGGCAAGGCAGCTAAAACTCTTATTCCCAGAATTAGAAATACCAGATCCACAATGGATAAAACATTACTATTGGGATATGGGTGCTGGATATTGGAAACCTGGACGCTCACGAAAAGAAATAATGCCAATAATAACAAAGCCTCTAGCGGATAATGAAATATACATTTGCAATGAAAATTATAGTAGTCATCAAGCCTGGGTGGAAGGTTCACTAGAATCTGCAGATTGTGTTCTAGCAAAACTAGATATCCCTCTTAAAAATAATTCTAGCAAAACTAATTTACATAATACTACTAGAGAAACTAAAACACACAAACATAACAAACACATCAAACGCGGTGGTGCTAATAAACAAACTAAACAAACTAAACAAAATAAACAAACTAAGCAATTGCAAGAATATACTCTAGAAGAAGTTGCAAAACACAATAAAAAATCAGATGCGTGGATTGTAATAGATAATAAAGTGGCAGATATTACTAAGTGGATACCAAAACATCCTGGCGGTGATATAATATTAAAAGGTGTCGGAAAAGATGCTACTAATTTATTTAATAGTATAGGACATGATGAATATGCTAGAAAAATGCTAAAACAATATCAAATTGGTATTCTAAAAAAACCTAAATAAACCTAAAAATCCTGTTTATTTGATTTTTTAGATTTTTATAGTATTTATAAACTAAAATTGATTTTTATTTCGTAGGAAAATAAAATATTTCTCTCTGCAACATCTGAAGTTTTATTTAATTACATAGATTCAATTCAAAATGGGTATTCGTGGTGGTGCAAAGGAACATTTGTTTAATGTTGCAAACAGTGGAATAGAAAAAGTACATATTTCAAAGTACAAAAATGGAAGAGTTGTTTTTGATTGGGCAAACATTGCTCATCGTTTTCTAAGTCGTTGTAATAATATTACACAATTTAGAAATGAATTTATTAATTTAATTCATAAATTTTACAAGCACGGCATCGAGCTAATTTTCGTCTTTGATGGAAAACCACGAGATGAAAAACTACAAATTATTGAACAGCGTAAATCTACTAGAGACAAAGTATTAGACAAGATCGGCAACATAATCGAAAATGTAACTAATCCAGAAGAGGATTTTCAAACTATATTGCATCTAGCTAGGAGAATTAAAACTATCAAATATCAACACGTTATTGAATGCAAGAAACTTTTTGATATGCTAGGTGTTCGTTATATCCATCTAGAACATATCGAAGCAGATTGCATATTCAAGATTTTACTTGAAAATGGTATCGGAGATGCATGTTTTTCTGCTGATATGGATATTCTTGCATTCGGTTGCAAGAGAATTATCCAAGATCTAAATTTTAAAGATGATACCGTAATTGAAATCAACTATGAAGCACTTCTAACTCATCTAGGAGTATCCCAAGAACAATTACTTATGGCCTTTATCTTATCAGGTACTGATTGGAATAATGGCCTCAAAAAATCCAACTTTGCCAGAAACTTGGAATTAATTAAAAAATACGACACCATTTCTGGTGTCATTGCTAATTTAGATGAAATTAATCGCGGACAGCCAGTAGATAAACATATTGGCATACCAAACAAATTTGACTGGAAATTCAGTCTAGAAGTTTATTCTGAAGTACTTGGTACTGAAATTCTATCTTCAATCAAAGACATTCTAAAAAAGCAAGAACAGCAAACCGAAACTATGAAAAACCAAGATGGATTTAATATTCTTCTAGAATATGGAAAATCCATTTTTGCAAATGACCCAGACTTAAAGTACATTAGAAAGTACCAGGAATATATATTTTCAAAATATTCCTACAAATTTAACATTATTTCACCAACACCTTATGGATTCAAACAAAAATCAACACCGCCAACTAATCGTGCGCAAATCCAAAAGAAAATAAAAAATTAAAACAACAATAACAACCAACAATAACAACCAACAATAAAAGCGCAAGCTTAAGAATAATTTTTAATTTTTGTTTTTATGTTTTTATAAATTCTTTCTAGAAGCAATTTCTTAGTATCTTATAGTATCTTATAGTAAGTTATAGTAAGTTATAATTTAGAAATGTCATCTTGGTTAATTATTATAATTAGTCTCATCATCTTTGGAATGCTAATGATGGCTTTGGTAAGCACGTGTCCTACACAAACT
>JACCDO012246227.1_pt1 | contig 11818 bp, 14 predicted proteins | sample 7446101 | NCBI WGS metagenome assembly JACCDO01 (sample SAMN15323440, study PRJNA562643) | freshwater metagenome | isolation source: river surface water | place: USA:Blue River Watershed | collected 2017-08-16 | reverse complement strand
TTTCAGCATCAACCGGTTGATATAGTTTTTCGATATTTGTAGGTCCTATAGGATACACACACTTTTCATGCATTAACAAAAAGTTTATACCCATGTTGGATCTAACCAGCTTACCTGGTCTATGCCAATTTTCATTTATCAGTTCACTACCAATAGACTGATATCTACTAGGATCGTATTTGACTTTTGATAGTTCGTGTAATTTTTCATAGAACTTGTTGTTAGGAGAAGACAGCATAAAAGAAATCGCCCACTTGTGTAAAGCCGGATACCAAGAAAGTCCAGTATCTGCATGGAAATTTGTTCTGAGATTTTGTTCTAAATTATTCATAGGATTTTGAAATAATATATCAAAGTCTGACCAAACTCCACCTTCATTCATTAGAAGTTTCCATCTAAAGAAATCGGACTTATGTACTTCGTGTGCGTTAACATCGAAATCATCAAATGATGGATGCTTAATAACTTTAACATTTAATAGATCTAATCGATCCCAATAATTTTTAGAAACTTTAGTATTCTTCTGTTCAAAAGTATTCCATGTTGGATTTAGATTATTAATAGTTTCTGGTATGTGAATCTTAATGGTCCAATCAGGATTCAGTTTTCTAAAAGAATATATTGACATATATCTTAGATAAGATAGCTGTTCATTACCCCAGTAAAAATGCACGACTTTTGGAATTTGTTCAAGGTGCCACATTATAAAGATTCCTTATTTTCTGCTCTAACTTTTTTAGATTGTATTGTTTCTTGTAACAGTTTAAAGTTATCCACGGTGGGTTCTGGGTTATCGGGGTGACCATAACTTTTTCCGTGATATTGATGTATGACCATAGGACTATCAATAAATCGAATATTCATGTTTTTATTTTTTATTCGTTCTACAAACTCATTGTCGTCATAGTTAAATCCCATGGAAAATGATTCGTCAAATCCATTTAGTTCTGACAAATCTTTTTTGGTAATAGCCGAAGTAAAATGATACGCAACTGGTCTGTGTAGTTGATGATTATACCATTTAGCTTTGCCTTCTTCTTTTCCTATGTTAATATTCTGTCCAGAATGTAAAAGTTTTAAATCCGGTCTCGATGATGCCCAACAATGAAAAGAAAGATATTCGCTATCGACAAGATTTTGTTCTACGAAAGAAATAAGATCACCTACATGACAGCATTCCGGGTTTTGTATGATTATCTTATCGCCGATAGCATTTCTGAATCCCATGTTATAAGGAACACAAGGATTACAATATGTTTTCTGTTTTACTAACTTTCTCATATCAATGACTTTGATTTTCATTGATGGAAATTTAGAAGGCAGATTTTCTAAAGAATTTTCTTCATTGCTAAAATCATCAACAACAACTACTTCAAAGTTTTTAGAAGAACTTTTTTCGAAAGTTTTGAGAGTGTGTTCAAGTTGAAGAAGCCTATTGTAATAGGACATTACTATAGATATCACTTGGCATATCCTACGGTTTCTCTTTCGATATCTTCGTGATCGAATTCAGCCCAATACAACTCAAAGGCCACAGTATCTTCTAATGCTTCAAACTGATGATATTCTCCAGGAGCCACTTTAGTATACATTCCGTCCATCAGCACAGTTTCGTCGACGAGATCGTAGTTGTTTTTCCAAACACGTATAACTAAGGCACCTTTTTCTACGAAGAAGCCGTTCCATTTAAACTTGTGTTTGTGTTTAGAACAAACTCCTCCTTTCTTGATATCAATCCTGTGGAACTCTAAAACACCGTTGGCTTCTAGTAGCTCTGTATTTCCCCAAACTTTTCCTGCTATCATACATTTTCCTTAAATTTAATTTCACACATGGCATATTTCCCTCCATGCCTATAAAACTCGTGGACTACTTCAATACCTTCTTCTAAGATCAAAGATCCCTTGCGATTTCTTATGTCAAATACCATCCTTGTATCTTTATGAGAATGTTTAAGTATTAGATCTTTGTAAGTTGATATAGGATAATGGTATCCACAAGAAAGATACGAAGTTATCAAATCAAACTTTACATCATTAGGTATTTCAAAATCGTTACAGTTCAGTAATACATAATTTTTTGTGCCTAACTCGTCTAGGTCTTGTTTGATTTTATCTATAGGAAAATATTGTCTAAACTCAGCTGCTGAACTGTGATATTTTCCGGATTTTGTTTCTTGAGAGTTTTCGCTAGCATCACCTTCGATTAGATAAAGTTTGCTATCGTATTTTTTACTAAACTCTCTAGATTCGTAGGCTTTTCCGCAACCGATGTCTAAAATCGTTTTGAATGGTGTTTTAAAATGATCATCGATCATCTGAAAGTTTCTTATTTTTCGAGCGACATATTCGTTAGAAGACCATTTGTCTCCATAAAATATTTGAGTTTGATCTGTCGACTTCATATTATTCCTTTTATCTTTAAAAAAAGATATTCGTGCTTCTCACACCATCTGTATTCAAATACTGGTTCACCTGGTCCGCAAATCATGCCTATACCTAAATACGCCCGTTTAAACCAAAGATATTTACCTGTATAAAAACACCGTCTAGGTAAAAAACTAAATCTTAAGTGCCATCCTATACACCTTCTTTTAAAATCTTCATTTGACCACATCAAACTGTCTAAAGGCATTAGATTAATTTGTGTAACTGTAGTACTTCGCTTTGTCTAGAAACTTCTTTGACAAAAAATACACAGGGTGGATTTTCTCCGTCGTGCAACGGTACTGTTAATAACTGTCCGTTTTTCATTTTTGGAAAATACCAACGAACGTCTTGGAAGATGTTCACGATCTCAATCGGCATAAACTCTGCTTTAAATCCTTTGATTGGATTGAAAACTAAAGCATCGAAACCTCGTTCGTTAATACTTGTAAGAGGAAGAACTTCAGGGTCGAGCCCACACTCTTTATCTCCTACAACCATGCACCAATCTAATGGCATTTGCACTTCGTGTCCTCCGACATTTAATAGTATTGCAGGACTGTTAAACGATTCCAGGAATATCAAAGGCATGAAATAGAAATCTGGTTCTTGAGGATTACTATTATCTAATACTGAAAATCTAGTATCTTCGTCTACTTCTTCTGGTAGCTCATTTAAATCAAATGCTCGGTTGTTTAATGTTAATATTCTCATGTTGTTACCTTGGTTAATGTAAAGGGATATTTGGCCTCTTTATAATATTTTTTACGTTCGGTGAGGTGTCGCTTGGCGTACTTGCATGTGCTAGTGATATCCCAGATCTGGACGAAGTCTTTATCTTCCGCTTTTCTAATGCCTCGCCCAATGCTCTGTATAACGCGGACAAAGCTTTTTCCGGGCTCAATAAGAACCAGATTAAATATCCTTGGAATATTAATACCCACAGCGGCCACACCATAAGTCGCCACAATAATCTTGCCATCACTAGTTTTAATCTCATCATATTCTTCTTTCCTATCTTCTAACTTCACAGCACCACTGATAAAAACAGCATCATTGAGATTTTTGAGAAGTTTGTTTCCAGTATCAATCCTATTAACTAATACTAGAGTATTGCCTGATTCGGAAATAGAATTTATTTTGTCAGAGATCCAATCAAGCCTATTTTCGTCAGTAACTAGCCAAGTATATTCTTCTTGATAACTTCTAAATACCTGTACATCATTTGTTTGTAGTATCTGTATATCCAGTTGTGCAAGAACATCTTTTTGCTGTAAGTCATAGGCACTGACTTGGTTGATCACCGGACCGATACTGGCCAAGATACTCTGGAATTCCCATTTTTCTTTAGGAACAGTTCCAGTCAATCCCCATCGAATGGCACAGTTCTTGAAGTTTTGTGTCAGTAGTTTTGTTAGTACATCTGCTTTGGCCTGATGTACCTCGTCTATGATCACAGCTACAACACCTTCACAGAATTCTGCTAGTGTTAATGTGTCTTCGTCATATGATTTTTTATCTAATATGTTAAGGCTCTGCCAAGTACATATAGTATGTGTTTTGTTTAGTTCTTTTCTATCACCAAAATATACTCCAACATCAAGACCTAAGTTTCGATAGTCTTCTTCAGTCTGGACAACAAGCGATTTGTTCGGAACAATAACCATCGTACGGCCATACGGCTCACAAAGATGCGATAGCGTCGCTGTAGTAATCGTTTTACCTGCACCTGTTGCTACCTCCTGTAATGACTGTGGATTTTTTAAAAAGAGATTGATAACATCATATTGATAATCTCTAAGAACGATGGGTTGGCCGGCTTGAGGATGTCCTTGAGGCCATACTTTTCCTTTGCTTGACCAGTAAGATTCGTCTATTGGACTAAATGTAAATGTTTGATGTTGTCTAAGATCTTCAACTTCTATATCATAACCAGCATCTTCTACTATAGGCAATATTACATCAAGATGTGCTAGATAACCATTGCCACCGATGCCGAAGAAAGTTTTCGTACCGTCCCATCTACCAAGTTTGTAAGCAGGCATGTGTCGAGCATAGGGAAGGTCGTATTTAAGGGCGTTTACTATTTTACGTCTAGTCTCAACGCTAAGGCCTTCAAATTTTATATTGACTTCGTCTTTAATCGTTAGTTTACAACTCAACAATCTTTTTTCCTCTTTGTTCTGACGGTTTTATATCTCCCAAATAAATCACACAAGAATGACTTTCTAACCAATCTTTTGTTACTTGACTCGTATGAGGATATAAACTATTCGTTACTATTAGTTTAACATCATGGGATTCTTTAAACAACCACTTAGCTGGTTTATGCTCAAATATAAAGATCTTCCCGCCTTCGACTTTTCCGCCAACACCGGCTAACTTAATCCATTCATTAATTCCTGTTTTGGAATCTTTATTTTCTCTAAAACACACACGTATGTCGTCTCGAGAAATACCAGAGTCCTCGGCAGATTTTACAAAAGATTTTAACCACGATAATGTATCAGAAGTTCGATCTAATATAACAGCCATTGTGCCATCGATGGAATTATAAATTTTGAATAGTTCTTCATTAGATCTGATCCAAAAAGTATTATAAGGAGAGGCTGCTATTTTCTGCACTAAGGTATCTGTGGGGCCTTCGTATAAAAATCCCATACTTTTTGCCAACAATAGATCGTCGTTGACTCTGCCTTGGATCTTATCACTGATCCATTCTTTTGTATACTCTGAACAATTTTTTAAAATAACAAAATCATTATCGATATAACAACTAGGTCTGATTTTTTCTTCATTTTGCCATATTTCTTCAGTATCTGCTAAGGCACAGATAAAACTTTCATCGATCTCGAAAGAATGTTTTACAGCGAACTCATATATAGTGATAAGGTTGAAATCGTAGAAGTTTAATCTTCTTACTCGATTCTCGTGGTCCCAATGGGATACACGATTACTACCTGGTAAATTTACGTCAATTTCTTTGTCAAACTCCTGTTTTAGTTGATAAGGAAATTTTAAACATATTTCTAGTTTACCATCCTCTCGTTTTTCTACAAAAAGTTTCTTGCTTAGATCGAGTACTCGAAAATCCATTTTCCATTGAGCATTAACTAAATCAGATGTATAATCAAAACCTGTCATTGATGACAATTTTTTGTATTTTTCTAGGATTTTTATGATATAGTTTGCTTGGTTCTGTGTGATGGCCTGATTAGATGATAACTTGAAATAAAAACTTTCTAAGGGAGAACGATCTTGATATTGTATTCCGATGTCAAGGACTTGGTCATGAGAATAGAACTTTAGAAAAATATCTTCGTAGTAGACAATTTTTGACATTTTTACATTATACTTTGTTTTTTTGACAAAGTCAATGCTATCTTATTTTCTATCTCTGGGATTAATCTTTTTATTGGTATGCCCTGTCGGATTTCTTCAACAGTCCATTCGGTGTGGCACAACTGCAGGAACCATTCTTCTCTAGGAAAATATTGTAAATTTTCAAGATCTTGAATTTTATTGGATAAAGCACCAGCTAAACTCGAACTATCACAGATAACTGGTACTCCTTGTATTAGTGCTTGAACGGCCGGTCCACTGTTATGGTTGATCACACAATGGTATCCGTAAAAAATGTCAAAATCATCATATGTGTTTGGAATTTTTTTAGGACGTTCTTGCAGTACATTGCTTATCTTGAAGCTAAATGGATTCCTTGGATGAGGCCTAACTATGATTCGACGTTTAGTTTGATTTTTTATCTGTTCGATCAAATCTTCCGTCCATTTTTTCATCGTAGGCATGTCTCTCCACTGTAAACTTCTCTCATGTTGAGTAGCTATCAGTATTTCGCCACGACGTCTTGTTTGATATGGTTGGAGAGAAACCCCTAATTTTTTCGGTCTATCGGGATCTAGGTTAGAAGTATTACCAAATTTACCTAGCGCATTGATATTGTCAAGGCAAATCCTCCAAGTCCTGCCCCTTCCGAGATTTCCTACTTCAACTATCAATACAGGTTTTCCCTGCTGGATAGCATCGTTATAGATTTTTTCATTGGCTAACATTCTGCCATGGAATAGTACAGACCATATCACCGGTACATCTTCATTTTCTGAGACGATTTTGTGACCGGCAGCGATTATACCTTGTTCAATGGCTGAAAATATTTCGGGGCTATTAAGTGCCCCATGTTCTTTATAGAGTCGGAATTTCATAGTCGATAAATATATATGTATTTAATTGATATCATGTCTAAATTTTCTAAAAGATTGACCAAAACGTTCGGTAAGCCTTTCCAAAATGCATTAGTCATTGGGGAAGGTTTCGGTTTTATGGAAAATATCATAGGAATGTTTCAAACAGTGTTTGTTATAAATGACACACCCCCGACAACCAAGTATAGAAATCTAGTCTATAAAGAAAACTATGAAGATTTACATCTGTTAGTTGATATATCTGTGGTATTTTTTGACCTAAAGAAAATAAATGACATAAATTTAACCACACCTGTCTTTACGAGATGGAAGTCTATGGTGGTAGTCGAAGGTAATGATCCTATCTCTAGAGATTTTACTCAGTCTTTTTACAATAATGGTTGGAGATGCACCAGTCAGCAGGGATTTTTCCATGCATGGGAGATAAAATAATGAATTTTACGGTAGTTACTACATTTCATCAAGCGGGCTATGAACAATATGGTCGACGAATGATAGAATCTTTTTTAAAAAACTGGCCAGCTGATGTTACATTAGTAGTCTATGCCGAAAACTGTCAAGTTTCTGAATCGGCTCCTAATCTAATAGTCAAAGATTTACATCAAGCTAGCCCAGAGCTAGTAAAATTTAAGGAAACATGGAAGAACGTTCCTAAGGCTAACGGTGATGTCAGTGCTGATCCGATAAGAAGTCGAAGAAAAGACGCCGGCAAAGGATTTAAATGGCACGCCATACGATTTGCACACAAAGTTTACTCAATATTTCACGCTGCTAGAGAATCAAAAAGCGATATATTGATATGGATGGACGCAGATACCATTTGTCATAGCCCCATTACTACAAAAGACCTCGAAAAAATGATTCCACAGGCAAAAGATCTTTGCTTTTTAGGAAGAAAAGGAAAATATTCCGAATGCGGTCTATATTCAATGAACTTGAGATCACCGGCCACTCAAGATTTTCTAAAAGAATTCCAAAGAGTTTACGATTTTGCTGAACAAGGCATTTTTACCCTTGACGAATGGCATGACAGTTTTGTTTTTGATGCTGTTCGTAAAAGAATACCGACTTTAAATCAGCTCGATTGGGCAGCTAGCTTGTATGATCTTAGACCAAGACCAGGAAATAGCAACGGAGAAGGTCATCCTTTGATTAATAGCGAATGGGGTGCTTGGTTGGATCACTTAAAAGGAGATCGAAAGCATATTGGTCGTAGCAAAAGAGAAGATCTTAAAGTAAAAAGAAATGAACCGTATTGGCAACAGTTTGCTTAGATATATTTTCTAAAAAAAGACCAAGCTTCGCCTGATTTTAATTCTTGAAAGTTCCAGTGACACATCGATAGTCTTTCTATCCATTGCTGACGATCAGTCATTAGAGGATTTTCTAGATTATTTAGGTCGGTATTGGCTACACCGTATGTTTGACTATATTCAGGTCTAGGATCAGTTAAGAAAGTTGGGACGCCTTCGATCAAACTAGCGACGCTAGGGCTGCTATTATAAACCACAGTGGCCCATGCCCCCTGTAAGTCATGTACTAGCGGTCTTTCTTGAGGACTGACTGAAACATTTTTATGTTTGATCCTTAGATATTCTGATGCTTTTTTATCTCCTGGATGTTTTCTTACAATAATATGACGATCACTATATTGTCTTATTTTAGAAATAGTTTGATCAAGCCAGGTTTGAACATGTAGTCCTTTCATACTCCATCCACCATTTCTTTGCAAACAAATCAATATATGATTGCCATTAGTTCTGTATGATTTTAGATTTATATTAAGATCACTGCTGATTTTTTTCCAACGACTGGGATCGATATCTCTATCAAAATAAAATCCTGTAGTAGGAAACACACCATCAAAACTATAACGCAAATATGTTCGAGTATTTCCAGGATCTGCGTATAAAAACAAGTTACTATCAACGATCAAACTACGTTTATTGTTTTTCTTTTGTAAATTTATAGCATCTTGTCTTAATCTTAAATGAGGGGATTGTTTTCCGTGTTCATGTACAAAACCCTGTATTAGAGCAACATCGCACGGTATAGCATTCATGCCTCGATGTGCGATAGCGGAATCTCCAACAGCCATTACTCCTTGGCAGAAGTTATCGAGAATGGCAGGTTTTTCTGGATTCTTATTGTTTGGAGGAATCCCTCCATAGTAGGCCACAGCAGTAAACTTAGACATTATGATATTCTCTAATAATTTTTAAAGCAGTGCCATCCATTAGTTCTTCGTATGTAAATTGACAATAACTTAACCAAGAAAGCCAGTTGCCTAACGGACCTCTATAAAGATCATTTATTTTATCTAAACTATCAACAGTAACTGGATTGCTGATATGTTTATCTAATGTAATCGCAGGAACTCCTGCCCATATAGATTCAACTGCACTGTTAGAGTTGATACTTACTGTGCAATAATAATCACCTTGTAATAAAAGTTGATATAGACTTGTTCTAGTTTTTTTATTTGTTTTTTCTCTAAACTCTATGGGTCTGTCGGTATATTTTCTTAGTTCACTTATGATTGATTTTTTCCATAAATCAACATCGGTATGAAAAATACTTGCAGCAAATGGACCTGGTTCTAATACTAATATTTTACTGCCTGTTTTTTTCCAAGGTCTAGGAAATGTTTTAAAATTAGATAGTCTATCTGACGGTGCCTGGAAATCCTTGTTAAAATGCAAATGATTCCTAACTAATCGATGCCATTTTTTATTAGGTTCAATGAAGTTTGTATAACCACTATCGATGAACCAGAAAGGTAAATGATTATCTATTTTTTCTACCAGAATATTTTCATTACCTACAGTATTTCTTAAAAGACAGTCTTCAATATTATCATTAAACTTTTTTCTTCTTACCATATCTGCTGTAGGATCAATCTGTAATCCTACAGTTTTAATATAATAATCAGTGTCGCTTTCTAGATATTCTTGAATAATTCTTTCTTCTCCTAGTTTATCTAGGAAATAATCAATGTGAGTGTGTATCAAAGAAAAATGATGTTTTTTATAGTTTTCTATTTGCTGTTGTACTTTTCTTTTCCAGTTTTCTAAATCTTTAGTTACACTTCTATAGATTTTTTGTTTAAACTTATCTTTAAACTTTTCTATATTATATTTCGGATGTGTCTGTTTATCTAAGACAAAAGCAATAGCTTCGGCGGTATTTGTTTCGTTGAGTTGTATGTCCTTGCAAATGGACATGAGGTCTAACTTACTGATTAGAAAGTTAGCCAGCTCTTTATCATTTACTAATAATTTCATTGATTATTTTCCAAGCAGTACCGTTTATAATTTCTTCCGTAGTATATTGACCATATGCCAAAGTTCGGCACATTTTTAATATTGATTCTGTTGTAGGCTTAAATGGATTTTGAAGTGTCGACAAATCCGTTGATGCTAACGTAGATGCTGCACAGGGCACTGAAACAAATGCAGGAATACCATATAATACAGATTCTAGACTGGCTATACTATTAAATGACACAGTCGCATATACACCAGAATCAAAAGCAGAGTATATCGAATAGCCATGATTCCTTTCACTGCGAGATCCTTTGACTCTAACTTCTATTGGTAGATTAGAATATGTTTTAATTTTTTCAGTGGTTTCAGCAATCCATTTGTCACAATCTATATCGTAGTATCTACAGGCTTTAGGATTAGGTAAAACTAACAAAATCTTTTTATTGTGCTGTTTCCATCCAGACCATTGTAATCTAGGATCTTGTGTAACTAATTTTTGCCAGCGATCGTCGGGAACATCGACTGGAGTGATATGTTGAAGATCATTCTTAACTATTCTATGCCATAGTTTTTTTCCCGAAGTATTTCCTGGACTAGGAAAATTTCCTATGTATCCTGTATCTATGTAATAGAAATCTCTTTTTCTTTCTTGGCAATGTACTATTTCAGTTTTACTAGTAACTCCTCTTACAACTAGAGGTTTAGTATTGTCATATGGATCTGTCGTGCATAATCTTTTTGAACCAACCACTAGTGATTCTTCTAAGGATATATCTTTCATGATAATAAAATTTCCATGGCTCTGCCGTTTTTTAATTCGTTAGCATGAAACTGCCCGTATGCTAGATGACATCCCCAAGCATACAGTTTATCCTTGTCAGGATAATATGGTTCATTTATTTTGCTAAGGTCTTGTAGACTAACTGGACTGGCAGCATTGCACGGTGCCAATGTAAAGGCAGGTATTCCGTGAAATATAGCTTCAGTAGCTGCTACACTGTTAAAAGTTACTAAGGCAAATACATCGTCATCTAATGCTTCTTGTAATGTATTATGAAAAACTCTGTCTGCTCTTTTAGCTGCACGATCTCTTACTTCTACAGGACGATCGGTATATTGTTTAATAGTGTCTATAGTTTCTTCTAGCCACTCTTCTAGATCTAATCCGTAAAATCGCATTGGTTTTTCGTCAGGTTTAGCTATTAATATTTTTCGTCCTTCTTTTTTCCAAGGTTTAAAATTTTTATTAAACATCTTAAACCTATCATCGGGCCTTTGTATTATTTCACCGTGTTGCAGATTATTTTTTACAATCCTATGCCAATATTTCCATCCATTAGGATTCGAGGAGTTCACTTCATTTCCAAAGTAACCAGTATCCATATAATAAAAAGTTCTGTTGTCTTCCCAGCATCTGTGTATTATTTTTTTCTTAAGAATGCCTCTTAATACTATAGGATCGTCGCTGTCTTCATAGTTGAAGGTGTCGGTGTTAGTCACTGATTGTTTGCAACCTTTGGCAAACAGTGCAATATATGGGTCTTCGTTTCCTTTGCTTAAAAAAATCATTTTAACATTTCTTTAAGATATTTTTTCCAAACTTTATGATAGTCGCATCGACGATATTCTTTGAACCATGGTCCGCCTTCGGTATAGTGAATAGCTTTAGGTGATCCATCTTGAGGTTCTTGATACCATCCTGCTAACCAGTTCCATTCTGGTTTGAGAGTTCCAATGAGATCATCGGCCAACCATTGGAATCGATGCAGATACTGACCAGTTTGTGTGTTGACAACATTAGGAGTGATCTGTTGATTAGCTGGATGACCGCAGTTCCATAAGATCGTAGAACTCCAGTTTTTTCTCGGATATGGTAGTTGTTTACAACCGTCCATCTTTAATCCTT
>JACCDO010740345.1_pt1 | contig 11818 bp, 8 predicted proteins | sample 7446101 | NCBI WGS metagenome assembly JACCDO01 (sample SAMN15323440, study PRJNA562643) | freshwater metagenome | isolation source: river surface water | place: USA:Blue River Watershed | collected 2017-08-16 | reverse complement strand
CGCGAACCAGAGGGCAGGAGCGACTGACCCCCGGCGGCGCACCAGCTCCATCCGTCATGAAAGGTGAAGAGTGCGGGGGAGGGCCAGGTGATCTGGGTGGACAGAAACTGCAGGTGGTGAACATGCACGAGGTCGGGGCGAAACCGGCGGGCCTCTTCTTCGAGGATGCGCTTCATCCCTGGGTCATGTTCGGCCTGGGAGAGGGGGCGGGCGACCAGATTGTTTACGATCCAGGTGACGCCGGGCCCCTGGATGCGACTGTACTGGGTTCGGCCGGGGGCGCGGGTGGCGGCCAGCACCTGAACCGTATGCCCGCGGGCGGCCATGCCGGCGGCGAGGGCGGCGACGTGCTGCTCGGTGCCGGCGGTCTCCCGGGGCGGGAAGCCGTGGACGACATAGAGCAGGCGCATCACTTCGTGGCGTCGAGGTCGGCGACCCAGCGGCTGGCGTGGCCGCGGACAAAGCCCTCGCGGGCCTGGCGGTCGGGCCGGCGGTCCTCGCGCAGGTAGGTGGCGATGGCCAGGGCGAGGTGCTCGGCCACGTAGAGCGCGCGCTCGGGGTCGAGCTCGGCGGGGCGGCCCTGCTTGTCGAAGCGCCAGAGGAGGTCTTTGCGCACCTCCACGCCAAAGCTCATCGGCCGCTCGGTGGAGAAGCGGAATTCCCGCACGGCGGCCTTGTCGTCGGCGTGCAGGAAGGCGGCGATGTTGTGGTAGGCCTCCTCGGCGGCCTCGTAGAGGCTGGCCTGGCCGGGGGGCGCGTTGCGGAACATGTGCAGGAAGCTGCGCAGGGCCTCGGCCTCGGCGCTGCGCAGGTTGGTGTCTTTGAGCATCTGCCAGACGAGGTGGTAGGCCTCGTCGCCCTCGGTCTCGGGGTGCTCGGCCTCAAAGCGGTAGTGCAGCCAGTCGAAGAAGGCCCAGACCTGGTGCCGGATCTCGGTGGAGCCCTCGGGCAGCAGGTAGGGGTAGTTGTGGGCCACCGGCACGCCGGCCTTCTCCAGGGTGAGCGAGATGCGGTCGCCCAGGATGCGGTCGATGGTGAACTCGGCGAGGATGTCGGGGTAGAGCGGATCGAAGACGCCGTGGGGCATCTGTGAATCGTTCTGGTAGCCGAGCGGGCGGCTGACGAGGCTGACGTGGGGGCGCTCGGTGCCGCTCTTGTTGTGCTGATCGTAGGTGTGGATGGCGATCTTGATCAGCCGGCCGCGGATGGCGCTCTCCATCGTGTCGGAGATGCGGTCGTAGTGCTCTTCCAGCACGGCGCGGGTCTGCCGCTTGCTCAACAATTCGCTGAAGGGCAGGTTGATCGCGAAGCGCCGCAGGTGGGTGGCGCCGGCCTGGGTGGTGCCCGGAAAGCGGCCGAAGTCGAGCAGGCAGCGGGCGGTGTTGACGGTGTAGAAGCCGGGCAGGCCGAGGCGGGCGGCGAGGCGCTCGGCGACGAGGTTGGCGCCCCAGTCGCGCTCGGTGTGGTAGTGCGGGCCCCAGACCTCGGGCGGGATGGTGCGCCCGCGGGCGTCGACCCGAAAGGCGGCGGGCAGCGAGGCCCCGTCGTGGATCACGTCCACCACGATCTGACCGCGGTACTCCTCGGGGTAGAGCAGGCTGTCGGGCGGGCGGGTGGCTCCGGCCACGAAGGACATCGGGGGCAGCGCTTCGTCGGTGGGCTCGGTCAGCTCGTGGGGGCGCATTCGCTCATGCCTCGGCGGCCCCCGCGGGACGCGACCGGGCCTGGGTCAACGCTCGGATCAGATCGTCCAGGCTGAAGGGCTTCACCAGGAAGGCGGCTGCCCCGGCGCGGAGGCAGGCGAGCCGCTGATCGGCGCGGGCATAGCCGCTCATCACCACCACCGGCAAGCCGGGCCGCAGGGCGTGGGCCTCGCGCAGCAGGTGCAGGCCGTCGCGGCCGGGCATCATCAGGTCGAAGATGGCCAGCTCGATGTCGGGCCGGCGGGCGAGCAGATCGAGGGCTGCCTCGCTGTCCTGGGCCTCCAGCACGGTCTCCACGCCGCGGCGGCGCAGCAGGCGGCCGAGCGAGCGCACCACGAGGGTCTCGTCGTCGACGAGCAGCAGGGCGCGCGGGAGGGGCAGGGCGGCGGTGGCGGGAGCGGCCTGGGGGGCGCTGCGCTTGAGGCTGAGGCGGCAGCGGAGGCGGCCCTCTTCAATGCGCTGGCTGACCTCGCCCTGGCAGGCCTGGGCCATGGCCTTCGCCAGGGCCAGACTGGGGTCGGCCTCGCGGCGGGCGGGATCGAGGGGCGGGGTGAAGGGGCCCTCGGGGCTGAAGGTGAGCGCGATGCGCTGGGGGTCGGCGGAGAGCTCGACCTCCAGGGTCGCGCTGGGGGGCTGGCCCCGGAGGGACAGCTCGCTCACGAGGCCGATCAGGCGCAGCACCAGCGTGGCGTCGGCCTCCACCCACAGCGGCAGGGGCGGCGTCGCGCCGACGATCCGCAGGGAAGCCCCGCTGGCGGCCCGCAGGCGGGCGCTGGCTTCGTCGAGGGCCTCGCCCAGCAGGCAGGGCTCGGTGGGGCCTGCCGACGGCCCCCGGGCCAGGAAGAGCAGGTCGGCGGCGAGCTGGCCGGCGCGCTGGAGGGCGACCCGGGCGAGGCGCAGCAGCTCGGAGTCGACGCCCAGGCTCTGTCCAGGCTCGCCGAGGGCCGAGGTGACCACCGTGAGCGCGTTGTTGAGGTCGTGGGCGAGGCTGGCGGTGAGCGGGCCCTCGACGGGCTGCGGGCGGGCGGCGGGGGCGCTGGTATGCAGCCAGACGAGGATCTGTCCGGGCCGGCGGTGGGGTACAAAGCTGACGCGGAGGGGCAGGCTCTCGCCCTGGGCCTCGAAGGGGCAGGTGGCGTCGAGCCCGGCGCCGGCTCGGGCCCGCCGTAACGCCTCTGTAAAGGCGGGCAGCCCGCCGGGGGCGACGGCCTGCAGCAGGTTCTCCAAGCCAGCGCCGAGGATCTGCGTGGCGGCACCATTCATCCAGCTCACAGCACCCTGCGGGCTCACCTCCAGCATGGCGTCGGGGTGCTCCCAGAGCAGCCGGCGCAGGTGGCACCCGTTTGTCTCTGGACCGATCCCCCAAAGCTCGCTCCCATCGGCGAGGCGGCCGCGTAGCTCGCGCTGCAAGGTGGGGGGAAGGTCTTCAACCGCGCGCGGCGTGCCCTCCAGAATTCGCAATGCGCCGGCGCTGCAGGCCAGTATCTGGGAGTCGCGTAGCAGCACCAGCGGCTCGGCGATGAGGTCGATGAGGGACAGGTCGACGTGTACCATCGGACACCCGAATTCAGTCGTTGTTCTACTCTAACGGTTCCCCAACCGAAGATTGACAGAAAGCCGCACCGATGCAATCCGTTGCAACCCAAGCTATGCCCAGGCTCAAACAATCCGGAGCCCGCGTGTCTCGCATCAGCCCCAACAGCCCGTGCCCCTGCGGTCTTGACGCCAAGTACAAGCGCTGCTGCGGGCGCTTTCACGCGGGCAGCCCCGCGCCGACGGCCGAGGCCTTGATGCGATCGCGCTACAGCGCCTACGCGGCGGGCGAGGCGGCCTACATTCTGGCCACCACCGATCCGCTGGGGCCCCACTTCGAGCGCGACGAGGCGGCCTGGCTGCGCTCGGTGCAGCGCTTCTGCAGCCAGACCGGCTTTGTGGGCCTGCGGGTGCTGCGCGCCGAAGAGGAGGGCGCGCTCGGCCTCGTCGCCTTCGAGGCCTCCTTGGAGGTGGGCGGGCAGCGCCGCTTGATGACCGAGCTGAGCCGCTTCCGCAAGGAGGGCGACCGCTGGCTCTACAGCGGCCCCCAGGGCTGAGCCGATCAGTCTCCGAAGAGGATGTAGGCCCCGCCGGTGGTGCCCATGCCCGGCGCCCCGATGATGAGGTCGTCGACGCCGTCGCGGTTGAGGTCGCCGCCGCCGGCCAGCGAGCTGCCCACCAGCTCCGAGGCGGTGGCGCCCACGGCCGAGGCGTCGGCGGCGCCCATGCCGAGGCTGCCGCTGGAGATCGGGCCAAAGAAGATGTGCACGGCGCCGGTGTCCGAGACGGCGCTGCGGTCCTGGTAGGGGGCGGACACGGCGAGATCGGCCTTGCCATCGCCGTTGAGGTCGCCGGCCCCCGCCACCACGCGGCCGAGCTGGTCGCCGGCGGTGCCGCCCAGCAGGATCGTGTCGGCGCTGGTGCTGGTGCCGTCGGCCGGGCTGGCCGAGCCGAGGAAGAGCCAGGCGGCGCCGGCCGAGCTGCCGTTGGTGTCATCGCCAAAGACGCCCACCAGCACGTCGTTGTAGCCGTCGCCGTCGGTGTCGCCCACGCCGGCGTGGCCGTAGCCGGCGTAGTCATTGGCGGCCTTGCCGGTGTAGATCGCGTCGGCGGCGGAGAGATCGGTGGCGCCGGCCGTGGGCGGCCCGAGCACGAGGTAGACCGAGCCGGTGTTGGTCTTGCTGCCGTCGTGGACATGGGCGCCGACGAGCAGGTCGTCTTTGCCGTCGCCGTCGACGTCGCCGGGGCCGGCCACGAGGCGGCCGGCCTGGTCTCCCGCGGCCTCGCCGATGAGCTGGGCGGTGGCGATGTCGCCGATGTCCTTCTCGCCGGTGGTGGGCTTGCCCTTGATGTACCAGGCGCAGCCGGCGTCGGTGCCGCCGTCGTCGTTGGAGGAGGCGCCGATGAGCAGGTCGGCCTTGCCGTCGCCGTTGGCGTCGCCGAGCGCGGCGGTGGAGATGCCGGTGAGGTCGCCGATCGCGGCGCCGCCGAAGCGGGAGACGGCGGACTCCAAGCTGTACTTGCCGCTGTCGAGCGGCCCGGTGAGCAGGAAGGCGCCGCCCGAGCTGGCCCGGCCGAGGTAGTCGTAGAGGGGGGCGCCGACGAGCACGTCGTCGAGGCCGTCGGCGTCGATGTCACCGGCGGGGGAGACGAAGTAGCCGGCCTGATCGGAGGTGCGGACGCCGGTGAGCTGGGTGTCGGCGTAGCTGAGGGGCCGGCTGCCGCTGGCCACCGGACCCAGGAAGACGTAGACGGTGCCGGCGTCGGTGTAGGCCGAGTCGTAGAAGTAGGCGCCCACGGCCATGTCGTCGATGCCGTCGCCGTCGGTGTCGCCGAGGATGGCGCTGGCGGTGCCGGGGCTGTCGGCGGTGGTGTCGCCGGTGAGCGTGGTGTCGGCGTCGGTGCTGAGCCGGCAGAGGATGGAGCCGTCGCAATTGTTGTCGACGCCGTCCAGGCAGGCCTCGATGGCGGCGGGGTTGGTGCTGTAGGTGCTGTCGTCGCAGTCTGTACCGTCGGTGATGCCGTCGGTGGCGGCGTCATCGCCGTAGCCGTCGCCGTCGGCGTCGGTCATGCAGTCGGTCTCCGACTCGTGGTAGGCCGAGCCCGGGTGGGTGTCGACGTCGCCATCGTCGCAGTCGCCGGCGACCCGGGAGGCGCCGGCGGGCAGGTCGCAGGCGGTGATGATCGCGGCGGCGTCGCCATAGCCGTCGGCGTCGGCGTCGGCGTAGAAGGTGTCGGCGTCGGCGGGGACGGGGCTGTCGGCGACGCCGTCGCAGTCCTGGTCGAGGCCGTCGCAGATCTCCACCTCGCCGGGGTTGAGGTCGGCGTCGGTGTCGTCGCAGTCGAGGGCGTTGTCGACGTAGCTGGGGGGCTTGTCGCAGGCGCGGCGGGTGGCGTCGGGGTTGCCGTAGCCGTCGTAGTCGAGGTCTTCATGCCAGGTGGGGGCGTCTTCGGCCTCGCCCTCGTCGACGTAGGCGTTGCAGTTGTCGTCCTGGCCGTTGCAGTACTCCGGCGCGCCGGGGTTGACGGTGGCCTGGGTGTCGTCGCAGTCCCCGGAGTTGGCGCCGTACCCGTCGCCATCGGCGTCGTCGGAGGGGGCGGCGCTGTCGCCATCGGCGCTGCCATCGCTGCCCTTGTCGGTCAGGAGCGTGTCGTCGGCACCGCTGCCGCAGGCGGAGAGCAGCAGGAGGAGGGAGAGGGCGCGCATGGAGATCCTTGTCGGGCGGGAGGTCAGCCGACCGTCATCGTATCCAGCCTGCGGCCGCCTCCAAAGCAAAGAGAAAACGTTCTGCGCTGTAGGTGTACCCGGCTTCGGTCAGGTGCACGAGGTCGCCGGCCATGAAGGGGGGGCTGTGCAGGCGCCAGCCCACCGCCGAGCCGGGGCCGCCCATCGCCGCCTGCCAGTCCCAGGAGGCGCAGCCGAACTCCGGCGCCACCTCGCGCTGGACCTGGGTGACCGGGGCGGTGCGCGGCCAGACGCCGAAGGTGTCTTTTCCCAACTCGCGGGCCCGATCGGTGGGGCCCACCAGGATGCAGGCGGCGTCGGGCGCGCTGGCGCGCATCTGGGTGAGCACGGCGCGCAGCTCGCGGCGGTAGTCCTCGGGGTGGTAGTCGGTGTCGTTGGCTTCGTTGGTGCCATAGGCCAGCACGACGAGGTCGGGGCCGAGGGCGGCGAGGCCGAGGGCGGCCATCTGGGGCTCCCACTCCAGCCAGGTGCGGGCCTGGCGGCCGTTGATGCCGATGGAATCCACGATCACGCCGGGGCCGGCGCGCTCGGCCGACATGCCGAAGATGCGCACCTCGCCATCGCCCAAGGGCTGCACGCTGACCCGGTGGGGGCCGTCGGGCAGCACGAGGCGGTGCCAGAGCAGGCCGAGCGCGATCTGCTGGGTGGGGATCGCGCGGGGCGGGGCGTCGTCGACCGTCACCAGCAGGGTGCCGCCGGCCGGCTGCCCCAAGGTGAAGAGGTCGACCTGGGAGACGCGGCGGCCCTCGGGGTTGTCGTGGGTGGTCTCCATCCAGCCGAAGTCGGCCGGGTCGGCGCTCGACACGCTGCCGCCGGCGAAGCCGTAGAGCCCATCGCCGCGCGACTTCTTGTGGCCGACGTAGTCGGCGCGCCAGCCCTTGGTGCGGCAGAGGTTGAGGTCCGACGCGCGGCTTTGGGGCACCAGGTCGGCGGGCCAGAAGAAGCCATGGCCCAGATCGCCGTAGCGTCGCTGGAGCAGGCGGCGCAGGTGGCCGGTCCAGTAGTCGCCCGCGGTGTGGGAGGCGCCGAAGACGCTGATGCGGACGCGGCCTCCGCTGGCGGCCCGCTGCATCACGCCGCCGACAGCGACCAGGGCCTGGGGGCTGCCCTCCAGGGGCTGCAGGGGCAGCAGCTCGGGGATGGCGCCTGGCAGGCGGGCGCGCAGGGCCGGGTCGGGGCCGGCGATCAGGCGGGCCAGCGGCAGCTTCTCGGGGCTGTTGGCCCGGCCGCCGCCCTGGGAGGGCACCGGGGCGGTCGTCGTGGGCTGCTCGACAGGCTCGCGGGTGTCGCGATCCTCGGCGGCCAGGGCCAGGGCCTCGGCGCAGCTTTGGGCCGGGATGCCGCCGCGGGCCTCGGGGATGGGCAGCAGCGTGGGCGAGAGGGGGAGGGCGCGCGCCGCGCCAGGGGCGAGCCCGAGGAGCAGGAGGAGGGAGGGGAGCGTGAAGGCCATCGCGGGTATTGTAGCCAGGGGCGCTTGTCGGTAGTACGCCCTTGAGATGAGGTTGTCATGATGCGACACGCGTGGCTGCTCCCGGTGCTGATCTTCGGCGGTGGCCTTGGCCTCGCCGCCTGCCAGGGGGCGGTGGCCCCCGAAAAGTCCGGCGGGGTCGACGAGGAGACCGGCGAGCCCACCGCCGAGTCCGACGCCGACAGCGACGCCGACAGCGACGCCGACGCCGACAGCGACGCCGACGCCGACGCCGATGACAGCGGAGACACCGGCGAGCCACCGCCGCCGGCGAAGGTGGTGCGCTTCGTCGCGATGGGCGACGCCGGCGAGGGTAACAGCACCCAGTACGAGGTGGCCGACGCGATCGCCGCCCTCTGCGCCGAGAAGGCCACCGCCGACCGGGCCGGGTGCGACTTTGTTCTTTACCTGGGCGACAATTTCTACGATGACGGCGTGAGCAGCGTCGACGACGAGCAGTTTCAGACCAAGTTCGAGCTGCCCTACGCCGAGGTCGATCTGCCCTTCTACGCGGTGCTGGGCAACCACGACTACGGCGTGCTCAGCATCCTGTCGTACAAGGGCGACTACGAGGTGGAGTACTCCGACCACTCCGACAAGTGGAGGATGCCGGACACCCACTACACCTTCACCGCCGAGCACGCGCGCTTCTACGGGCTCAACACCGCCGGCATCATGGTCGAAGACCTCATCGGCGACACCGGCCAGAGCGACTGGATCGAGGGGGTCCACGCCGCCAGCACCGAGACCTGGCGGGTGGCCTTTGGCCACCACCCCTACCTGTCAAACGGCCAGCACGGAAACGCCGGCACCTACGAGGGCTACGACTGGCTGCCGATCGCCAACGGCGAGACGGTGAAGGACTTCGTCGACGACCACCTCTGCAACAAGGTGGATCTGTACCTCTCCGGCCACGATCACAACCGCCAGTGGCTGGAGCCCTCCTGCGGGATGGAGCTGATCGTGTCGGGTGCCGGGGCCAAGCTCACCGACCTGGAGGGCCGCGGCTCGGCCACCCTCTACGAAGATGACGACGAGCCCGGCTTCGTCTGGATCGAGCTGCGCGACCGCCACCTGACGGGGGAGTTCTACAATTCCAGCGGCGACCTCACCTTCTCCCGCGAGCTGGACAAGCCGGAGTAGCTCATGGCGCGCTTTGTGGGCTTTGTATTGGGTGCGGGCATGGGGGCGGGCCTCACCGGCCTTGGCGCGGTCGCCCTCTTCTTCGCCAAGGGGGGCACCCAGCAGGCGCTCTGGGGCGTGCTCCTGGCCACGATGCTCGGCTTTGGCGCTGGGGGCAACGCCGGGGTCTCGGGGGTCACCCTCTTCGAGGCCTGGCGGGCCGGCTCGGGCGTCCAGGGCGGCGGCGCCGTGCAGGGCATGGTGCGAGCCGGCCATGGCATGCGGCTCGCCGTGCTGGGCTTTCGCGTCTTCGTCGGCCTGGGCGTGGTCTTCGGCGTGCTGGTGGCCGAGCTGGCCCTGGCGGTGGGGCTGTAGGGCGCACAACAGATTTGTAGCACAACACTTTTGTTGTGCTACAAGATTGTTGTGCGGCGCGAGGGTTCCTTCGCGCCCGGGAGCCCTTGGATGCCCGCCCTGCCCAGCAACATCGCCGGAAAGCCCGTCCGGCGCGATGACTTCTTTGGCCGCGAGCCCGACCTGCGCCGGGTCTGGGACCGGCTGGAGACCGATCACCTGCTCCTCAGCGCGCCGCGGCGGGTGGGCAAGACCTCGTTGATGTTTCGCCTGCACGACCAGGCCGAGGCCCGCGGTTGGCATGCGGTCTACCTCAGCGTGGAGGCCGCCGAGGACGAGCGGCACGTGCTGGCGATGCTCCTCGCCGAGCTGGCCCGCCACCCAAGCCTGCACGGCTATCAAGAGGTGCTCCAGGGGCGACGCTGGGGCGACCTGTGGAGCCGGGTCTCGAAGGTGAGCGCAGCGACCCTGGCCGTCGAGCTGCGCCAGCAGGGCCCCGAGGGCTGGCAGGCCCTCGCTGCCTCGCTGGAGGAGGCCCTGATGGGTCAGCCGCCCGGCAAAAAGCTGCTGGTGATGATCGATGAGCTGCCGGTCTTCCTGCTGCGACTGGCGGCGACCGACCCGGGGCGGGCGCGGGCCTTCCTGTCCTGGTTTCGCGACCTGCGACAGGGTTCCGTCTCCCGCCCCGATGATCCCGTTCGTTGGCTGCTCGCCGGGTCGATCGGCCTCGCCCAGGTGGCGCGGCGTGAGCGGTGGAGCGCGCTCATCAACGATGTCCAGGGCATGGAATTGGGGGCCTACCCCCCGGAGACAGCCCACCGGCTGCTCGACGCCCTCTCTCAGCGTTACGAGCTCGGCTTCTCGGAGGCCGATCGGGCGCAGATCCTCGACCTCGTGGGCTGGCCCATCCCCTACTTCCTGCACCTCTTTGTGCACCGTTTTCGCGAGCTGGAGCCGGGGGCGCGCAGCCTGGCCGCTGCCCGGGCGGCGCTGTTGGGCCCGGCCGCCCGCAAGGACTTCTCGCCTTGGTGGGAGCGCCTCACCGATGAGCTCGGCCCCACCGACGCTGCGGCCGCGCGCAGGCTGCTCAGCGTGGTGGCCACCGACCCCGCTGGCGCCCGCCGCGACGCCGTGGTGCTGGCGCTGGAGTCGAGCTTCTCTGAGGAGCAGCGCGATGAAAAGCGCGCCTGGCTGCTCGATGTGCTGGAGGGAGATGGCTACATCGTCTGGGATGGCGAGCGCTGGCGCTTTCGGTCGCCCCTGCTGCGGGCCTTCTGGCTCGACCGGATCCTGCGGTGAGCTTCGCCTACAATCCGCATCTCGTCTCCTACGATGCGCTGTTGGCCACCTTCGTTGGGCGAGAGTCGCTGGTAGAGCAGATCGCCCGGGAGCTGCGCGAGGCAGACAGCCCGCAGCACCACCTCGTTGTGGGCCCGCGCGGCATCGGCAAGACCACCCTGCTGCTGCGCATCGCCGCTGAGATTGAGCGCGACGCCGCGCTCTCGGCACGCTGGATGCCGCTCACCTTCCCTGAAGAGCAGTACAATGTCGCCACCCTCTCCGATCTGTGGCTCAATTGCCTCGACGCCCTAACCGACGCCGCCGACCGGGCCGGCGACCGCGCGCGCGTGGCCGGGCTCGAGGCCTTTGTTCAGTCGCTGGAGGGCTCCGAGGAGCGGCGCGCCGCCCTGGCCCTCGATCGCCTGCGGGAGGAGGCCGCTGGCGGGCGCGGGCTGGTGCTGCTCATCGACAACCTCCAGCAGGTGCTGCACCGCCTGCACAAGCACCAGTGGGCCCTGCGGCAGGTGCTCTCCGACACGCCAGGGCTGGTGGTGATCGCCGCCTGTCCGTCAGCGGTGGGCGCCGGCTATGGCGAGGCCTTCTACGACTTCTTTTTGGCTCACCCCCTGCGCAGCTTTGGCGATGATCAGCTCGCCGCCCTGCTGCTCCGCCTCGCCGAGCAGGCGGGCCAGCCGGCAGTGGCCCAGGCGGTGCAGGCCAACCCGGGGCGCCTGCGGGCGATGCGCGTGCTGACCGGCGGCAGCCCGCGCACGGCGGTGCTTCTGTTTTCGGTGCTGGTGACGAAGCCCGAGGCCTCGGTGCGCGATCAGGTGGAGGGGCTGATCGATCAGGTCACGCCCTTGTACAAGGCGCGGGTGGAGGAATTGGCCGATCAGGCGCAGTTGGTGCTGGACGTGCTGGCTCAACACTGGGATCCGACCACGGCGGCGGAGTTGGGTGAGCGGGCCAATCTGCAGGTGGCGGCGGTGAGCACCCAACTCCTGCGCCTCGTTGACGCGGGGCTGGTGGAAAAGGTGAACCTGCCCATGGAGGCGCGACAGGGCTTTCAGATCGCTGAGCGCTTCTTCAATGTGTGGTACCTGATGCGGGCGAGCCGCCGGCTGCGGGGGCGGCTGCTGGCCCTGGCGCGCTGCCTGGAGTGTCTGTACGCGCCGGAGGTGCTGGAGACGTTGGCGACCGAGCTCATCGCGGGCACGGGCGCCGATGTGGACCTGCTGGCGGCGATGTCGATGGCGACGGCGTACGCGAAGACCCAGTACGCGCTGGCGGCGCGGGCGCTGGAGGTGGCGAAGCGGGAGGGGCGGGCGGCGGAGCTGGCGGTGCAGGTGGATCGGGGCAGCCTGGCCACGCAGTTGTCGCGGCAGGCGCGGGTGGAGCGGGCGCGGCGGTGGGTGGAGAAGAATCCGGCGCCGTCGGAGATGGATGCCGAGAGATGGCACCTGTTCATGGTCTACGCAATAATTTTGTCCGATCGACAAGCGCCATCGGCCCACAGCCTGGACGGGGATCAGCGCGCAAACGTCTCTCCGTCACAGCAGACCCCCGCCAGCGACCCAGCACTTCCCCCGCTGCTGCCGGCGCTCCAGATGG
>JACCDO012354183.1_pt1 | contig 11819 bp, 4 predicted proteins | sample 7446101 | NCBI WGS metagenome assembly JACCDO01 (sample SAMN15323440, study PRJNA562643) | freshwater metagenome | isolation source: river surface water | place: USA:Blue River Watershed | collected 2017-08-16 | reverse complement strand
GGGAGATGTATCTTTAGGAACGCTTGCTCCGGGAAGTACAATGATGGTTATTCCAAAGACAACTCCGTCTCCATCAATTATAAACTTTGAAGTAGTTGGTCCTTGCTCGGGAACAGCGTGGCAAATGTCTGTAGCTTGTCCTGTATTGCTTACAGGATTTAGTTCAAGCGTAGCAGCAGAGTCATCAGCAGCAGCTTGTTTATTGAGTGAGACAGTAACATATTATAACGCATCATTAGCAAATACTCCGGGGACTGTAGGGTTGTATGACCTTGTATTTGCAGATGCCTATGGTTCTACTCCATTGGCTGCAGGATTCTATTATGCAGCAGGTTCTATAACAGGAGGCAATGATTGGTTTCAAGTAAATGCAAGTGGTGTTGTAGAGGCAATAGGTAATTGTACTCCTACCTCAGCTACTTTATCTTGGAGTTTTACTGAGTCGAGTGCTACAGGTAATATGGATTTATATGTTAATGGTTCAATTGTAGAAAGCAGAAGCAATACAGCAACAGGAACTTATACTGTATATGAAGGTGATACCATAAATGTAGAGATTAGTGCAAATGATTGCGGAGGAGTAAACGATACAGCCAATGCATATTGTATAGGTATCATTGCAGATGCAGCTTGTGCGGTAACTTCAACCAACCTATTTACTGCTGTATATACTGTGGTGAGTGGAGATTTAGGAACAACATTAACTTTAAATACATTTGCAAATTGCGATACTGCTTGTGTGTAAAATAAATAACTATGGCAAATTATACATTATCGTATAGTGATATGGTTGGAGGATGGGTATCCTTCTATTCTTATTATCCCGATTGGATGATAGGGATGAACAACTATTTCTATACGTTTAAGGGAGGAGACCTTTATAGGCACAACGTGAACGCAAGTCGTAACACGTTCTATAGCCCTTGGTGGGTTAAGATTGGGAATCCTTCAGGAGACTATGCTCCATCAACATTACAGAGCGTGTTTAACACAGCACCTCTTGAGAACAAGCTATTCAAGACCATTAACTTGGAGGGTGATGCTAAGTGGTCTGTAGAATTAGAGACCGACCTTCAGTACTCAGGATTTATCCAAGCTAATTGGTTTGAGAAGAAAGAGGCTGCATTCTTTGCCTTTATTAGGAACAATGCAATTGGTGAACTTGCGTTAAGAAGTGTGAATGGTATAGGAAGAAGCTCACAGGTGACAGGTGGTAACGTTGTTAAGTTTGCCATTGGTATATCTATTGGCAACATTATCAGTGTTGGTGACCTTTTATATTATTCGTTGCCTCCATATACTACTCCGGTATTATGTGGCAAGGTAACAGCTATTACAGTAGATTTACCTAATGGCGTAAACCAATTGACAATAGATACAACGATACCGGGAACGACTCCAATACCTATCCAAGATGCGTTTTTCTTGTACATTAAAAACTCTGTAGCTGAATCGCACGGAGTGTTAGGACATTATTGTACATTTAATATAGAAAACACGTCTACAGACAAGGTTGAATTGTTTGTGGTTCAGACAGAGGTTATGAAAAGTTTTCCCTAAATTTAATATCTTTGTAAGACTATGGAATTAATTATACGAGAACTGAACGAAACTGACTACGATGATATTCTCGTAGGATGGTGGAAGCAGTGGGGTTGGACGCCTCCTCAAAGAGACTTCCTACCTAATGATGGTAAGGGCGGTATAATTATTTATGATGAAGAAACTCCTGTATGTGCAGGATTTATGTACATCACAAATTCCAAAGTAGCTTGGGTAGATTGGATAATATCGAACAAGGAATATACCAAGAAGCCACAAAGAAAAGACGCCATTAAGTTATTGGTGTCAGCGTTGACAGAGATTTGCAAGAAATCGGGAAGTAAATATAGTTACGCATTAATTAAAAATGAAAGCCTTATAGGAATGTACGAAGAACTTGGATATATCAAGGGAGATTCATATACAGGAGAAATGATAAAAATTTTATAATATGGCAGTCACAACAGCAGCAGTAGTAGGTATAGCAGCAACAGTAGGTACTACAACTATGTCTTTTGTTCAAGCAGGTAAGCAAAAAAAAGCTCAGCGTCAAGCTGAGCGTGATGCAGCAGAAGCTATGCAAGAGGCAAAGAAAAAACTTGAAGTTAATGTTTATGACAAGTTATCTATACAGAAAGAAGCGTATGAGTTGGAAAGAGAAGCATTGCTTTCACAAGGTGCTCAATCTATTCAAGCAGGTGTTGAAAGCGAAAGAGGTGCAGCTGCTACAGCAGGTCGTGTTCAGTTGGCTCAACAAGAAGGACAGGGTGCAATTAGAAGTGCAATGGGTCAAGAGTTAGCAGGTCTTGAAAAATTAAGTGCACAAGAAGAAGGTCGAAATAGAGACATTGGTGTGCAATTAGATTTAGAAGAAGTAGCCGGTGCTCAATTAGCTGCAGCAAATGCGGCTGAATTAGGTGCACAGGCAACTCAACAAGGATTTGAAGGTGTAACAAGTTTGGCAGGTCAGCTTGCAAGTATGGCTCCATTATATGAGAAGAGTGCAGGTGCTCGTCAATTAGGACGAATTGAAGGTATGGGCGAAAGACAAGGAATGACTCCTGAGCAAATTCAACAAAAGGTTGCAGGGTTAGGTACAGTTGGAGGTGTTGATTATAGCAAGGTAGGCTCAATGAATAGATACCAATACCAAGATTTTATGGGGAAACAAAGCGGAGATGCTCTAAGAAACTTAAGACAACAAGGTCTTAATATGTATGGCTTCAATCCTTTCCAACCATCGACCTATAAAAAACTTTTTTAGTAGTAAAATAAAACATTCAGTTGATGGCAACATATTATAAATACGCAGAGCGAAGTGCAGATAGTCAGGTCAATTGGGCAGAGGTAGGTAAAGGCATATCTGATATGCTCAAACAAGAGACCACTATTCGTGAGCAAAAGAAAGCTGCAATCGACCAAGCGACTCGTGAGTTTCAACAAACATTAGAGAACGCACCGCAAGGTCAGTTCCAAGATGCGAATAAGTTTACAAATGATTATGCCCACTCAATGATGGAGCAGCAGATGATTGACAATAGACTATTAAAGTCAGGTCAAATGAAGCTGCAAGACTTTACTTTTAGAAGACAGAACTATGTAGATGGAACAAACACATTGTTTGATTTACAGAAACTATACCAAGAGAATTACAAAAAGAAAATGGAGGGTATCCAAAGCGGAGAACTTCAGGCTTTAACAGGAGCTAATATGGCTTCAGTTGAAGGCTTCGCTGATTTCTCAAAATCAAAAGCGGTTATCGACCCAACAACAGGTGTGGTAAACGTTGGTATAATGAGACCAAATCCTACTACAGGTGTGTTAGAATTGACAAACGATGTAGCTCCGGTTAACGTTATTAAAGGAAAGATATTAGCTGACATCCCTGCTTTTAAAGTAGAGGAGGCTATGAATAATACCGTTAAGAACTTAGGAGAGAGTATGGATTACATATACCAAGCTGCTACTAAAACAGGAGCAGGTACGGTGACTAAACTATTGGGCATTGGAGCATTGCAAGGAGAAGCTAAAAAGCATCCTGAGTTCCAAGATTCAATTGATAAAGCTAATGCTGCAATTAATAGCACGATTGATTCATACTTTGCTAATGACTATAACATATCTTCTGTTCTTACACAGAACACAGGCAAGTATAGCCAAGAGTCATTTACATATGACAAAGATGAAGCAGCGAAAGATAAGAGTAAGATATTGTTAAAGATTAATCAGACAACAGGTCTTCCAATTATTGATAAGAGTGGTGCTCATTACAAAGAGCAAGAACAAGAAGCCCGTGATTGGGTTAGAACTCAATTGTTAGGTAAGATAGACGATAAGCGTCAGGTTGATGTAACAGGAACCATTCCTTATGGTCCTCAAGCTCAGGCTTGGCAATATGCTGCAGGTCAGCAAGCTAAAGATGAGCAAGCGGCAGCGGGTGCTTGGAACCAATTATATACAGGTAAAACTGCTGCGGCTAAAAGAGATGCTGCAGATATATTATTGGGTACTCCAAATGCTCAAGCACAAGGTTTACTTGGTATCGACTTAGAGACTAAGCCGGGCACAGTAATATTAACTTATGCTGACCCTAAGAAGAATAGAGAGATTCCAATGGCAGGTTCTACATTGTTTGACTTCGCAGGTAAAGGTGTTGAATTGCACGGTGTAGTTGACAGACAAAAAGCTGTGAAAGCAGGCGGAGGTGGAAGTACCTATGGAGCACTTGCAGACTTTACAGGTGTTAGCTCAAGTAGAGCGGGCGTTCAAGGAGCTGAAGATTATACTCCTAAAGTTGCTGAAATAGCAGCAGGAGTAGAAAGTTTAATCGTTCCTGATGACCCTAAAAAAACTCAGAATAATTTAATAAATAAGTTCCGTAACTTAGGTTTCAGTTTCAGAGGTTATACGAATGGATTTACAGATGATATGATTGATGTAACTGATGCCACAGGAAAAGTTCTTGGGTCATTTAATGTTGACAATTTAGAAGATGCTGCAGCTATTGAAGACTTAATCATTAAGAGATTTGATAGAAAAGCGGCAGCAAATATATTTGGAGCACAACCGAAAGCACAGCCGAAAGCACAACCAAAGACAACGGTAACAGGTGGAAAAGTTAGAGGACAATAGAACAATTAAAAAAAATTAATTATGCCGGATTTAAGACAATCGTTAAAAGATTTTGTGGCTACTTCTAACAGTGGTATATATAAAGATGAAGTTACTTTATTATCTAAGTTTCCTGAACTAAAAGGATATGACATTCAAGTATTAAGAGACTTTGTAGCTACATCAAATAGCGGTAAATATGCTACAGAAGATGAGGTGTTTGCGAATTTCCCTGAGTTTTCAGTAGGAGTTCCTTCTAAAAAAAAAGTCGATACGGCATTGCCTTTGGAAGTTGGTTCTTCGGTTTTACCAAAGATTGAACAACAACGTGCATTACAAGATAATACTATTGTCAAGCCAAGACTAACATTTGCTCCTCCAAAGGAAAAAGAAAAAGCGGGATACTTAAAAACGCTTTATGATAATCTTGCACTTGGTGCATCGTATGTAAATGAAGCCGTAGTATCATTACCTGAAAGTGTTATCAATGTACTTGCAATTCCTCAGAATTATATAGCAGAAAAAACAGGATGGAATATTGGTACTAACGCTGACCAAGTAAAAAAACAACTTGGCATAAAGAATCCTTTATTAGATTGGGTTCAAGAAAGCAAGAAGGTTCTTAAGGGAGAAGTTGCAAAAGATGTTTCTGAAAGATATAATGACCCCGGAATTATAAGTAATTTTCAAAAAGGAAATTATCAAGAGGGATTTGAATTACTTGGTGCAAGTATTACAAACTCTGTGCCTATGAGTCTTGCAATGATGTATGGAGGAGCCTATGCTGCTCCTGAACTTCTTGCATCTGTTACTACATTAGGTCTTACAGAATCACAAAGAAAAGAACTTGAAGAAATGGACCCTACAATGAAGGAGTCCGAAAAAACAATGAAGGCTCTTGGTATGGCTGCCGCTGAGTCAGTATTTGAATCATTGGGTAGTGCAACCATTGGTAGGGTTTATAGAGATATTGCCGAGAAAGAAGGGAAGGAAGCTGCAAAAGGAATATTGAAAGATGGTCTTGTTCAGACATACAAAAAAGCATTACAAAAGACAGGACCTATTGCCGGTTTTACGGGAGAAGGTATTGAAGAAGCTGCTACTCAAATAACTCAAAATGTTATTTCAGGAAGACCAACATTTGAAGGTGCGGCAGATGCGTTTGCAACAGGTGCAGGTTCAGGTGTGGTGTTTACTGCTCCTATTTCTGCTATAAATGCAAAGAAGTATATTGATAATAAAATAGATACGTATTCTACAAAAGACAAAATAGGCACAATCCTTCAGGATAAAGCCGATAATATTGATAAGCTGTATAATGTTCCTGTAAGTTCTAAGTTAACTACGGAGCAAGTTGAGATAGCAAATCTTCCAAAGTCAAGAGATATTTTAGTAACCAATCTAAAGAAGGCTGTATCAAATAATGCCATAACAGAAGATGATGCTAAGCAGTCGTTGTTTGTATTTGACAAAATACAGCAAGTATCTAATTCTGTAAAGGACTTAAACGTTAGTGCAGAAGAAAAAGCAGATATTGCTACATTGCTTAAGGAAAGAGATGCACTTAAAACTCAAATACAAAACAAAGATGATGTATTAGTTGTAGAACAAAAGCAACAAATAGAGAACATCAATAATCAAATTCAAGATATAATACTTAAATCAAAAGGAAATGCCATTCAAGAACAAGCAACAGATGAAGGCTTGCTACGCACAGAACAACCCGAAATGGGATTGCAGCAAGTGGTCGAAGGAGACAAAGGACGTCAAGTCGCTACCACAGGGACCGAAGAAACCATCACGCCTGAGGGCACGCAAGAAGTAGTGTCTTCAAAGACACGAGTTAATGTCGCTCCATTTTTTAATACAAGAATAGAAACTGTACAAGAAGCAGAACAGCTTAGACAGGCACCTGCCTACCAAGAATACAAGCAACGTCTTGGCGACCTTGCTACGCAACTTGGTTTAGGAGGTATGAAAGTGGATGATGTTATTGGTGGTTTCAAGAATGAGCAAGGAGATGACTTCGTTGAGATTTCCAACCAAATTACTTTTGATGACGCCACATTAGAGCAGGCTGAAGAGTTTGCTGCAATGGCTGCAACAATTGCACCTGAGGTTCAGGAAGCAAGTATTGCTGCTAAGTATGTGAACGAAGGTGACGAGACACATAACGCCAATGAGTATAGATTTAAAGTAGACAATGTTGACAGTGCTATGAAGGCTCTTAAACAAGCCGGCATATCTAATTTTAGCATTAATGAAACTGATGGTGTTGTTACATTTACTGATGTTTTTGACTTTGCAGATGAGCAACTTCAAGAAAAAATGGGTAGATTTGCAGAACTATTAGACGAAAATAATATAAATTATGAACAACAGCAATACAAGCCAACCGAATCAAGGTATGTCGACAAAGGAAAGAGGAAAGAAATTATTAGAAGAATTAAGAGCCAAGGGACCGGACCACAGCAGCGTGGGGAAGGTATCGGTGCGACCATTGAGCAGTCAATCCAAAGGGATGCAGAGTTCCAAGGAACAACCCCTGAAGAATACGCAGGAGTCGAACCAAAGAAACCAACCTCAGGCAACAGACTCTTCAATGAGCCCCTCAAGGCAGTTTCAGAAATTGCAGATAGATATTACAAAAGAGTTTTCAAGAAAGTAAGACCTGAATATAAGGGTACAAGAAAGTTCGATGAAGCCAATGCTAAGCGTATAGCTGACGCATTTAAGGCGATGAAGAACAACCCTAATAATCCTAAAGTTAAAGCTGCTTATGCGGCATTGGCTAAGGAAACAATAGACCAATACAAAGCGTTCTTAGACGCAGGCTACGTTGTAGAAATTAATAACGAAGAGCCATACGCTAACTCTCAAGAGATGATTGATGACTTGAGAAACAATAAGCGTATTAAAATATTTTCAACTGAATCAGGATTTGGAGAAAAGGCTATTACTGATAAGCAAAGAAGAGAGAATCCATTACTTGCAACTACAGAATTTACAGACGTTAACGACCAACCAATGCTCGTTAATGACTTGTTCCGTGCTATTCACGACTTCTTTGGACACGCTGAGTTAGGTAACTCGTTTGGTCCTAAAGGAGAAGAGAATGCTTGGAATGTACACGCACGTATGTTCTCTCCTGAGGCACGTAAAGCTATGACTACTGAAACACGTGGTCAAAATTCATATGTAAACTTCTCAGGTGTTAACGACAGAATCGAAGCACTTAGAGATGAAGCACGTAAGTTACGTAGCGAAGGAAAGGAGCAAGAGGCTCAGGATGTGGTACAAAAGATTTACGAAGAGATGTCTTTTGCTGACCAAAAGATTGGCTTGTTACCTGAAGAGTTTTATGCAATTGACGTAAACGATAAAGGCGATGTGGTTGCGGAAGAAGTTGTAGAGCCAACTCCTGCACCTGCCGAAGAAGAAGTTGTTGTAGAAGAAGAGGAAGTATTCGAGCCTATAACAATCGCTGATGTAAAGACTCCTGCATTTACAAGAGACAATGCCTTATTCTATGAAGAAGACGAGAGAGAAACTGATAGCGGAAGAATAAGCACATACCTTTCATCGGTTACCGTTGAGGCTACAAACCCTGACGGAGACCCGATAGGAACTATCACCAAAATAACTGACGAGGATAAGATATTTTACTTCACAGCAGAAGATGTTGATGGAAGTGAAATTAACTTAGATGGTTTTGAAACCTTAGGTGACGCAAAGAAAGCTGTAGCTGATAGTTACAACAAAGTTCAGAAAAAAGAATTTGATAAGGTTGCTAAGAAGAAAGCAAAAGATAAAGCTAAAGCTGAGGCTAAGAAAGCTAAAGCTAAAGTTTCTGAACAGGTTGCTGTAGCAGAAGTAGAAGAAATTGCGGGAGTATTGGATGGGTTACTTGATTTAGATGTAAAAGAGAAAGACAACTTAGATAAGGTTTACGATGCTCTTGACACATTAGATAAAAATATTAATAAGAAACTTTTAGGTAATGCAAATGATGCCACTTTAGCTATACCATTGGGCACAGTTCAAGTTATAGTTAAGGCTTTAAAAGCATTGGTAAAAGGTGGGATGACCCTTCGTGATGCAATAAAAAAGGTATCAAAAGATTCAAACATATCACAAGAACTAATCAAGAACATAATAAGTATTGCTCCTATTCAAGATGATTTCAATTCTCTTATGGTTAAGGCTGATGAGTTAATTGCTCGTCAAAAAAGAAGAGGGATTGCTGATGCTAAAATTGTTTCAAACTTAGACACATTCATTAGAAATTCAGATATATATAAGAATGCTGATGACGCACAGAAAAAGATTATGGAGCGTGAAGCAAGAACTAAAATGGGAGCAGGACCTAAGCGTGCTGTATCTATTGGTCGTGTGCTTGGCTCATTAAAAGATATTACAAACATCTCGAGAGAGGAGAAGATGCTTGTCATCAAGAGAATCAGAGACCTATCAAGAGATGCCGCTAAAGATTTAGCGAAAGAGATTAGAGAGATGGCTTCTACCGGAAAGATTACAGCAGTTCAAGCAGCTAATATCGTATCAAGATTTGGCAAGGTGAATATGCTTAACGAGGTTTCGGTATCCAACTTTGTTGACTATATGGCTAAGGTGTTTGCTAATGCAGAGTACGCCAACAAGATTGACGTAGCTAAGAGCAAACTTAAAGCAGCCAAGAAGAATATCGTTACCAAGATTGGTATCGCTGATGGTTTAGTTGGTCCTTTACAAAGGTTGTTCTCAATTAATCCAACTCTTATCCCTGACCAATATCTTGAGCGTTATTTAGAATTAGTTGATATGTTCTCTGCAAGACAAGCTGTGCTTAACCTTGAAGAGAAGTCAGTAGTAACAAAAGACGTTAACGACATACTTGATGAGATTGATGCAGAACAGTCAAAGGCTGATGAGTTAGCTGACAAGTTTAATTACTCAGAAAACAAGGTATTCAAGGATGATAAGTTAGACTATGCAGCATCTATTAAGAAGATGCTTGACGAGAAAGAGATTGATGAGAAACAAGCAGATGTAATGCGTAAGTATAAAGAGGACATCGCTCCTCAAGTTGAAGAGACTGAATTAACAGAAGCGGAGGCAGAACAAGAAAAGAATGAACTTGTATCTGTTGTTAAAAAATCTCGTATTGACGGTTCTGAATTACCAAGCAAAGATGAAAGAGACAAATCAAAACAATTAGCTAAGCTAATTAATACTGATGCTTTAAATGCATTGACTAATACTGAACTTAAGAATCTACTTAAGGTAATTGATAATATCAACAACAATTATTTTCCTCATTACGCAGAGTTAATGATAGAAAAACTGAATGCTAAAAACAAAGCAGTTGGATATGAAAATGCTGTAGTAACAGGCAAGATAGCTAAGTTCTCTAAGTTATACTCAAATGCTAAGGCAGTTGTTGCAATGCAGGGAAGAACAGGAATATCTGAAATGATTAGAAGAAACCCTTTGTTTTACATTGACCAATTATTTGGGAACTTTAAAACCAAGGAGATATTTGATTCTATTTTTGAAGACTCTGCAAAAGCTGCAGCTATATTCAAAACTGAATTAAGTAGGGTTCAAAACGTATTAGAAAATGCTGAGCAGAAAGTCGCTAAGTCATTTAAACTTGATTCAAATAAGACAACAATGTCTAAGTTTAAGATGATGACCTATATGGTTCAACTTGAGTATGATTCAAACAAAGGTAACAAAGAGGTTAACCCTGCTGCTGATTACTTAAAGGCAACCATTAAGCATATTGATGACGGAAAGTCTCAGTTTGGAGAGCGTGACGCTGAAATGTTACAAGACATACTTGATACATACGCTGATGCTAATGGAAACATTGATAACGAAAAGTTATATAAGTCATTCAATCAAGCAGAGAAAGATGCCATCAATGATATTCGTGGTATCAATGAGTCTCTTAGAGAGAAGGCTGAGTTTACTGCAGCAATTATTCGTGGTGATAGGATTAACCCGCTAAATAACTATGTTCATTTGAACGTATTACACGAGTATCAGCCTAATGATTTAACTACAGGTAGTGCATTTGTAACTGAATATAACAATTCATTAAGACCATCTACAAAAGCAAAGTCTTTAATTGCGAGAACCGGAAAGGTATCTCCATTAAACTTTAATGTATTTTCAAGTGCAGAGCGTGGTGCAAAGTTTGTATTAATGGATTACAATCTAACAGAACCGATTCGTACTGCACGTAAAACAATTAATGAAGCGACTAAAAACTTAGAAGAAAAGGGAAGAATACCTAAAGAACAAAGGCAGATACTAAATGCGGTTAATAATGCATTTGAAGAATCGGTTGAAGGATTATTGACAAATTCATTTACTCAAGATTCTTTATTGGATATGGCGTCTGATTACCTTAGCAAGCAAGGTTACCGTGCTGTTCTTGCGGGTACAAGCAGATTCATATCTGAACTTAGTTCAAACATTGGATTCGCTGTTATCAGTGACCCTAAGGCTATGGAGACTGCATTTAAAGACAGAGGTGTTATTATGTCTGCTGATGCTCCTGTTATTATGGAGAATTTAAAAAGTAAGCAGACAAGTAGAATCTTCCCTACTGATGCGTTATCAGGCAGATTAGTAGATGCGTCAATACTTAGTCAAGCAAGTGGTATAAAAGGAGGCAAGGCTAAGAATATTGTTGCCAATAAGATTCAGCAGATTTATAACTTGTCAGGAAAGAAGTTTGTAAATACAGTCGAGTTGGTTGCTGATACTCTAATCTCTACTCCGGATAAAGCCACAATGCGTCCTATGTGGTTTGGCTCATTCGCTAATGAGTTCAAAACTATTACAGGTAAGGATGTTGACTTTGATAAGATTGCAGCCAATGACGAAACTTATATGGCTGACAATAAAGAGGCTCTTGATAAAGCTACTAAAAAAGCTGATGAAAGGTCTGTAATGATTGGTGCTACAGATAATCCATTTATGGGAATATTGAAGGGGACAATAAAGCCTGAGCAGAAACCTTTACTTAGAGCATTTAATAACTTCAATAACTTTATGACTAAGTTCTTGATTTTTGAATATGTTACCGCACGTACAGCCGTTAACGCTGCATTAGGTAATGGTTCATTAACTAAGAAGCAGGGTGCTGCAGTTCTTGC
>JACCDO010268560.1_pt1 | contig 11819 bp, 3 predicted proteins | sample 7446101 | NCBI WGS metagenome assembly JACCDO01 (sample SAMN15323440, study PRJNA562643) | freshwater metagenome | isolation source: river surface water | place: USA:Blue River Watershed | collected 2017-08-16 | reverse complement strand
TTTTGAAGAACTGACAAACCCTTAGGATGCACTAAAAGATTATTATTGTTCCAAGATTTGATTACTTTATTAGATGAATTTACTCTTAACAATTTAGATTTAATTCCATTTGTAAAAGTATCATCAATAAGAACATAATACTCTCCAGACTTTTCTGTAGGAAGGGCGTACACACAATCACCATCTTGAGGAAGTGTGGTTATTGGAAAATCCTTAGTGTTTGTTCTTTTAATAATGATAACTTGCCCCTTTTCAGTTGATGATTTAGAAGGGACTGCACATAAAACATTATTATTATTCAAAACAAATGCAGAACCAAGTAAACCTTCTGTATATGAAACTAAACTTGAAGATATAGTCCACAATAAGGTATTTGCAGTATCAGAATCAAAACAAGCCACTGAATTAGTGTATGGTTGAGCAACTACATATTGATATGAGTTTGTCATATTTATTGAAATAGGATTATAGATATTTGCATAATAAATTGGGCCTTGTAGCATATTCAGTTCAATGCTTCCACTTTGTGCAACTGTCAATCCAGTTTTTGGTGGTCCAATCAATGTTGTGTTTATACCATCGCCATTGTAATCAAAAATTTCAACTATATCTCCATCAGCTAATATTTTGAAATCCATCTTGGTAAAACCAGTGGTAGAGTTAGTGTTGAGTTTGACAGAACCTGCAAGCTCTACAGTTCCATTGAAAGAAAGCCTATTTTGAACATCAAAATATTTTAAAGATGGGCTTTTCAATAAAGAGTTTTGAAATGAAACAGATTGAACTACAAAACCTCCAGATCCATCACCTTTGCTGCCTCCTGCTCCAGATTGTGAAGCTGGAGTAAGTATAGAGTTTCCTTGATTTGAACCTGTACCGCTTAAATTGTTGGTACTATTTGAGGTTTCACTTGCATTATCAGCTTGACCATTGGATGTAAATCCTCCAGACAAGATAATCACTTTTTTAGTTGATGCTGCTTTTAAAATTTTGTTAAACTTTGTAGTTAGCTTCAATATAACTGTAGATGATTTTTGAGAAACTAATGGAGTTAAGAGTTCTACCGATGAAACATATTGAGTTTCATTACCTGATACATCAAAACCATCATAAACAATCTTAATACTTGTGGTATCAACAATATTTACACACTGCGAAAATGGAAGATAGATAACACCAATATCAGGATTATAATGCGCAGCTAAGACCATAAAGTCTCTTTCAGATTTTTTGAGTCTTAAGTTTCCTTGAATTATTCTTTTGACATTACCATTTGATTCGAAATGAATTATTCTGTCATTGGACGTATCTGCATAAACAGAAGTATTGTCCCATAATAATCTAAAATCTCTTGGCTTATAAAATCCGTAAGTAGTTGCTTTATTAAATATTTGCCATGGTGTCAAGTAATATTTTAAATTAAACTCTGCATTACTATTATCTTGACCATCTTCGTATGTTGAAGTTGTATTTGTTTGGTTAGCAGAAACAACAGCATTTTTTTGGATGTATATCCAGTTTCCAATATCAGAAACATTTTCTATAAATAAAGAATTTTTATTAAATCCGCCATCAAGATATGTAGCGCCGATAGCAATATTATATTTTTGATATTCACTTTCTAACCAACCAGATTGATTATTAGCAATGTCATCATTATCTTTATTCCAAACTCTACTTTGAGAACCACCAACTGAAGTGTAAACAACGTTAAGTTTTTGGAATTCTGGCGTATTTAAACCCTGAAAATCTGAATATAAGTCAACGATAATATCAACATATCTTCCGACATTAAATTTTGATTCAGTTACATCACCAGCTCCAGGAACTGTTATAGTGTATGAGCTTGGTGGAGTAATTTCATATGTATCGCCAACCAAAGTAGCTTCAGGTGTAATATCTAATGCAGTCTTTGAGTTTAAATCATCTTCAACTGCGGAATCAGTTATTCTTGCAGATATAGTATATGAAGTATTGGCAGGCAATGTAATCTTATATGAATATAAGTTTAATGTTGCAGATGAGCTTCCTGTATTTAACCTGAATATATATTTTGCATTAGCAGCATAAATATATTCATTCCATAAGAACATTGCTGAAAGATAACCATTTTCTTGGTTCTGTCTTTCAATTATTACTTCAGTTAATTCATCACCATTTGCGTCAACAATAAGCTCAGTAGATGGTGCTATTAATTTTAAGACAGGTGAAGCGTCTCCATTCCATTTTTCACCTGAGACATCATCAGTCTTTATGTAAAAAGCAAAACCTACAACATTAACCCTGTCAGAAGGAAGCTCTATAAGTTCAGCTAAATCAACATTTACAAATATGTCTGTATCATAGTCATCAGTGCCATTTGTGAATATTTTTTTGAAAATACTTCTTTTAATCTCTAACGTCTGTACTGTAGAATTTGCTCTGTCTTCAATCGTCTCAGAAACTAATGTTGTATCTTTAATTCTGCTATCAGTTGTATCTACAAGTAAAGTCATATAAATACTACAAGCAGAATCTGTTTCAGCTAAATTTATTCCAAAACCTATATGTGTAACTTGACTCCAATCTCTTTTTGTAGTTGGAAATGTAAATACAGTATATTGAGTGTCTGTGTATGTATCGTCTGTATTTCTTAACTTCTTGGTATAGTAATTCCATCCATAAATACTGTTTTCAAAATCAGGTCCAGCTGCATTGGAAAGAATTGAGAAATTTATTGGAGTATCTATAGTAAAGTTGCCATCAACAGAATCTGCAGTAGTTCCATTTATTTTGACATTTTCATCAGCATAAAGACCTAAATCTTTTCCAGTTATGTAATCATACATTGTCTGAAATTGAGTTTTAGTATCATATGTAACTGAAAATGCTGTATTTGAATCAGAAGATGCAGCTTCAATAAAGTTTACAGAAGCAGTATATCCAGCTCCAACAGTGTCATATACATTTGCTTCATTTATATAAGCAGGAATACTCAAATCTCTTAAAGTTGCAGAAGTATCAGTTGATCTATTTGGATAAATAGCTGGTATATAAAATAAAGAATTAATTTGATTTGAATCAGAATCAGCAGCAAACTCTTTCTTCAAAGTTAATACTATTTGAAGTCTATTTGCCATCGATAAATCTGAAAGCCTATATGAGCTATCTGGTAAAGTTAATGCTCCAAGCAAAGAATCAATTTGTGAATGAGTTAATGTGCCAATGTTTGTAAGATTTTTATGATCAATAGTTGGCAGTCTTTCTGCATCAAGCGTTCCTTTTGTCACTGTTGATATATCAAGATTTTCTATATATTCGCCTGATAATTTACCTTGAACGTGGCTCGCAAGATTGATAGGACTAGGATTGTTTGAACCACCAATGTGTTTATGCTGATTGATGATGTTCGCAAGAGAAGCAAATAGGCTGATGCGAGTTCTTCCGGTAGTAAACGGCACTATAGTTGTTGTTGCACCGAAAGTTACAACCACTCCGCCCAAAGAGACATAATTATCTGTATCGTTAATCTGAAAAAGGGAAGAGATAAAATCAACAGATTTTGTTACTGAGGTATTTTCATTTGCAACAGCATAAACCCATATTGTTACACTAGTTACACCCGTTGGAAGAATTGGTAACGCAACATCAGTAAAAGTAGTTGTTTCAGCTGATTTCCAAGAAACAAAGCCCTTGCCACTTGACACCCTGATGTTTTGAAAATCGTTTGGGATTACACTTATTACCCAAGAGGCATAATTATTTGTCTCATCCTCAATAATTCCATTGCCAAATATTTGATACAAAGAATAGGTTTGTGTATCTATAGCTCTAAAACGGAGTTCATCAAGGTCAAGATTTTCTGATAAGTCTTGGTTCGGCTCTAAATAACCCAAACCATATATTGGTGTCTTTCCCATTATCTATCTGGTTGCTCTTTAGAAGTAACTTTTTCTGTTCCCCACTTTGATAAACCCCATGTTAAAACATTTACTTCTGGATCAAATCTGTCTTTTTGTGAAGGTGAAACATTTAACGTAAGAGCCAAGTTTGAATTGGGGCTTAAGAGGTTGTCTCTTTTGTTGTTAGAGTCTTGTATTTGCTTTCTAATAACATCTGATAAGCTTAAAAAGTCTGGCATTGGATCACCTCTTATTGAACTATTTTTCCAGTTTAGTGCTTTGAGCACCTGTAACTCTAGCTGTGATTACATTTTCTTTTTTATTGCAATTATAAGTCACTGAAGTATATAAATATGCATCTGTAACCTTCGATGGATTGTTTGACATTGATTTGATAGTGAAGGAACCATGCACATTCAACGGTCTTTTTACATAGCAAGTAAACTCTAAACTATATATTGGTCTTTTCTGGATTTGAATTTTATTATTTAACCAAGTCTGAACTGAAAGATAGTCTGGAAATAAAGGGCCAAGATTTTTAAAAAATACTTTATTAAATCCTACATAACCTGCGACTGAATAGTCTCCATTTATAATAGATTGAAATCCAGGCCCTTGAGCAAAAGGCTGCCTGGCTGAAATAAATCCTTCATATCCCGAACCTCTTGCCTCAAAATAAGAATAAAAGTTTCCATTGTCAGTTGAAACTCTAAAATTTCCAGCTAATAAGCCGTGCCAATCCTCGAGTTCCTCTTTAAAATAAGCATCTCTAGTGTTAGCGTCAGCCAAATCGATACCAAAAAGCTTTAACTCGTCTTTAAACTTTTTATCGTATCGCCAATCAATTTCAAACACCTGCCTTGAATAATCAAACCTTAAAAAGGGAAGCTCAGTCTGTTTAGTCATATAATCATCTAAAAAAGTTGTCAAAAGACTGATGATTTGATCATTTTGATTAGCTCTAATAGTTTTATTTTCTAGTTGAGTATATGACATATTTGCGTTCAAACTGTTAAGATATCCAGGATTTTCCATTAGTCTCAAGTAAGGATGAAATCCAGAATGTTGAAAGCATCTATAAATCGAATATTTTATTTTTGAACCAGCAAATAAAACAAAGTTTTGAAATGTTGTGCTTTGCAAAATTTCTTTACCAACATCTACACAATCAAATGTAGTTACAGATCCAGATGAGCTTCTTTCAGTGGTAGATTTAATTATAAAACCTTGAAAAAATATATTTGTATCATCTCCATATCCAGCAGATAATTCTATAGCAATAAGATTTTTTTCGATCAAACTCAATATGTTCATGCCATTGTATTTAGTTTCTTGATCATATCCTGCATCAAAATTTTTCAACGTGACACTTGCTTCACCAAAAATTAAGTTTGAATTTCCATGGTTATATCTAACTTCCCAACTTTCAACATATTGAGAAATATCATATGCTGGAGAAGTGCTACCAGGATCGCTTCCTCCAATCGGATATAAGAGACTATTGTCTGCGGCAATTGAATAAAGCGGCTTTTCTTTATCTAATAACTTATTCTCAACTTTTGTAAGAATAGGGCCGCCAATAACAGAATTATATCTGACTTGTCCATAACCATTATTTACATAATCACTAACAAACTGAACTTGAGATTGTCCGCTTCTAGAATCTGGATAATGTGATACTCCATTATCTTTGATATTTTTATATCCATCATATGGATCAAGTTCGAAAGTCGGTTGAGAAGTGTTATGAGGAAATGTAATGTGAGGTCTATAATCATCAGCTTCACTATTAAAGTTATTAAACGCTAATGCTCCATATGAAATACTGCAAGATGCGTAACTACACACTATCTCAATTGTTGCATCTTTTGGAAGAAAATTAATAAACTTATTTTTACTTGAATCGGAGTTTTTATTTTGTGAAATTGGAGATAGATTTTCCCAGCTTTCCGTTGCTGGTGAAAAACCTATCAACACAATGTCTTTTAAGAAGTGCATATAAATATCGATAGAGCTTGTTAATACACCGTTACTATAAGACACAACTGGTAAATTTTTGAGCTTTTGTTCTAACTTTTGATTACCTGCAGTTATTGTAAAAAACTTACTTTTATTTGGTCTTAATTCAATTTGATAAGCTACATTATTGTATTGTTTAGATGCATATCCAATATTAATAATAATGGATGAATCTTTACCATTTCTATTATTTTGATCAAATGCTGGGGACAATGATAAATGAAAGCTATTGTTATCAGATCCTCTTTCTATCACCCTTTGAGCAACTGTCTGAAAAACTTCTTGATTGTTTTCTACAGTCTTTTTAGCGGCATAAAGTGTACTGTTTTCATCATAGATAACATCTTTACTTAATGGAAAAATTCTTTTAACGTATGCTGTAGTTTCTGGAGATTCTATAGTTATTATGGATTCGCCATTAGTATCAGCTTTTGTTTTTAATACCGGTTCGTTGCTATAAGATGAAATTTGCCCTTCATATTTATTTGCATCTGTAGTTATTAAGTTGCCTTTTGAATCTGTCAAAGCCCAAATATTGTATGTAGTTAAAACATTGTTTGCGCCATATGGATTATTGTTTGTGAATGGCATCATGGGAACTTGCAGATTAGGATTCTGTGGTGTTACTGGTTTTTGCTCAGCTAATTTCGCAGGAAAAAGAAAATTCGGAGCATAACTTTCGGTTGGGCCCTTAAGTAAATTATAAATTGGGTGTGCTATGTCTGGCTCAATACCACCATAAGCAAATGTACATCTTGTAGCTCCAACTTGAGGGTTAACTGGTGGTATATGAGAGTCAACCATTGATGTTACTTGGTTAAAAAATGATGTATTTAAATTATATTTTTTTCCACCTAAAGTTTGATATCTGTCTTGTTGTGAATTTCTATTAATTGGAAAAATGTTTTCTGGATCCTGTACTGTAGAACTTCCACTATAATAACCATCTGCAATTGGAGGAGTTGGATTATATAATACATAAAGCTTTGCCTTAATTATAAGCTCTCTTGTTTTATCAATAATCATTCTGAATAAGCCTCATAAACCGTTTTATCAAATACTTTTGAACCAGGATAGATTGTTTTGGATACCAATTTATTATTAGTATCTTTATACCAAGCTAATAAAAGACGCCTTTGAGAGATAATTGTAAATGCTAAAGAAGGTCTTTGTTGAGGTATATCGCCATTATCTGTATCTTCTGTATTCAATATTACATAACCATTTTCTTTTAAAGCATAAATAAAATTATTTGTGTTTTTATCAGGTTCAAAGTTTCCAGCTATCATTTGAAGACGTGGCATGATAGAAAAAGCAGAATATGAAAAATCTGAAAAATCTATTGTAAATAATTTTTTGTCACACCAAAAAACAACATGAACTTTGCGCAATATTTGATCATAGATTGAATGTAAACCAGATATAAATATATTTGAATTGCTGTTTTCTAAAATTAAATCTAAGTCTATTAATGTCCCTTCTTCAGAAAGAGAGAATCCAAAGAAAGTTCTATACTTTATTGCTCTTCCATCTTGAGAAACATAAAAGATAACAAATTTGCTTCTATCAATATTTACTAAGTTTGGATATGTTTGATACACAGGATCTGAATCAGATTCTTGAAGGTTTGTATATAATGGAAATAAATTTTCATCATCTTTGTTTTCGGGTTCAGGTCCAGCAATCAAGAATGTTCTTACACCGTCATTATTTTCTGAAGATGCACGGAAAGCTTGAGTTGTTTTCATAACAATACTTCCACCTTCTACATATCCAATAGCATATATGGTGTTTTCAGCTTGATCTATCTGTACAGAAGTAAAAGTTAAGGCATTCATCAACTTTTTCTGTACATCAAAACCCTCATCTGATTGATAATATTCTGTACCTGGAAGTTGCCAAGTGTTTTCATTTGAACCAGCATTATTGACTGCAGTTGATAAAAATGGACCAGAATTGTCTGAAGTTTCACCCAATAAATACATCGTGTTAGCATTTGGCATTGAGTTATTGATGGGTTGAAAGTTTATTATTTGGGGATTTTGTCCCTTAAACGATGGGTTGCTATTTGAATAAAAATCACTTTTGTTTGGATTTGACTTAACGTTGTAAGAGTTATAAGTTCCAGAATATCCACTCAAAGAAATGATATCAATTTCTCCAGCCTCACTTACATTAGCCCTATTGCTGTTGTAGGCGACTGTAATATTTCCATTTATTTTAGTTGTTGCCACACTTACTGAATCTTCTTTAGCTTGAGCACCACCAATCACTGATCTGAACAAAATTTTAGCGCTACTATTTCCTGTAAATGATGAGTTGAATTTAACTTCAGAATTCTCAGGCATACTTACAAACCAAGTTGGACTATACAATGTGCCTGAAACCTTGTATGGGTTTGTGGTTGTAACTGTTTTTGTACCCAATGACTCTTCAGATGCGATAAAAAAGAATTGCCCGTCTATATCTGGGTCATTTCCTAAAACCTTGACTGGCGCTATTGGTAAATCTTCATTAAATCCCGGAGAGCCTGAAGCATCATCATTTGCAACTATATTCAAAGATTCTAGAGTGTGCTTCAAAATACTGATAGATTCGAATTTAAAACCTGGCTCTAATCCTTCCTTAGATGCTGCAGTTTTAAGCTCTGCATATGTATATTTTCCTGAAGAATATGGATATAAACTGATTCTTAAAACAAATTGAGTTTCTAATGAGTTTATGTTAAAAGGAATGCTTATTGTCGGTGAATATGTAATTTCTTCTTTATCTGTTAGCAATGGAGATTTAAATAGTCTTGACAAAACTTTCCCATCACTGCTAATCATGAGACCTTGAATTTGTAAATCAAAACCCAAATCTCTATCTACATTTTTCCTTGTAAGCTTAATTGACCAAGTGCCTGTATTTACCCTTCCATTAGATAATAACTTTCCATCAGTCACATAATCTGAATTAATTAATGCTAATGAACTTTCAGGTTGGGAAGTTTTTTTAAGAATCTTGAAGATTTGCTCAGTCAAAGTTATATTGACTTTCCCACTTTGTGAATCAGGATCAACTACAAGTAAATCTTTAAAAGCATTTTCAATATTTGATGTTGGTGTAGCAGATAAAAACTTTTTATTATATTGAATGTATCCGCTAAATGATGGTGCTTTGACATTACCAACTTTAAGATTTGTAACATTCAAAGGTGTTTTTAATGCAGTAAAAGTTGCGCTTGTAAAAATTGATGAATCGAAAGAGCGCATTGGATATAGTGTGTTTGATATATTTTGAAAAATATTTGACTCAATACCAGATACTTCAGAACTTGCACCGAAAGTTATCTTAGGAAATGCAGTAAATTTTGTATTATCAGTAGCTAAAGTTTTTACAAAAACTTCAACTGCTAAAACTGCTGATGTAAAATCGATATCACTAAAAGTGAGTTTCTTTTGTTCACTTATATATCTTGCTACTTCAAATGTTTGTGTATTTTCATCTAAAGGTGGAGAAACTAAAAGATCCAAAAATGAAGATGGCTTATCTCTAACGATTGTAGTTTTTCCATCTACAACCTTGAAAGTAAATTCAGTCTTTTCCCTGTAACTTTTTATTTTTTCAGCATCATTAGTATCTACATCTCTTGGAACAAACCAATACCTAAAATATATATGATTAACAGAATTGCTTGAGGTAGCATCAGAATCTTTGAAACTTACTGAAGCATCGAATGCAGTTTTGAATGTGCCTTTAGTAAAAGTAATTCCAGTATTTATGGGGAGTGGATACTTTTCATCTGTAGCTATAAAGATACCCAAGGAAGCATCTTTAATTTCTTTGTCATTATTATTTCCAGAACCAGAAATTGAAAGCGATTGTTTTTTTGAATATAAAGTGAATTCTGTAAGCTTTCTAACATTCGAACTTAAAACAGTTCCGTCAAAAACATATCTTGCATGTCTTCTTCCAACTCCAACATTCAAAAGGGTAACAAAATATGAACCCTCTGCGCCAACATTCCCTAAAGCGGCAGCGGAGCCTGAATCTATAGGTGTTGCAGCTCCAAAAAATCTCAAATCAACACTGTGAGAAAAACCCGGACTGTTAATTCTTTTGTCAGGATTGAACACCTTGACATTTATAGTCGGTCTTGTTTCCGAAGTTCTTGGGGCTTTAAATAAAGATGAAGATGATGTGCTTAAATCTACTTCACAATCAACTAAGACTGCATAGCTTAAAATAATTGATGGCAAATTTCTATCATCAATATTGCATGAATTTGTTGCTTCATAAATTGAAAACTTTTTAATATCTAGTTTTAGTGAATTAATTTTCTTATTTGGCGATAACTTTATTTCTTTAGCTTGAGGATAATTAGAAGCAGATAAGCCTGATGATATTGTTTCCTCAAATCTTAACTGTTTTGTAACGAATGCAATTGAATTTGTAAGACCTGTTATTTGAAGAAGTTTAGCTGCTTTGTCGCCTGTCTTAGATGTGTATACTTTACCATCAAGTAAAACATCTAAATAAAGATATTTTGATAAATCAACTTTGTCGTAATTTCCAGCTTCAATATTTTTTTTATCTTCTTCGTCAGTTACAGTGCTTAAAAATGTACTGTCTTTGGGATCAACTACAAATGAATACTCTAACTGTATAGATGCAATTCTCCTGGATGAAGGCATTATAACTGCATAACTTAACAGTTCGTCGATGCTTTCTCCGTCAAGTTTATTTGTTATTGAAATGTAATCTGATGGGGGTAGACAGATGTAATTTGAAGGATTTTGTAACGGCCTAAATACGTTTTGTATCGGGAAGTATTTTTGGTCTGAACTAAATATTCCAGTTACATTTACTTTTGTTCTTGAAGTGCTGTTATCGTTTAAATCTGGTACGGCATTAAAAAATCTACCCCTGCCAATTCTAGCTTGATAAAAACCAGTAGCTACGGCATTACCATTTGCATTTGTTTTAGGAGACCAAGTGTATCCAAAAACAGGCGGAATAAAAGATGGGTTTGAGTATGCTTCTCCTGCCATGTTATGAGTTTAAGAATCTAATGAATAGATCTTGCATCTCCTTTTTCATCTTTTCTTCACTCTTCTTGATATCAATTTGTGATCTCTTTTCGTAAATTTCTGTCACTTCATTCAAGATTTTATGCTTCAAAATAATAATGTCTTCAGTTGTTACATTATGAATCTTGAGCTTTTCTTCTATCTTTGAAAAAACTATTTCTGTAATTTCTTTATAGTTGATTCTTTCTTCAGTTTCTTTAGTCGTAGATTGTAAGCCTTGTTGAATATTGTTATATGAGTTGAAAATAGTTTTATTTTCTATATTGTTAACATTGCCTTGATCAAAATTGTATTGAGAGTTATTGTAAGATTCACTGTTGGAAGAATTATTTACTGAAGTGTTAGATTGGTTATATGTGTTTTCTTGAGATGTAAATTCAGTTATATTATGAACCTCTTCAACAATTTTATTCACTTCTTGTTGAATAAATTTATTCCATACTTTTTCTATTCTCAAATTAGATAGTTGGACATCTTCATTTTCATCTATTTGTTTGACTACAGTTATGTTTTTGAACTCATTATCTGTACTTGTTATTTGGTATGAGTTGTCTGGTTGATTAAGACTTACTTTATCAAAATCAGGATGCAAAGAAGCTTCAATTTTATTTACAACTTCATCGTAAATTTGAATACTAGATCTTTGATAATTGTTCTGATTATTGAAGTTTAATGTGATGTTTTCTATCTTTTCAACTTCATTTTTTACTTCATTGACTGCAACTTCTTTAGCTTGGTCTATTTTTGTAATGAATGTATTTATGAATTGATTATTTAAATTTTCAATATTTCCAGACGACTTTTGTTCAAGCAAATTTCTCAACTTAAAAGAATTACTTGTTAGTTC
>JACCDO010239106.1_pt1 | contig 11819 bp, 10 predicted proteins | sample 7446101 | NCBI WGS metagenome assembly JACCDO01 (sample SAMN15323440, study PRJNA562643) | freshwater metagenome | isolation source: river surface water | place: USA:Blue River Watershed | collected 2017-08-16 | reverse complement strand
GAAATTATTTTAATTTTAGATCTCAACAATTTGTTTTTGTTAAAATTTTTATAATCAGGTAATGGTGGCAATATTGGTACTATATCATTTTTATTAATTATTGGACAAATAACAAGATTAGGTATATTATACAGATGTTTGATAAAATTATGGTTGCCAGGTTTAAGATATCCAGTTGGATATAAATAAAAGTTATTTTCTTTAAATTTTTCAGTTAAAATATAGGAACAAATTGATGCTATTGTTCCTCCTGCACTATGTCCAATAATATAAATATTTTTTATAATTTTTTTTTCATTTAATCCCATTATTTTATTTATAATTTTTTCAATTATATTTTCAAAAAATAATATATCATAATATCCAGAATGAACTTTAATTTTTTTATTGTCACTAATTATTTTTAATTCTAAATCAAAAAATGTTTTTAAATCTTTTATTGTATCAATAATCTCACCTGGCTGTAAACCTATTTCAGTACTATTGAAACCAATAAATAAATCTGGTCCATCATAAATAATCATGGCTTCCAAGTCTTGACTATTGACCAATAAATCAAAATTTTGTCCAAATGATATTTTACCTGATGAAATAATTTTTTTTATTTTACCTATTGTTTTTTTATTTATATTAGAATTTTTCAAACATTCTAATATTTTAGATTGAGTAATTTTGGATGAAAACTCTTTATTTTTTTCAATGTATTTTAAATAATTTGAAAATAACATTGTTTTCAAAATTAAATATTCTTTATTTTTTTCACTCATTATATAAAAACCTAAACATTTTATATTATCATTGGGATATAAATAAATGTTTTATAATTTTTAATCATTTAATAATTTATTATGATTATAAAATTTATCAAATAAATATTTAGCTTAGAATCTCTTTAGATCATCTTCAGTCAGAGGATTGATTTCACATTCAAATTCTCTAGCGATAATCCCTAACTGATTCTTCTCCCTTGTGGTGACAATACTGATAGCTAGACCCGTCTTACCAAAACGGCCAGTTCTACCAATTCTGTGAATATAGGTTGCAGTATTTTCTGAATTTGGTAAATCAAAATTAATTACAAGAGACAATTGTTGAATATCAATACCTCTCGACAGTAAATCAGTTGAAATTAAACACTTGATTTGACCTGATTTGAATTGCTTAATTGTTTCTTTTTGATCATATTTTGACATGTCTCCATGAATTAGCAGAGATGAAAACTTGTTTTCTTTGAAGAATCTGTCAAGTTCTTCACCTCTTCTCTTAGAGTTCACATAAATAATGAATCGTTGTACTTGAATAGCCTTTAGTAATTCCCAGACTGTACCAATTTTCTTTTGAGGATCGTCAATCCATACGAATCTTTGAACAATACCACGAAGAGTCATTTCTTCCTTTCTGATCAAAATATATACTGGAGGAACCTTCTCAATGATTTCATTTTCCTCTTCGTCAATTCTTATAATTTTATTTGTTAAAATTGCTGTTGCTCTCTTTACAACCTTTTCAGTTAGAGTAGCAGAGAAAAAGCATCTTTGACAAGCAGGAAGTTTAGTTAAAATTACCTTGATATCATCTTCAAATGATCTTGTCTCCCTCTTTCCATTAGATGATTCCCTTCTTTCCTTATCCTTCTTATTGCTTTCAAGAATTTGATCACATTCATCAATGATTAACATCTTGACATTTTCAAATAGTTCGGGATAATTTTCAATAATATCACGTAATCTTCCTGGAGTTGCCACTACAATTTGTGCAATATCCTCAGTAGGTACTTGTTCTCTAATAACTCTAGTACCCTTTGTATATTCAACAACACCTCCTAGTTCTTTAATGTTACGAATACGGTCTTGTGATGCAGAATATGATACATCATTCAATCCTCTAGGAGTAGTCAGACAAAAGTTAATTCCATTACCATCATTCATGTGTCTGGCTAATTTTTCACCTGTCTCTTTAATTTGTTCTGAAAGATTACCAGAGGGTACTACGATCACAACTTGAGGTGAATACATAGTAGGATTAATTACACTTAATGCACCAATTGTAAATCCAATTGTCTTACCCATACCTGATTTTGCTTGACCAAGAATATTACGTCCTTTAACCATTTGTGGTATCACTAAACTTTGAATTCTTGATGGATCCTTAAGACCTGCTGATACAATTCCTTGAACTAAATCTTCTGGAATATTCACATCTTCATCACCAAAATCATCCATTTCATCTTCTTTTGCTTCAGGTGAAATCATTGAATCCTCATTAAAAATTAATTTCTTATTGACTGATGCTACAGCTGATGCTGCATCTAATTGTCTTACATTGTTTTCAATTGCTTCCGTAGTTTCAGGAAGTCTTCTTTCTTTGAATCTAGGTCTGTAATGGGATTGTTGTGGTACAGAAGAACTTGGTTCGTCTTCTGTTACATTTGATGCACCACCAGATGTTCCAGCTGATGCACCAGAATTTGTTACAATAGGCTGAATTGATTCTAAATTATCTTCATCATCTTCATCATTTTTAGCACCACCTGGGAATACCCGAGTTTTGGTACTTTTATGACCTGAAGATACAGATTCTGTAGCAGGAACTGTACTTCTGGTAAAATTGGTTGAATTTGTCGAACCTGTAGAATTCGACGATTGTGGTCGATCAGTACGATCAGTACGGTCTCCACGTTGGGTTGGTTTGAAGTTTTTTGATTTATTACGATAGCTCATAATGAAATGTATTAATTAATAAATATATTTATAACTTATTAAATCAATTTTTTTTATATATGAAAAACCTTATTATATGAAAAAACAAATATTATATATATAAAAAACACAATATTATATATAAAAAGTCAAATTACAGGTCCTATATTATACTCTATAGATCTATAATATCTATAGTATCTTTATATCAAGTACAGACACCATTTCTGTCATAAAATGTTCAATAGGTGTTATTATTTTGTGACAATCATTACCTATCTCAATTATGTTACTTTTTTTAAAGTATACCTTATCTTCTGTATTAACTATCTGATTAATATATTTGATTTTTTTTTCTTGTAAAAATTCAACTAATTCTTTAAGTAAAAATATAAAAGATTTGATATTTGAAAAATCACACTTTTCTATTGAAAATAGACATAATTCCCCTTCTAAATAATCAATGTTAAATTTATGTTTTAAATCAATAGATTCGAATTCTTTCTTTTCCATTGTCTTATTATATTTAAAAGTTTTATATTTATTCCAAATCAATTTTTTATCATATAATACAATATGATAGGTTTATATAAATATATTTTTTTAATAAATAAAATATATTGTATTCAAATATGAATTATAATTTAGAAAATAAAAATAAATCAAGTATATTTCCTAATCAAATAATCGATTTATTTATTTTACCATTTAATGAAATTAAATTAAAATATGATAAAGAAATATTTATGTGGAAAAATATTGAACAAGTATTTAATTCACTTTATCATAATTTAAATAATATCGATAACTGTGAAGATTTAATTAAATATTATTACATTATTAGTTTACTTTATTTAAATTACACAAATTATTTAAAATATTCTTCAAATAAAGATTTTAACAATCAAGATATTTATAAATTTATTGATAAAATTAAATTTGATAAAAAAATTATTAAAAAAATTATTTTAAATAGTAATAATCAAAAATTAAGAAAAATATTAAAAATTTATAATATTTTTACAGTTTTTAAAAATCCTAAAAGATTAAATGAATCTAATATTTTGAAATATGTTGATGATTATATTGATACAACCAAACAAATGGAAAAAATATCCGATATGTCTAATTCTTCAATTAAAAAAATTGTTAATATCATTATTTATAGATATATTGTATCTAGTACTAAATTTAAAAGTTATCATGAATTTGTATTAAATAAAATTTTTTTATCTGATATTAACTATGTGTTGCTAAATTTCGATCCTTTTATTAAATCTTTACCACATTCTCTTAAAATTTTAAATTTAAAAACTAAAAATGGAAGTTTCACTATCAATATACCAATTGTTAAATTATTAGGATTCTTAGTCGGACATTTTAAAAAAATTTCTTTTGAACAAATTGATCAAGATATTATTATTTCTAATAATAAATATGGTGGTAAAATTATCATACATATTGACAATTCACAAAAAAAATATACAGAATTTAATATTAATCAATTAAATTCTAGTCTTATCCATTTTAATGTTGATGAATTAAAAGAATTCGCATTTCTTAAAAAAACTAATACATTTATTACTATCAACACTAATTCAAAAGATATTACTGATTTGTCTTCTCTTCTTGATTTAACTCATTTTTTAGTTACTAGTTTTAAAATGATGGAATCATATCCCACAGATCTTTATGAATCAATTTATCCCGTTGATTATTCTAATTATTACTTCCTTACATTCTGTATGTTTTTGGAATTTTTGAAACCTAATATTAATAAGGATTTTGGAGTTAATAAATTTATTATCGATTTAATTAAATATTTTTATATTTATTCATATTACGATTATTATTTTTATTTTTCAGATACTCTGATTAAAACTATCACTAATAATTATGATTTTAAATATGATATATTTCAAGAATTTACTGATAATCTTAAAAAAGTCTTAAAATTACCTAATGAATTATTTTCTTTTCCACCATTTTTTGATATTGAAGATGATATTAATTCTTGTATTTATTATAGTTTTGAAATACCTAGTTATTTTAAATTATTTGATCTTATTAACGCTATTTGTTTTGTTTTTGATAAAAAATTTTATGAAAAAAATAAAAATAATTATGATTTATTTACTATTATTACTAAACATTTTAATGTTATCTATACTGATGATAATCAAAATGATAAATCTATAGTTACTGATCAAACTAAATCTAAAAAAGATATTATTCAAAATAATAAATCAAATAATAAATCAAATTATAAACAAGATTTAAAATCTGACCAAGATTCTAGTCTAGAATTATCTCAAACTTCAGGATTCTCAAAAAAATCATTAGACACAAAATCAACCAAATCAACAAGATCATCTGATACCATTGGAAATATAGCTAATGACACATCTGATTCTAGTCATTCTGATCTAAAATCACGTTTAGACACTGATGTTTTATCAAAATTTACTTCAAAAGAAAAAAAACAATTGGCTCTAAATACTACATATATGGAATTAAATGTTGAAAATTCTATTAATTGTATATTTAATACTGAAAAATAGCTAATATCTAGTACTTAATATTCCACCCTATATAATATATAAAATATGAACAATACTGACTATACTAATCATACTAAAGATCATTGTGAACATGATTGTGATCATAATTGTAAACATGATTGTGAACATAATTGTAAACATGATTGTGAATATTTACAAACTGATTCATCTGAAGAATATTTTCATTTGGTAAATTCAAAAGATGAGTTATTTAATTTAGTAATGAAAATTAATTCAAAAGGCACAATAAACATGACAGAATATAATATACCAGTGTCTAATAAATATTTTGTATCTGTTATGAATAATTCTGATCCAGTAGTTAATAATTTTTTTGAATATATAAAAGATAATTCTAGATCTGTTGATCCTCCATTTAAAATTGATAAAGAAACAGACACATTTGTTAGTCTTGATTATGAACAATTTTATATTGTGGATTTGGAAAATACTAATGTGATCAGTCTTTCTGATGAACTAGACCAACTTAAAAATGTCGTTAATGAATCAGTTGGTGAATTAATTTTAATATTAGATATTAATTATCTAATTAATTTTATTAAAATGCATAAAAATTATGGTAATGAAATTCATATTAGTGATCTATTAATTTTTAAATTAAAAAAAAATAATATTTCAAATATTATTGTTTTGTCTGAACAAGAATCTGAACAAGAATCTGAACAAGAATCTGAACCAGAACACAATCCCATTTTAACAACTAACTTGTTTTATGAACAACTTAAAATAAATTTGATCAAAAATTATGAAGAAAAATGTAACATTGATACTTTAATTACATTTGGAAAAAAAATATTAGTTGGTAAAAAAATATCTGATTCAGAATTTGATGTAGAGTTATATTGGGAAATTTTAAATAAAGATGCTGTTAAACAAATTCGCGATGAAACAATAAATATGATTCAAATAAAATCACCTATTACCAATATGAATTTTTACTTTACAAAGATAGATGATCAGGAGTATTATGTGGCTGAACCTAAAATTATTGACTTTATTAAATCTAATATCTTTGAACTTGAATTAAAACCTGGTATAGTTGTAACACCACTAGATCAAATAATTTATCCATTTGATCTCGAATAAAAAAATTTATTTAATTCATTTATTTAATTGATTTATTTATTTTATAAAAAATCACTTTTTATTTTGTTTTCTAAGAGATAACCATTTCCATCCCTTAGAAACATGATAATTATCTTGAATTAACCAATCTGAAAATTTAATACATGTAATTGTTCCATCTGCTCTTGAATAATATAGCTTATCTATAATAACGTGAGTATTTTTTTGTAATTCCATTGTACAATGATAACATGGTGCACTTTCACACAAGTTACCTGATTTGTTTACTCGGAGAACTAGCAAATTCATCTTTTGCTTTTTAATCTTTTTGCATCTTATCATTGAAATTACTTTTTGAAGTGCATCAATCTCTGCGTGTGTTTTTATCATAGAATTGCCATGAAGAGCTCTCTCTGAATTCTCACCGATTACGACCTTTCCTTTCCCAATGTTTAAAACACGATTGGATGTCTATATCGTTCGACAAAAATGCAGCAATGTGAGATGATGGACCAATTGAAGCGCAATTTGAAATTCTCTTGTTGATCATTAATGAAATAATATGATCATTCTTATCAATTTTTGTAGTGTACCCAGTAGTATTTTTTATAACCGTTCCATAATCAGCCAACCCTGTGTATTCATCTAAAGGACTCAACAAAATCTGCGGATTCAACCTATTCCGCTTCTTCCGATAGCCATGCCTAAAATACTTATGGTTTTCAGAATCTGAATTGGATTCGGAATTAGAATCCGAATTGGAATCCGAATTGGAATATAAATTCGATTCTGAATTTGAATCTGAATCAAAAATGGAATCTGGATTTGATTCTGGGATAGGTTCTGAGATAGGTTCTTGGATTTGTTCTGGGATAGGTTTTGTAATTGATTCTTGGATTGATTCTGGTATTGATTCTGTAAATTTGTTAAATTTAGTATATTCATTAAAATAAATTAAGTCAAGTTGGTGTTTTACTGTAATATGTAGATTAGGTGTATATAATTCCATTGTTATTGTCTTATTATTAATATATATATTACTGTATTTAAATATCAATTTTTTTATTATTTTGTAATTTTTTAATTATTTTACAATTTATTTATAAAAATTCAAACTCATCTAAATTCATTTTTTCAGATTTATTTGATTTACTACCAGATTTGTCCACAATCTTTATTTTAAAAACAGTATTTTCATCTAATATATTATTTTTTCCTTTTTGATTACCAAGATGATTAATTGGTTGATTAGATATTTGATTAGTTAATTGATTATCTTTTTTATCATAATCAAAACCATCAACAAGCATATTAAATGCTGTATTTTGTGCCCAATATTTATAATTAGTTTTTTTAGTATCATATTTTAATTTTATTTTTGAAATAGTATGAATTGTTTCAATATCATCAATTAGTTCATTAGGCAATATATTTACTGGTAAATAATGTTCCTCATTAATGTGACCTAATCTAAATGTATCTACTTGATCTTCAATCTCAGTACTTTTCCAAACATTAATTTCATTTACATAAGATGACTTGTTATGATAAATTAATATTTTAATTTGGTATATTCTAGATATACTCATTAAAATCAATTCAGTAGGTAATCTTTTCCATGAGTAATTTGTTCTTAAATCACAAATCATCATATCATAATTATATTCATAAACTTCTCCAGTTTCTTTATGTTTTAAAAATTCTATTTCATTTGAACTATTAAAAATCTCTTCAGGTGAAATATTTAAATTTGGAAAAAAATCTTTATTAGATCTCATATAAAGTAAAATCGACGATATATTTAATCTTAACATTTTGTGTGGTTCAATGTTTAAATCATTATCACCTAATCCTAATTTACCGAGTGATTCAAATAAACAATTTCCATTTGAGTTTGTTAATTCAGTAATGAAACAATTGTGACCTAGTAAATTTTGTTGTAATCCTTTGATACAATTATTTAATTCCTTTTCTAAGACTACATCTAATATTATTTCTTTTTCTTTTACAGTTAATTCTCTATTTAAAAATGATTCCCATAAATCAATATCTGGTTTTTTAGGATACCAAATCTCTTCATCTTTTTGTTTCTGTTCAGATTTATCTGTTTGATTTGTTTGATCAATTTTATCAATTTCATCAATTTCATCAATTTCATCTGAATCAAAGTCTGGATTTGAGTTTGACTTTTCTTTTTTAGAATCAGGATTTATCTTGATAAGATCATCTGTATCAGCGTCAAAATAATACTCTTCATCATCAATAACTATGACTTCCATTTTATATAATGATTATTCGAATGATTTTTTCATATGATTTGATTATATTAAATAATATAATCAATTTTTTACCATAAAATATAAAATTTACTTAACCTCGATAATTTCAACTTTATCATCTAATTTCTTTTCAATAAGTTCAACTAAATCTTTAATCTTTTTAAAATCTTCTAATCCTATTGATGTTTCGTCATTAATGTATTTATTATATTCTTCTAACATATCAAAGAGTTTGTCAATAGATATATTTTTATCTAATTCAGTTTCCTTTTCAAGAACAGAATCTATTATTTTAATTGACTCTTTTGATTTTATCAAATTTTCACAAAATATTTCTTTATTCTTTTCATTTGATAAACCATTAATCATTTGAATTGTTTCATCTAAAATTATTTTATTTGACATTTTGTTGTTATAACCTTTCTAATAATTATATAATATTTTATTTTAAAATTATTTTTATATTATTGATAACAATTTAATATTCTTCATATTCCATAATTCTATAAGAAATAACTGCTCTACCATTTGGCAAAATTATTTCTAATTTTTTTGGTGAATCATTTAATTGATCAATTGAAGATAATTCAATACCATTTTTAATTATTTTGGGTTGAGTGTTAGAAATCAAACTTAAATAATTATTTTTAGCATTATGATACGATGTAATTTTATTTTTGACAAATGAACTGTATTTATATAATTTTTCTTTTACCTCTTTTATTTTATAATCAAATATAATTTTTGAATAATTTGATTCTATTTTTTTTAAAATTTCATTTGTTTCTTTTAATTTGTTATTGTAAAATTTTACAACTGATTTAAAATATTCAAATTTATTTATATATTCTTTTTGTATACTTGTAATAAATTTAGCACCTAGTGACGGAGTTGCAAATTTGTAATCTGCTACTTCATCAGATAATTGATTATCTATTTGATGTCCAACTGCACTTAATGTTACTAATTTACAATTATGAATTCTTTTAATTAAATCCCAATCTGAAAATCCAACTAAATCTTCATAAGATCCTCCACCTCTTGTTACCATCATAATATCTGATTCTGGATAATTCTTTTCAACCCAATCTATTTTCGATATTACCGATTGAGGACATGATTTACCTTGAACAACTGCATTAACTATTAATATTTTACCCACAAAACCATCTGATCTAAAAGATTCTAAAACATCATGAATTGCAGCACCATCTATTGCAGTTATAATTGATATAAAACTAGGAAATTTTTGTATTTGTCTTTTATTTTGATCCCAACCTAACTCTATTATTTTTTTTCTATATTCGTTATGTAATGCTAAATAATCACCTAACCCTATCTTACTCATTGATCTAACATCAAAATATATATTAAGATTCTTCTTTGATGCTGTAAAAAATCCCTCTAATTTAACTTTATCACCATCTTTATATTTCTTATAAGTTAAATATTCTGATGTAAATTTTATTCTCCAATAGATACAACTTAATTGACATTCTCCTATTTTCAATGTTATATATGCATGTGGATCAGAAAATCTTATTGTGATTAACTCTCCATCTAAACTATTAAAGTTATTCTTTTTTAATACCAAATTTAATTCTTGACATAATTTTTCTATCTTTTTCTCTAAACTTAACTCTTTGTTTTTTGTTTGATTATTTTTTTCTTTATTTGTTTGTTTATTTTTTTCTTTATTTGTTTCTTTTTTTCCATTTAATTCAGCCTCTAAATCAGATTCCGTTTGTGACACAGAACTAGATTCAATATCTGTTTCTGAATCTAATTCTGAATTGGATTCTGAATCAGACTCTAGATCTTTTTTATAATTTTTATTTATATCACTCATTATTTATTATATAATAAACTATCTAGACAAACACTTATATTTTTTATTTGATATTTGATATTTGATATTTTTAATCTTGTAATTTTTTATTAGAAACTCTAGTTTTAACTAATCCACCAACGTTAGCCATATGATCTCGAACTGCTTCTATTTTTTCTTCATTAAAAGGTGGATACCATAAGTCATTAATATAAACATCAACAACAATTTCATTTTGTGTAATTAGTTTAAATAAATATTGACGCATATCAGAATCATGTATAAAATTTTTATATTTGATTACAACTGGACATATATTTGCGCCAGTATAAAATGCACCTGATCTAAAATTCATCAAAGTATTATTATTTCCCATAGCACCTTCTGGATAAATTGTAATTCTTTTCATTTCTTCTAAATATTCTTTAATTTTTTCAACCATATTGGTATCAACACCTCTTTTAAATATTAATAATTTACATTTTGTAGCAATTAACTTACCTAATTCTGAACTATTAATAAAATCTGAAGAAACAAACCCACATCTAAACAAATAATAAAGAATGAATGAATCTAGATAATTAGAATGATTTGATATCACAACCATTTTTGAATTATTATCTTTTTTATTAACCCAACTCACCTGATTATCTTTGATTAAAATAGGGTTTTTAATTGTATTATCAATTATATTAATTTTAATATTAAAAGACTTGAACACATATTCTAAAGTATTAATAATTTGATCCATTGACTCTATTAATATTGTTTTATTCAAACATGTTGTAAAATTAACTATACCAATTGGTAACATCATATAATTTATTTGTGCTGACTCATCTATTTTTAAACATTCAATATCATGATAATATTCCTTATATTTTGATTTGGATTTCGATTTTATTTTATCTTCATTTAAAATTTGGGTTATTTTATTTTGACATACTGGGCATTCTAACTCCATTTGGTTACTACTTTTATACAAGTTGTTGTACTGTTTATCTAAAATATGTTTATTAAAACATTCTTCATGAACTATATGACAACATGGTAACACATATAATAAATTATCTTTATAAGTAAAAATTTTTTTGCAAAAACAATTAATATTTACACTTATGTTTTTCTTTGGATTTTGAATTTGTCTATTAGACATTTTTGATATTTTTAATTCATTATTATTTATCAATTCAACTTGATTCATTAAATATAATATTATAAAATATATTATTTAAATTTGTTAAAAACGTCTTGCAAAATTCTTTTTTCTTCTTATTGCATTTAAATCCTTTAATGTATTATCATTTTGATTTTCATCCTCTGATTTTGTTATGTTCTGATTTGATTGGGCTTGATTAGTTTGTTG
>JACCDO011580858.1_pt1 | contig 11820 bp, 15 predicted proteins | sample 7446101 | NCBI WGS metagenome assembly JACCDO01 (sample SAMN15323440, study PRJNA562643) | freshwater metagenome | isolation source: river surface water | place: USA:Blue River Watershed | collected 2017-08-16 | reverse complement strand
ATCCTACTTAAAAAAGAACTAGCTAACTTTCTAAAAGTGCCCTATGGCACTATGATGTCTTCCCTTGATACTACTCGAATGATTAGAAATTATATTATAAATAATAAATTGTTATGTAGTGAATATATGGTTGTTCCAGATAATCGAATGTGCATTTATTTAGATCTTGAACATGACAAAATAATAAGCTTAACTACACTTATTAAATATATTTGTAAATCTTACATATTTATAAATTTGAATATCAATCTCAGCAAATAATTAGAATGCCCTGTGTCTTCAATTGGAGACGTGTATGGCTATGGAAGGTCGGCATCCACAACAACAGCTTCATTAGTGACATCCGGCTTAGTCATACAGCTTGATGCATATAATGCGGCAAGTTATTCTGGTACGGGAACATCCATAACAGACATAACCGGCGGATACACACTCTGACGGATGGAGCAACCTATTTGTCTCTTAACGGTGTAAAACATTCAATTGTACATCGTCATCTAAGCGTGTTTTAGTTAATGGAACAGGTGCAACATTACCCATGTCTGATTATACATATGTCAGTTCGGCCAGAATCATTACAAGCTCAGCTGGCTGGAGAACGTTGTATAGAACATCGCCAAATAGCGTTGGGTCAAGGGTGCGCTCTCGAGTGCTGAGCAACTTTTATCAATCCTTAAAGGTAGATAAATGGCTGTTGACCCCCACATTATGCTCGCTGTCGGGCATATCCTCATCATTGCACCCTTTCTCCTATATGTAGGAATCCAACGTGCCGCTATACCCGGCTGGATATACACATTACTTTTAGTGCTTGGTGGTGTGCTCTTCTTGTATCACGGGTATAGAGCTTATATTCGCATTATTAAGGCCAGCCCATATGCCTGGGTCAATCTTATTCACGCCATAATTGTAGCCCCACTCCTCCTCTACATCGGTTTCAAAGGTCGTGAGTCTCCTCGATACGCCTATGAGCTACTCTTAATGGTTGGCTTCGCCGCTCTTGGTTACCATCTCTATTCCCTAATTGTCAGCATGCAAGTTCACAATAATCAAAATATAATAACAAAAAAGGATTAATTTAGCCTAAGCCTTTAACCCCCTTACAATATCTTGAATCGTTTCATGAAGCTACTTTCAGCGGGGATAATATCATTTTGCACAAGGCAACAGCTCAAATGATAGAAGATTCCTGCTGCAGACCTGCTCTCAAACTCGCAGACATTGCAATGATATCCGTCACTGTTATCAATTACATCCTTAATGTATTTTTCGGCATGTTTACGCATACAATGTGTCTTCACATTACCTTTACGTACATCACTGAAATTACAGTTAGGGAATGGACAGGTAATAACAGGCTTCTCCTCCTCACATTCCTCAGGATGCCGACGCTGCATATGCAGTGTCAGCTCCTGCTTCTGAGTAAATCCCTTTTCACAAATGGTACACTCATAAGGTAATTTACCTTTATGAGTGAGCATATGATAATACATGGTATTCTGCTTTTCACGCACCTGGGCGCAATGAGGGCAGACGAAATGTCCGTTCTCATTTTTAATATAAACTAGACGTTGTGGCTTGTCAGATGACATTCTGGTTACATTTCGCTGCCGAGCCTTAAGTTTTCAAATTTTTCTCAGGTCGTGTACATCCAGAGATGGCGCCATGATTTTTATATTTTTTAACATTAGCTGCAGGTAAGCCCTCATAAAAATCATTAACTAGAACATTTGTCTTCTTTCCAAATATACCCTTACGTAATTTCCTAACTGTATTCGCTAGCATTGGAAATTTCATACCTTTGATGTAGTTTTTTGAAAGGTTTTTACCTGGTTCTAATATAGTTGCTTTACATCCGGGGTTACAGTATTCTTTAGCACATAATTCATCAGTATATTTAATGGATTTTACAAAAGCTTCAAGAAATGCCTTCTCATTTTTGTTCTTAATATTTTTTAGTGCATCTATTTTCTGCTTCTCCAGCTGTTTACTAACATAGGGACATACACGCTTTACGCAGCCCTTAACATTCTTTCTTGTTTTCGCCATTCTACTTAAAGCATATATTAAAGTCCGTAAAGCGCTTTATTAGCATCATAATTATTAAGAACCTCAGCCGCCGACAGCGCCTTACCGTATATTCTAACAATTCCAATATCACCTTCAAACTGTTGAGCAAACTCATTTCCATTATAGTTGCCAATATAGAGCGGATTTATACTATTTTTAATACTTGTAAATGAATGTGAACTACTTCCTGCTAAAACACCGTTTTTATACAGGGCAATTGAATTTGTCGCCACATTAGTCCAAACCCCTACAATCTGATACCAAACACCAGTTGTCACCGATGCTGTTGGTGAATTAATGGATGTTGTACCATTACCCACCTCAAAATAGGTTACATTTGTTGATGCATTTGTTCTTAATCCATAAGACCAGTCGGCAGAGCCACCACCATCATTAGTTTTTGACAAAAATGTCCGTGTTTTACCTGCAATTACAGAATAACGCAGCCAGACCTCCACAGTAAAATCGCCTGTACCGGGCTGAAGTGCAGCATTATCTGCAACCAATATTTGTGATGTGCTACCATTAAATGTCAAATATGGACTCGTATATGTAAGCGCCGTCATTGTTCCGTTCAATCCACTGCCGACCAAACTTGTAATAGTTGAGCCAGTCCCTGGGTATGATATAGTATCTGTTGGGTCATAATACAATGACAAACTCGCTGTCGCCACTAAATATCCGCCCTTAGTTGCATTGAAATTATTCAAGATATTTGCAGCAGTGAGTGCAGTATTGTAGACACGAGCTTGCGCTATTTTTCCGTTCCAGAACGATACTGGTGAACCGCCCGAAATATGAGAGCCAATTCTCAGCGTTTCACCAATGTAACTCAATGTTACATTTGTATTCTGATTAACTTGAGCACCATTAATGTAGAGTGTCATCGTGTTTGTACTATCATTAAATGTCAATGCAACATGCTTCCATACACCTGTAGGGAAACTTGCACTACTTACTAAAAAGTATGAGCCACCAACTCCTCCATATAGAGTTCCTCCTGAGACCCAGAACACATTGTTCGATGAGCTGATAATATTATGGCTCGAAGATACGTTAGATGCATAGACCCAGGCCTCTAAGGTGTAACTAGCCCCTGAGCTTAATGGTGTACCTATCGGTACCACCGTACTTGTACCATTAAACAGGATACTACCACCATTTGCACTATCATATGTACCACTCGTAATTGTATAACCCGTGCCATCTATCAAGTTAGTCCAGGTGGAGCCACTGCCAGGATAAGAGGAGGCGTTCCCAGCCTGGACATTTACTAAAAGCCCTGAGGTCACAATATTTGGGAATCTAGATGACAGATAATTATAGTTCTGTGCTACTTCCCCATACGACAATTTCCGATTATAGTAAAACATATTTGCAACATACCCAAAGGCCTGCCCCGACAACCCTCCCCACATGTTATGAGCATTACCACCTGCACCACCCGCAGCTGTTCCTACCTCTGTTCCGTTAATGTAAAAAATACTTGAACTATTGTCACCTACTACGGTGTACTGTACCCATAAATCTTTGATGCTGGTTATATCATATCCACTATCGATAAAAATGTTATTATTATTATCCCAAAACCCTAAATTATCTGTACCTATTTGTATTAACAGTGGATGGTCGTTTGGGCTAGTTCTATAAAGAGTTCGGTAATTTGTAGAGCTTGTAAGTACACGACCCCAACATACATAGGTGTAACCTGTAGTTGGCAGCGTTGGCCCCGTTCCATTTACAAGCACTCTTTTTGCAGCACTTGTACAGTCAAACGTCTTAACTCCGTACAATGAAAGATATGTAGCGCCGTCTGTTAATGTATGATTGTACACACCCGTAATATCTGTAACTGTTGTTCCCGTACCTGGATAACTCGCTGCATTGTAAGCATCTAATTGTATTACTAACCCATTTGTAACAAGTGCATTTGTGATTGGTATTTTGGAACGACCGAAGCCGTATGTCGCAGCTGATGAACTTATAGCCGGCATTCTTATTATTTATCTGTATTTTATCAAAAACTATACTCTAACAGAATGAATTGCACTGTATCAGCCGTCCTTGGTTTTGCACTTTTGGGTGGTAGTATTATGACCCTATCTGTTGATGAGGAGCAACATGAATATCTGCGGAGCAAGTTTAGCGGCGAGCTCGCACAGATACATGACAATATCGTTAAGGAGCGCCGTAACCATTACATACAGGGTCTAATACTCGGTCTCCTTATTGCTGTTGTAATATCATTCAAGTTCACAACCGTTAATCGCTTTTACAAAATCATGATGTTTACGGCGGTCACAATGGGCTTCGGCGCACTCTATTACCTGAGTATGCCGAAATCCGATTATATGTTAAATCATTTGAAGACCGCCGATGAAAATAAGGCGTGGCTCAAGGTCTATAAAACTATGAAGCACCGCTACCTGATTGGCATGATTTTGGGTGCATCAGCGGCTGTGCCATTTGCAAACGCTCTGTGTTAGGCTAATGATGACTAAAGTTTCCTTACAAACCGTTCAACATCCGCAGGGGTGTTCATGGCCGTTGAATGGTCTGAGTTGTTGTAGCGCAGAACCTGTAGTGAGGTGTGGTCGATCCAGCGCCGCTGGTAGGTATCTAGACGCTTGAGATACTCATCACTAATTGTCTCTTCACCCTCTCGAGCACGGTACTTGATGCGCTGACTGCAGACATCAGGTGGTGTGTCAACATATACAAGTCCAGAGATTGTGACCCAGTTCTCGAGCATCCTATACCATTTCTTATACAAATCCCACTCAATACCATCCAACATACCATCATCACGCAACATCTGGGCGAAGACATTGAAGTCGGTGTCCAGGCAGCGCTCAGTGATGAAGACATTGTGCCGACGTGCCTCAGGGTTTGTCTCACATTCGGTACGCCAGTCATCCACAGCACGTTTAATGTTCTGTGCACGACTCAGAATCGCACAGTTCTGGAATGTGTAAGACCAACGCTTAATATCCTTATAAAACACCTGTAGAAGGTTCTCGCCGCTCTCATTCTTCAGTGATGTCCAGGTGTCCAGCGGCTCATCAATGAAATGCCAATCAGGATGCTCCTGCCTCAGCTGCTCTAACAGTGTGGTTTTCCCACCACCGATACTACCTTCAATTGATATTACGATAGGCTTAGTAGACATTTCGTGGCTTGTTGACATCCAGACCGGGCTACTTATAGGTTCAATTTTTGCACATCGTAAAAATCCCATAAGATTAGATGCAAGCACAGATCTACTCATATGAAACCCTTCAAGGTATGGTACATGCGTATACAAACCAGTTACTTCAGATGCTTGCACGTCCAATACGAAATTCTACGACTGTTCAACGTCTTGTTAATCGTGTTCAACTATTAATGAATCAATTAACACCGGCGGATTATAAAACTTTTTACAATAACCTACCCGATGGTATAAAACCGTCGTTCCAGATGCCGAGAAATAATCGCAACAATCGTCCAGGTCGTAACTACTCACAAGAGAATCTCAATTTACTGCGTCGTGCAAGCCCAGAGACATACAATTGGTTAACAAAAAGAAATAATTATTAATTATAATTTTAGTTAGTTTGATTATTTTACATAATTGTACAGCAATCAGACTGATATTTTACTTCTGGGACAGCTTTCTGCACCTTATCAATCTGCTCTAGCTTTGCAGCACGTGTATTTGCTTTCAAAATCGCCGCTTCTTGCCTAAATGTTGTATCGTAACCGTGCTTGGATGACCAGGTCTCTTTGGCACCACCTTGTATTTGCTCATGTAAATCTTTGAAATCTGGATCTTTCTGTAGTTCAAGCTGTTTCCAGAGTGGCATGGGTGCAGCAGGGACAACGAAGAAGTTCTCTTCAGGGTGAATTTTAGCCATGTTTTGTTACAATTATATAACTATCTAATTTCTTTCATTTTTTATCAAACCTAAATAGATGAATTATCCATATGCAAATGACCAAGAGGCACTATTATTTTTAGTTCAACGTAGTGTAAATGGTATTAATAAACTCTATTCACAGGCTCATAGTTCCAAAAAGGCACCTGCATGGCTTGTTGAAAAAATTAGTAGAGTTACGTTGGAATTACAAGACAACATGGATAGATTAACGCCAGAAAACTATATTTACGCATTTAATAATATTTTAACACCTGATATGCGCAGTTTCATGAGAGAAACCCCGGTTATGTATCTACCTCCATTGAGGCCTTTCTTCGCATCAAGAAAAAATAGACGTTCTATTGTTGGAGGGAATGGTGATTCTAATATTGTGAATACACGCACCCCCTATAATATTCTAAATTCGCCAGAGTTTAGTAGTTATGAGAGATTTCCTGAAGCAATTCCTTTAATTCTAGATAAAATTGCGGATGGAGCAGATGTTAATGAAACAAGAGATGGTAAACCTTTGTTACACCGTGTATTTAGGTATTTACAATTGTATCAGAATCATGATGCTTTTGAAGATGTACAAAGGGAGGGAGTCATCTCTATAATTACACAATTATTAAATCGTGGAGCAGATATTGATTCAGTTGATAGCGAGGGATTAACTATGTTAGAAAATACTTTAAGGGATGAATATCATACTTTTGCAGATATACAGTTATTATTAGACCTTGGTGCAACAGTTACTTTAGATATAATTATAAACTCGTTAGATGTTAGAGAGCAGAGTACATTTCGTGCAAGTTACATGCCTAGAAAAACTCTCTTATTATTAAACTCGGCATCGGATTTAGTTTTAAATCAGTTAAGAAATTACATAGATGAAACTGGTGGCAATTTTTTACACCTTTATGTCAGTATATTACCCTTTATATTCGGAGCAAGCATGGGCATGGGTAGATACCAAAGTTTTGTTGCAATACGTTCTGTTATACAAAAACTTTTAGGGATTGGAATTAATCCAGAAGCAAAAAATTCAGTAGGACAAACCCCTGCACGCCTTGCAATGAATATGGGTTTCCCAGATATTGCTGATTGGCTAACATCCCATCACAACAATAGAAGAACAAGAAATATTTATGGCATAAGTAATACACGTGCAAATAGTTTAGCAGCAAATCAAAGAACACGGCGGGCTGCTACTAGAGGAAGTGGTAGAAGAAGGTATACAAGGCGTAGATAAATAGCTGCCTAAACCTGCAACACACATTAATTGTAAATGGCAAAACCCAGAATTGCAATTCTGACTCTTGTTATTGGCGCTGATTATAAACGGAATCTTGCGCCATGTCTTGAATCAAAGCGTAAATATGCCGAGAAACACGGCTACACATATTTTGAGGGGGGCGAAGAGTTTTGGGATCGCAGTCGTCCAATCTCATGGTCTAAGATCAAGTTCTGGCAATTTATTTTAAAAGAGTATCCTGGTCAGTTTGATTATCTCTGGGTTAGCGATGCCGATGTACTCATTACAAATATGGAGCTGAAACTGGAGGAGCATGTTCTTCCTTTAATGCCGGCATCCGCAGATATCATGATGAATTTTGATGCATGTCATCATATTAACGCAGGTAATATGATTCTACGTACTGGTGAATGGCTTAATCAGTTCCTTGTGAAGATCTGGAACCGTACAAACGATCTGTATCATATTTGGTGGGAGAATAAGGCGATTTTAGATGAGCGTGAGGCATCCGAAGAGGTTAATAAGAAAATTTTTATCAATCAACGAATCCATATTTTTAATGCCTATATCGGCGGCCATAAAGGTGAACGTCTGTGGCAGCCTGGTGACCTATTAGTTCATTTCGCCGGCATTTATGATGGACAAAAAATCAGAGTGCTTTGTGATGGAATTATGAAAGGGCAGATTCCTCGTATTAATTTCTTCCCTGATGAATAGATATGAGCCCACTAAAAGTAATACTACTAATTGTAATTGTTATTGCATTCAGTGGTCTTTTTATTAAAGAACAGTTTTTTGGTATGAGCCCCGGTACCTTAGACCAGTTACGCAGTACAAGTACAGAACATCCAGATATGGTCTATATTCGCCGTGTCCCAGATAATATTTGGGCAGCCAATAAAGGTGGGTTATTTATAATCTAAATATGATTACATATTACAAATAGATGAATGCAAGTAAAATTGGACGGCTATTGGAGCATAGAATAACAGGTCGATTCGCCCCTTATAAGGATCGAATCGAAATTATTGAGGAGACACAGTTAGCGCAGGCATACGGAGCCTGTTGTTTCGGTATAGACCATTTTATCCGTTACGGTACAAAACAGATACATGTACAGGAGAAATGGGAGGCGACAGCACCAAAGTTACGTGACCTTCGTCATTTTGTCGTTGCAAGTAATGCCCTTCAAGATAAACTTCCGCTACTCGAACAACCATTAAGAGTATTCTTGAGTAAACGGCACATTAATGCACCAGAATCACTTTTTGTTTTAGAAGCAAGTAAAACAGAGAATTTAGCAGAGTTTGATACGATTGAGACTGCTGCAGAAGAGCTTTTCCGTCATTGTTGCCGTCATTTTGGATTAGAACCATTGCCACTAAGTCCAGAAGACCTGACTGCACTCGAGAGTGCTGATCTCGAGATCGCCGCTGCAACCAGGCATCCGCTTCAGGATCTCATAGCTGATGAACTCCAAAAATTTTCTAAAAAAATTCCACACATGCTCGAGCAACTCTACTCGAGAATAGAACAAGATACATTAACACCCCTCAATGAATACATCACTAATAGTAACCTCGGAGCCATTATAACATTCTTTAAAAGTAAACGTGATACACCTACAGGTTATGATGTATGGCTCTCACTACTAAGAGAAGTCAGACCCATACAAGTAAAAATGGAACAGGTAAACAGCGAGACTGGTCAACGAATCTACCCTAAAAGTCGTATTGGCGCCCCTGCTCTCTATCCCACTGAAGAGGAGATAGCCGCCAATAAACTTAGGATGACCGGCCGAGGACAGCGTTGGCGTCGTCGGGCAACCGTCACAGTTATTAAAGAGGATTCACCATCTTCTGTTATTTAATACCAATGCGCCTCAAATACTCAATATCATTCATTTCAAGGCTATACTTAGGGAGTTTTGCATCCTCAGTATATAATTGTAGAATTTCGGCAATAGAATGATAGGCAGGATAATAGTCTGCTATTAAAAGGGCAAGCGCATTAACATGATTTTTAAAGTTTTTCTTTAAAATACCAGTAACATTGAAAATAATATCATAAAACACAACTGAACTACCCGATGGTCCAGCCACTACATGCTTCTTGTACTGCTTCATAATATTCCACCATACACCATTAAATGTTGGGCGATAAAATGTTGTTCCCTTAACAATATTCTTAATATTTGAATCAAACTGTTCACTTATACATCCCTCGGTAGAATTCAACACCACATTTGACAACTTACTGATATTATTCATACGCTTCCGAACATAGTCGGGATCCATCGCCAAGTTACGATGGAATAGACTCTGAACAGGAGAGACACCGTACATTAAAAGCCATGGGAAAAACCAATGACCACCAGACTTTTTAACAATTTTAGTCAATTGTTCAAAGTTAAAACTATCAGGAACATGGAACAGCCCCCTAAAGGTTTTCAATACCCTGTACTGAAGATGCGGATTATGCTCAATACAATAGGTTATAATCTTTGGATTTCTCTGGAAAATATAATAGGCACCCGTAATCTGTAACAGTTTTATCCCATTCTTTATATTAAACGCTAATAGTTCATCCTCCGTAGCACATTTCAAAATATTATTACAGTTATAACGGCCGCAATTGTAGCCATTTTTAATAATAGCATCGCCTTTTATACGAAAGGTGTATTTACGTATCTTCAATGATGTACGCCGTCTTGTACTGTTTTTCTTGGCCTGCTCTTCATTGAAGTTCTGCTGCTTAATAAAATAAAGGATTTCACGATTTGTTATTTTAGCCGCTTTCGCTAACTGTATTAGCCGAAACAGTATTTTATTTGCTAGCCTATATAACACAGGATTTGACCGTAAGCTACAAACAAGATTATCCTCGGCCTCTTTTACTGCTTTTGGTCGACCATCATATTCATAAGACGACATCTACTAATACAGCGATTTAATAAACATTATCTAGCTCCCTTGCAGCCCGCCACTCAGCTATTCTAGTCGTCAACCAGGTCTCGAACTCCTGGAAATCCTTTGCCTTCTGCAGCGCATCTATGCGCCGCTGACCAGCCTCAATTGCCTGCCTATATGCATAACCATCACCTAAGAGTCGCCGTATCTGCTCCTCCCAACAACCAGCGTCATCAAATCTACAGTATCCCGCCGCCGCCCCAGAAGTACATTCACGCAATCCGCCAGCTGTACTCACAATGACAGGTACACCGGTAGCCATCGCCTCCAGGGCAACACGACCCCAACTCTCAGACTTTGACGGCATTATAATAATAGAGGCAGCCTGATAAATGGGGGTCGGGTCTTCCATTAAAGGTACATAGCGCAAATTCGGTAAGTCAGCAGAGAGCTGCTCGGAGTATGCTCCACGGACACCGACAAACTGAACATCTCTCATACGCTGTGCCAACTCAACAAGTAGATTACCACCCTTATTCTCATTACAGTTTAACAACGTCACGGGGCCATTGGGAATATCCTTAGTACGCCGCTTGAACCTATCAAACGGTATAAATGGGCGCACAATCGTATGCTCGTGAATCGTCGGGTTATGGTCTTTCTGCGTTATACTGTTATAGACTATGGCGAGCGGTACTTTGAACCGTTGTTGAAGCACATCACGTTTCTCCCGCTCAATATGCATGAAAAAGACAACCGGCTTCCCATACGGCTCCAGAATCTTGAGTGCCTTAACTGTATCATAGTTTTGACAGAATATCGCAGAAGCACTTCTAAAGATTTGATCACATATAGGCGAGCCCTCCTGATATTTCACCATCTTCACACCATCTAATTCGTCCACTTGCCAATCAGGCAATACAATCGTAACAGACCAACCGGCCTTGACTAAATGTGTATTAACCGCATGGGCAGTTATCTCGGCACCCGCACGAACATTTGGTAGATAACTGTGCATTAGCCACACAATATTACGACCACTGTCGGCGTTCTCCTTGAACCTACGCAAACGCTGCTCATGCTCATGCTTAGCCTCAATCTCCAGCTCTGACCAGAACTGACGCCATGTAAGGAGGCCAAGTACGGCCACGAGAACAATTAGACCAAATAATATTACGGTCCATTCATCCATTGCGTCTATTTCTAATTTTGGTGACTAATAGTAGAAATGAACACACGTAAGAACCGGAAGTCAGGTGGCGCTAAGATCCCCGCAATTGGCAGCAAGGCACAGGTTTGGCATGGTACTGCAGACCACACCTCCGGTGGTCTCAAGAAGAAGGACTTAATGAGAACCCGGGCTGGACGCATCGTCAGCAAGCGCAAGCATTCCGCCGGTCTCAAGGCCATTAAGAAGCTCAAGAAGCTCGGCTATGTCGCCAAGAAGGGTACTTTCAAGCTCTTCAAGCGTAAGTAACTTTACTGCAGCGACATGAGCGCTAGTGAATCAAGCGGAAGTAAGCGAATCAGCAATAAAATGAAGGATGGCGGCGGCCACCTCAGGTTTCCGCCGACCACCAGGAACAACTTCGGCAGTGTTCCACCAATAAATGTCGTGTCTAGCTGGACCCCCTAAAGTGATTAAAAGACCTGCACGTGCTACACGCAGCTCCTTTAAAATCGGGGT
>JACCDO010780238.1_pt1 | contig 11820 bp, 9 predicted proteins | sample 7446101 | NCBI WGS metagenome assembly JACCDO01 (sample SAMN15323440, study PRJNA562643) | freshwater metagenome | isolation source: river surface water | place: USA:Blue River Watershed | collected 2017-08-16 | reverse complement strand
TGTGTAACAAATTGATTGAAGAAAATAATAAATTAGTTATGTCCGGAATTCAAATTACAGATATGAATAAAGAACTTATTGATGAAGTTAACAAGTTAAAAGACGAGGTTGATCTATTGAAAAATAAACTTAAAAAATATATTAATCCAGATAGTAAGAAAAAATATTATGAAAAAAATAGAGAAAAGATTAATAAAAAAAGTATGGAATATCAAAAGAAAAATAATTATCATAAAAATTACTCTCCTGAAAAAATTAAAGAATATAATAAAAGAGCTTATGAAAAAAGAAAAAATAAATTAATTAAAGAAGAATAATAAAAATTAATTAATATTATATATCATTTTTATTTAAAGATTTATTTATATATATAATTATGTAAATGGATAAAAATAAAAGAGAAGTAATTACTACAGAAAAATTTATTGAGATGGGTAAAAAAATTCATGGAGATAAATTTGATTACTCTGAAGCAGTTTATGTAAATGCAAAAACTAAAATAAAGTTAAGTTGTAAAAATGGACATAAAATTGAAACATTACCAAAATATCATATAGAAGGTTATGGTTGTAAAAAATGTACTTTTAATATAAAGATTGATTTTATTGTAAAAGATCTTAAAAGTTTTATAGCCAAGTCAAAAATCATACATGGTGAAAATAGTTTTGACTATAGTTTGGCTGAATATAAAAATGGTACTACATTAATTAAATTAATTTGCGACAAAGGTCATGTATTTGAACAATTACCTAGAAATCATTTATGTGGAAGTAAATGCAATATATGTACAGGATATGTTAATATAAATAAAAAACCAGATACAATTGAAAATATGACAAAAGATTTTATTTACAAATCAAAAGCTATTCATGGTGATACTTATAATTATGATTTGGTTGTATATGAAAATAGTTGTACAGAAGTTAAAATTAAATGTCCCAAAGGACATATATTTGAACAAAAACCATTTTATCATTTAAAAGGAAATGGTTGTAAAGAATGTTTTGAAACTCCTAAAAAAACAACAGAAAAATTTATAAAAAAATCTAAACAAATACATGGTGATGATATATTTGATTATTCAGAAGTAGAATATAAAACTAATTTTGATAAAATAAAATTAATTTGTAAAAAAGAAGGTCATATTCATTTTATAACTCCAAATGAACATTATAAAAATAATGGTTGTATGTATTGTAAAAACTCTACTGAGAAAAAAGTATATAATTTTATATGTAAAAAATTAAAATGTAAAGTAATTCACCAACAAAGATTTAAAGATATATCTGAAATTAAAAATAATCCCTTTGATTTATATTTTCCAGATTACAATTTAATTATTGAGATTGATGGTGATCAACATTTTAAAAGTGTTGAATTTTTTAAAGAAACATGTGATGAAAGACAACTTGTTGATTTTAAAAAAATGTATCATATACAAAAAAATAATAATATTACCATTGTTAGAATGTACCAAATGGAAATTTATAAAAATAGTTATGATTGGAAAAATAAAATAAAATATTAGAATTTATTAAAAAATATGATGAGCCTCAAGTTATTTATTTTTCTAATAAAAATGGAGTTTATGATCAATATTGTAATAATTATAAAAAATTTGTAGAAAATTATAATTCCTAATTAAAATGATTTAAAGATATATTTACTTATAATAGTAGGTACAAGGTAGTACCCAGTAGTGATGTCAAAGCTATTGTAAAAAGTGCTCTAGTGGCGAAATTGGGATCGCGTGACTCTTCTAAAGTCAAGATTGTGGGTTCAAGCCCCACCTAGAGTATGTCCAAATATTATCATATTAGGTATAATAATATTTATAATTTTTAGTAGTATTACGTTTAAGAAAGAAAAAATAAATGTAAAAGAATATATAAATGAATAAAGGATCGTATAAAGAATTAGAATCTGAGATGAATGCGAATCCAGAGTTTTTAGGATTATTTAGGGAAGAAATAATTAATTCAAAAATAAAAAACATTGGTGATATTAATTTAACTGAAACAGAAAAGACTGATAAAAATGAAAAAACCGAAAAAACCGAAAATACTAAAGTAGAAAAAAAGAATTCCAATAAAAAAAATTCTAAACAAGAAAATAAATTTAGTGATCAGGTGACAAATTTAAATCTTGATGATCATGAAATCTATAAATTAAAATCATTCATCAAGTATTTTTTGAATATAAATAAATAAATTATTTTGATTTTTTATTTTAATTTACTATGGAACCAAATAATAATCTTACTCTCATCAATTTATCCTGTGAATTAGAATTTGATAATTATAAAAAAAAACTTATCAAAAATATTTTTATCCAACTTGATAACATTATCGATACCTTCAAATCTGATATTAATGATAATATTATCAAGTTGTATATTTTATATAAAAAAAATAAACTTGAAGATATTATTAAGTATCTTACATTACTTATTTACTCTTTCTCATTCGATTTACATAATCTTAAATATTTTGATCAAATGGAATTTGTTGAAATTATACTTAAACTTATTAGAATTTATTGGTTAATCATCTTTATTGATGATAACTACAAATCATATGAATCACTCAAATTTATTGATTGGTCTATTATTAAAAACTCCTTCTCAAAATTAATTTCTGATCTTGAAAAAGCTAATAAATTTGTTAAACTTATCATTGGATTAGGTAATTTTACCTTTGATGAAAAAAAATCTAACTCTAAAATTAAAAATTCTGTCCTCTCTATTGCACATATTATGTGTTACGATTTCTTTATGTATTTTAGTTCAAGTCAAGCTCATAAATTATTAGTTAAAAAATTATCTATCAGTTCTAAATATGATTCTGTTGATAAAAATAAAATTAATAAATTAGGACTTATTTTCGTCAAATACAAAAAATATTTTATTGATGAATATAGAAATAAATATTCTTTTTATACTGATCTATATTCTGATATTAAAGACTCTAACTATACTAAATTTAAACTTGATATCAAAAATTGCGACTTTATTGAACTTATACGCGATTTTAATTCTGTTAATTCTAATATATAATCTTTTATCTTTTATTTTTTTATCAAATTATATTAATTTACCTACTATTATATAATTTTTATGAATGATAAATCTACATATTTTTATGATGAATTTGACGATTCTACTATATTTAAACATCTAAACTATTTTAATTCTTTTCATAAACAAAATTATTCTTTTAATAAATATCTTAATTATGATTTTGATAATCTTATTATTATACCTGTAACTATTAATATATGTCTTAAAATTAAAGATTTTGACTTTGATTTTATTAAATACTCTAAACATATTATTGACACACTTAATGAAGGTTTTTCTGGTAATTCATATTCTAAATATAAATCTGAAAAATATAATCTAAAATATTTTAAAAAATTAATTACTGATAAAACACAAGCATCTATAATATTTAATTATATCAATTGTTCTAATGATTCTAAAATTAGATTTTTTTTAAATTCTATCGATTTTCATGATAAAACATTTTCTTATGATTATTCTTCTAATCCTGATTTTAATTTATTTATCAATAATTTCTATTCTAAAAAATTTATTATTAAAAATATATCTGATCTTAATATTAATATTATTAATTTTAAATGTAACTCTATCGGTATATCTACTTTCCCCTGGACTAATTTTATTTATAATTCTAATAATTCTAATCAACCAAATAATTCTGACATGATGATTTTTATCGATTACAAAACTATACATCCTGATATTTCATCAAGTAAATATAATAATTCCAAAACAGTTATTCATGAAGTAGGACATATCTTAGGTTTAAAACACATTTTTGACACAAAAGAATCTTCATTGCAATCTTATAAAATACTTTTGGGTAAAAATATTTTTGATAAGATTTTTGTTTATAATTACAAATCACCTAATCAATTGTATCCAGATGTTCCATATCAAAAAAAACCTACTATACATAATCCTATTGAATCCAACAAATTTTATTCTTTTGATAATATTCCTGTTAATTTTTGTTGTTTTATGGATTATAGTCCTGATGAACTACTAACACATTTTACAAACTCACAAATTCTAATTATGCGTAATATTATCAATATATATAAGCCTGAATTTATTACTGGGACTGAAAAATATATTGGGTATGTTGACTCTAATAATTTTATCAATAATTCAAACACTATAATTAATTTACCTCCTGGATATTTTATTAAATTTAATAAAAACTTTAAATTTACTTTTGATAAATCTGGCCTTGATGATGTTTTTTTTCAATATAAAATACATTTTTATTCAAAAAATAATTATACTATTTTGAAAGAACCCGTTGTTATAAAAAAATAATTGAAAATTATCATAAATGAATATGATAATTTTATTATATATCTATTATAAAAATTATATAAAATGAATCTACTTGATAACACTGTAAATAAACCTGATAATTCTCCTTATAATTCTTCTGATAATTCTCCTGATTATTCTACAAATTCTGATAACCAATCTGATAATTTACCCGATGATTTGGTTGATTCTGATAATGAATCTTCTCGATCAAATGAGGATGAACAATCAGATAGTTATCGTCAAATGTTAGATGATTGGGAAGATGATCCACCATTTAAAAAAAAATATAATGGATATAGACAAAGAAGAAATTCATTTTCTGATTCATTATCAAATTTTGGTATATTTAATATATTTTCTTTTAATAGATCATCTAGTATTTATCCTGATGACTCTAAAAGAATATCCGCTTTGGAACCTATCAATAAAACTGATAAAAAAGATAAAAAAGATAAAAAAGATAAAAAAGATAAAAAGAAAAAAAAATCCAAAAAAAATAAAAAAGATAAAAAGGATAAAAAAGAAGAAAATATTACAGAAGCAGATAAAAAATTATTGATTGAATTAGAAAAAATTAATAAAGAATTAGATGAATTAACTGAATCAGTTGATGAAAATAAATTAATTATTCAAAAACATAATATGAAAATTAAAAATATTTTTGAAGAAAAAAATAAAGAAAATAAAAAGGAAAACGAATGGGAATTTGATTTAGAGGCTATATTTGATGATGTTACGTTATCTGAATATTCGGATGAAGAAAATACTCTACAAATTGATTCTACTGAAATAACAACTAATAAATTTGTTTTTAATATGGTTTATGAAAATTACCTAAAAAGATTATCAAATGAAAATATTTATCAAAAAGAAAATATGAGTGAATTGTATAAAAATAATACTTGCTACTGTTGTAATAATTATTTATTAATTCATAATAAAAATATTAATTTGTATTTTGATAGATTTTACAAAAAAAAAAGAAGAGTAAGTAAAAATTTAAAATCATTGTACAGATTAATACCTGATATCTTTACAAAAAACTATTATGGAACACAATTAATTTCAAGAATGGGTTTAATAGATAAATGTTGTTCCTACAGTGATGATTCTTGGAAATACAGATTTGAAATAATGTTTCATTCTGAAAATATGGATCCTACAATATTTACTTGTTGTACAATTTGTTCTAGAGAATATTGTGAAACACATTTAGATTTTAACCCATTCTTTGATTCTAAATGTAATTTTTGTTCAAAAACATGGAATATTTGTTCATACTGTAAATTTAATGTTTTGGTTGATTTCTTCAAATATCCTTTTAATAAAATCACCAAGGAAGATATTTTATGCAATATCATACATAAAAATATTTGTCCAAAATATTATCAAACTGAACAAACTGAACAAACCGAACAAACTGATGAAAATGAACAAATGAAAAAACTTTTTTATAAAGACACAGAATCAACAGATTTTTAGTATTTTATGTATAATTTTTAGTAGAAAAAATTGAATTTTAATGTATTTAAAATATTACTAATAATAATATATATTAAAATGAGTAAATCATACGCTAATATTGCTAAAGCTAAACTAACCGGATCTGGTTCTACCGATCCAACCAATTCAACCAATTCTACCAGTCAGGCTAATCAAGCTGCTTCTGCTGGTACAAATGATACAACTAGTCCATCTGTAACAGAAGAGTCTGGATCTACTAAAAAAGCTAGTCAAACACATACCAATCCTGCTGACGTTGAAGAATGGTTTGTTCCCACAAGGAGACTTCAGGGAGACGGCTATATGTCAGTCTGTAGAGTTCATGAAAACACATTATTTACTGGTGACCAAAATAGTAATTCTATTGTATTAACAAATTTGGAAGATTATAAACCAAAAGGTATTTTCAATGGTCATAATGGTGTTATCTATGACATTAACATCAGTAATGATGGTAATACTGCTGTTTCATGTTCAGGTGGTGGAGAAGTATGTATTTGGAATACTCAAACACTTGAATTAATTAAATCATTTGTAATTAAAAATTCTACTCCTAAACAAGTACTAATCAATGGGAATAAACTACTTGTTTTTGGACAAGCACTTATCAAAAGATATAATAATGTATTCGAAATCTACGATCTAGACACTATTACAGAAACAAATGAACCACTCAAAAAAATTATTTGGAATAAAGAATCTCCAAACAAGCCTATTGTTATTAGATGGTTAAATGATACACAATTTTTAATCGGATGTGATGACGGAAATATTATTATCAAAGATTATACTGATGATGAATTCCATTTTGAAAATAAGATCCATGAACAAAAAATTAATTCTATGGTTTTAAGTAATGATTCCTCTATTCTATTGACATCTTCAATGGACCAAAGAATTATTGAAACAAACATTACTACTTGGGAAACTATTCGAACATACGAAATGCCCACACAAGTTGATAATGTTATCTTTGACAAGGCTGAGAAAAAAATTTATGCTTCTGGTGGTGCTGATACTAGTTTAGTTGCCACTTCTAGTAATGTTGATCTTAAAATCTACGTTTTCAGAAGAAACAAATCAAAGTTAGTCTCACATATTTCTAGTCATTTTGGACCTATTAAATCTATGTGTTTCTCAACAAATACCTCTTCTGATAATAATATTCTTGTGTCTGTTGGCTATGATGGTATCGCTAACATTTATGATTTTGATAATTGTCTAACAGTTAATGATCCTTCTTCTATTGAAATTGAACCTGGATCTCTTCCAATTGTACTAAGTCCACTAGTAATGGTTAATGTCGTCGCTTCTAGATTGGAACGTGAGAAAAAAATTCTTTCCACTGCTGTTAATTATGTACCTGGTATGAATACTGTTGGTGTTAATTATGTTAAACCTCCAACTAAAAATGAGGAATGGAAACCTAATACTGATAATGTTGAAAAAGTTACTAATGACATTATCCATGAAAAAACTAGTATTTGGCGACCAACTTTCGGTGCTCCTGCTGAAAATAGAGAAAGACGAGAATATAATAGTGGAGTCGCTGTTAAAGTTTCTAACATTAATAAATGTGTCGGAAAAGCTAAAATTGAAGAAATGTTCTCTTCTCACAGCAAGATCGTATTTATGAAATATAATTCTAATCCTGAATTCCCTACTGATATGGCTATTATCAAATATATTGATATGGAAAATGCACAAAAAGCTGTTGATAAGTGGAACAAGAAAGGTATTGAGCATCTTGTTATTACTGTTGAAATTTTGGAACCTCGAAGATATTAATTTGATCATTTTCTAATTATCCAATTGATTTATCTAATTGATTTATCTAAAATCTTATAATTTTTATAAAAAAAATAAAATTATTTAATTAATTTAATTAATTATTTAATTATTTAATTGTTAAACTTTCTTTATCAATGAAAATCCAGTGTTTTCGTCTTCAAAAATAAAAGTCTTTTTTAATTCATCTCTCATTACATCAGTTTGTTCAAATTGTTTTAATCTTCTTAATTCCTCTCTTTGATTTATAAATTCCATTGTTTCATTATCAATTGTTAACAAGTCCATATCCAAAATATTTAACAAATTATTAACTTGATCTAATTCTAATTTGATTTCCTGAGCTTTTTCATCTGTTAAATATACCTTCATAAATTTATCAACATATTTAACTAGTTCTTTTAGTGCATCTCCAGTATTAAAGTTGTTTGATATTATTTCTAATATAGTATTATAAATTGCAGTGTCTCCTGAATAATTAAGTTTAACATTTTTATGTGAACGATAAAATTTATTTGAAAGTTTGTTGTAAAGCATGTGTAAATTACACCCATTTACAAAAAAGTGGGACACTCTTTATTTGTAAATTAAAGGCATAATAGCACCCATCATGGGCTTGGTTGATACTTGACCCCCCGATTTGTAGTGTCATTTTTGATAGGGGTTACAACCTTTTGTTTCTCTAAATCATAATCTCTTCTGTATTTTAATAATCTTTCTTTTTTATTTAGAAAATGATTTACTATTTTTACCATATTATTTACTGCATTTTCATCACGATTTATACATCCTATCTGTCCGTTTTCCATTTTATATGTTAAAACAGAATGTAATTTCCGTGATTTACCTTTCAAATCGGGTAAATACAGATTCTCACAAACTTCTTCAGTTTTATAATTTAATTTTGATGTTCTATATTCATCTAAATTATATAACTTCATTTGTTTTCCTATTAATCTTTTTAATCTATTATTTGGTGTTGATATATTTCCTTTGTGACAATTTGTCTTAAAGCTAAAATCACCAAAAAATATTATTGAATCTTTACCAAACGTTTTTTTAATTTCTCTTATTATTTTAGTTTCGGTATGTTTTCTGTTTAAAAATCCATACCACTTATACTTTCTAAATATTTCTTTATTATATTTTTCAAATAACATAGAATTTATTTTATTTTTGTTTTTAATAAATTCTTTAAATTTCTCAAAATTACAGCTCCTTGAGTTATACTTGGTTAATTCATTTTCAACTTTAGATATATCATTTTTATTTTTATAATTTTGAATAAGTCTTTGATATTTTAATCTTTTAGTTAATTTAGCATATTTTCTATTTGTATATCTATATTTTTTTCCATTTTTGTCTTTCATATAAGTTAACACTCGCTTTCCTGGATCGCAAACTATCCAATTATTCTTTTTAACTTCTTCTAATTGTTTATCATTCAAATCTTCTAAATATAAAAAGTCTGTTCCATTTAATATTTTCGCTTCTTTTATTTCTTCTTTTCTTTTGTTCAATATTTTTGTTTGTTCTTCTTTTGATAATTTTTTAAATTCTTCTTTCTCCTTATCTTTTTTTTCCTTTAACTTTAATTTAAAGTCTTTATCTTGTTTTTTATTTTCTTCTTCACATTTCTTTTTAAATTCTTTCTTTTGTTCTTCTGTCATATCTTTGATTTTTTCTTTGTTTTCTCTTCTCCTTTTTTTTACATTTTGTTTCTTTTGTCTTTCACTTTCAACTTTATCATTTAATAACATTTGAATTGAAACTGTAAAACCATCTGTATATATTTTATAATCGAATGTATAATTAGATTGTTTAAATATTGATTTTTCAATATCAAAAAACATTTTCCATACTGGTTTTTTATATGTTTCAATATCATCATAATATTTTTTTTTATCTTCTCTTAGAAATAAATCAACAAGAATTTTGGTGTCAATCGGAATGTATTTTTGTGTTATATCAGTTCTTAAAGGAAAAAACTGAAATAATTTTGTCTCTAATTTTTCAATTTGTTCACACATATAAATCATTGATTTTAAATATCTTTGTGGGTTATTTTGGATATCAAATTCGTAAGAATTAACAAACTCTTTATAAAATATATTATTCCTATGTGTATTTATCCATTTATGATATTTTTTATTAGATTTTAATGTATTATTTAATAAATCTTGTTTAATATCATATATATCTTTACATAATTGTTTTATTAATTCAGTTTTTGTTCCATCTTTTGCTTTTTCAATTAGTTCATTATTTATTTTTTTGAAAGACGAATTAACAAATCTATTAACATATTTAAAAAAATGTAGTTTAATATTATTTTCTATATTTGTTAACATATCAGTTGCTAATCCATCTAAAATTTGTGTTAGATATTCACCATTAACTTTATTATCATAATTTAAATTTTTATAATTATCTTGATAAAACTTTTCAAAATCTTCTAATAATTTTAAATTTTCACCCTGAGGACGATTACCTCCTTTAGAACTAGTAGATAAAACGCTAAATATAATTTTAATCATATTTTTATCAATAATAGGAATTTCAGTTTTGTTATGATATTTATGTAAAATCCATAATCGAATAAATTGATAAGTATGAATAATAATTTGATTAGTTCTAAAACATGTATCATTGAGAATTGTAAGAATATATTCTTTATTAAAAATATCTTCTTTATCATCTTTAATGATAAATTCTAAAGGACATTTAATACAAATATACTTATCAGGTGGTTTCTTAATAATATTCATAATAATATATAATATAATAAATTTTTAAATAACTTTAATTTAGTTAAAAAATAAATTTATTATATTATTTTTTAGTTAAAAAATTAATCTATATTAAAATTAAATTTTAAATAAAAAATAAATTTAAAATTTATCAATATATTATATAAAAGATAAATGGAAGAAAATAATGAAAAAATACAAGAAATAAAATATAAATATATATGTGAAAAATGTGATTATAAATGTAGATTTGAATGTGAATGGAAAAAACATTGTGAAACAACATTACATAAAACAGGTGAAAGAAAGAAAAAAGATAATTATAAAGAAAATGGAAAATGTAAAGATTGTGAATATACAACAACCAATACATTTTTAATGAAAAAACATAGATTAAATGAACACGCAACAAAAGAAGAAAGAGAGAAAGAATTTAAATTTTATTGTTCATATTGTGATGTAGGAGCATTTTCAAAAGAGACAATAGAAACTCATTATAATACAAATAAACATAAAAAGTTTGTACAAAGACTAAAAAAATAATTTACTGTCCCATTTTTTTGTAAATGGGTGTAATAAAATCTTTTTTCATTAATTCGATTTCATCATCTGAATAATCAAAAGTATTTTTATATGATTTTGATAAAAAGTACATTCTAACTAATTTATAATTATGTGTAATATCATCTAATCTTAGCACATTGCCAATTGACTTGGACATTTTGTCACCGCCAAAATTTAAAAATCCAAAATGAATCCAATAATCACCATATACTCTATCTGGATGTAATGATTCTGCTTGTGAGATTTCATTACAATGGTGTTTCGATTTTAGGTCGCTTCCGCCCATTTTAATATTTACTTTTCCTAGTAGTTTATCACAAAGTGCACAACATTCCGAATCCCAGCCCGGGAAAAAGTTTGCCTTACCTCTAAAGTTAAAAGAAAGTTTTCTATCTGTTTTAACTTTCCAAAGAACGAAGTCCTTATCCGATCTAACACCTTCTGGTCTAATGATACTTCTTCCAGATTCATATCCTTCGGTATCACAATCTACAAAAAAAGGATTATTAGATATCTTTGAACTATCAAAATAAACAGATCCATCTGGTGTTTCATATCCAAATCCTTTTTCTATTAAATCAATAACTAAATTTTCCATTGCATCTATATTATCTGTTACCTTATGGATATTTTCTTTAGTATAATTTTTCAGACCTAATTTTTGGATATCTTCAAGAAATTTATCTGTGTAAAAACTAGTATATTCGATAAGTGATTCGTATGTTTGTTCAGGTAATCGATTGATAATTTTATCATCAATATCAGTGATATTCATTATATGATTGGTTTGGTATCCAATAGCTTGTAAATAAGAAACTACAAAATCTGACCATAAAAATGTTTTGAGAT
>JACCDO010158932.1_pt1 | contig 11820 bp, 11 predicted proteins | sample 7446101 | NCBI WGS metagenome assembly JACCDO01 (sample SAMN15323440, study PRJNA562643) | freshwater metagenome | isolation source: river surface water | place: USA:Blue River Watershed | collected 2017-08-16 | reverse complement strand
GCTCGACCATGAATCGCATCGATCTTCCGCATCTGGTCTGGACCCTCGAGAACCTCGTCGCAGGCACGGTGATCAACCGAATCGAGGTCGACGCCGAGACCCAGGAATGGGCACGAGTCGCCCTCGACCGCATGCTCAGCCTTCCTCGATAGCCGACGTCACCGCCCCACTAGGCTTGCCCCATGTTCGGACGAGGCAAGAGCGACAATTCGCAGACCCCTGCACCCGTGACCGAGGAGACACACTCGGGCACGAAGGGTCGTCCGACCCCGTCACGCAAGGAGGCGCAGCGCGCGCGCAAGCAATTCCTGAAGACGCCCAGCGATCCCAAGGCTGCCAAGGCCGCTCAGCGGGAAGCAGATCGCACGGCCAAGCAGCGCGCTCGCGAGGGCATGGCCGCCGGCGACGAGAAGTACCTACCGGCCCGCGACCGTGGCCCGGCAAAGGCCTTCACCCGCGACTTCGTGGATGCTCGCTTCACCCTGGCCGAGTACTTCATCTTCATCGCTGTCGCCGTGCTGCTTCTCGGCTTCGTGAAGAACCAGGCACTGTCCACCTTGATCTCGACCGGCTTCTTCGCGATTACCGCACTGATCGCCCTCGACTCGATCATCTTGGTCATTCAGCTCAATAAGCGGGCCAAGGAGGCATTCCCGAACGAAGCAGACCGCAAGGGCATCACGCTCTATGCCCTGTTGCGTACCCTGCAGTTGCGCCGCCTTCGCCTCCCACCTCCCCGGGTGCGACGAGGCGGGAAGCCCGTGACACCCAAGGGCAGCAAGAAGTAATCCCGCCTTAGCTGGGAGAAAGCCCCATCGGTCCGTAGACCACTCGCTCACCCTCCAGCAGGCTGACGGAGTCTGCGCCGGAGGCCAGCAGCGACGACCAGCTCTCGCCCATCCACGCCTCGGCATCCGCCTGCGTCGGGAATTCGGTGTGAGCTTGGGCAATGTTGATGTCCGTGCCATCGAGTGAATGGCAGATCCAGGTGAAACCCATCACTTCCTTCCGTCCTGTCGCCTGACAGGCCCCTGCCCACTGTAGGGTTCAGGAACAACTGAATCGACGTATTCGAGATCCAGGGGAAGTCCGGTGTGAATCCGGCGCTGTCCCGCAACCGTGATCCCTCTTCGAGGGCGAGTCGGAGCACCTGGCGAGTACGAGCGGCTCTATCCGTCGAGGTAACGGGACGAGTCAGGTCTTTCCTGAATTGTCCCTCCGTGCATCAGTGCGGGGGGATTCTCCTTTTCAGGACTCCTGCAGTGTTCACGACCGCTCCATGAGAAATGCAGGAACACATGACACGCACGACACGCACGATCACCACTGCCGCGGCGCTCGCCCTCGCGGCACTCGGCATGGCCTCCCCCGCGCATGCGGCCGGCACCACCGGGCTCTATGGCGCTGCAGACCCCACGTACGACGGCGTGTTCCGCCAGTCGCTCGCAATCATCGGACTCACCTCACAGGGAGTGAAGCCGTCGACCGCCGCCGTCACCTGGCTGATCAGCCAGCAGTGCAAGGACGGCAGTTTCCAGGAGTTCCGAGCCGACACCTCGAAGCCCTGCGACCCTGTCGATGCGACTAACGGCAAGGGCCCGGAGTCCAATGCGACATCCCTCGCCGTTCTCGCACTGATGTCGATCGACAACACGAACCTCGCCTCGCAGTCCGTCATCAATAAGGCGGTCGACTCGGCCGACGCCGCCGGCCTGTGGCTCAGCAAGAACCAGAATGCCGATGGCGGCTGGTCTTACTACGCAGGTTCCGCGTCCGACGCCAGCTCGACCGGACTCGCACTGGCCGCACTCGGCACCCAGGCCCCCAACCGCAAGCAGCCCAATATCGTCAGGGGAACGAAGTTCCTTGCCTCGTTGATCTCGCCCTGCGGCAGCACCGATGGCGGCGCTGTGATGTACCAGAAGGGCAGCAAGCCCGACGGGCTCTCGAGTGCGCAGGCCCTGTACGGCCTGGTCGGCAGCGTGCCCGTGCGCACGGCCGGCAAGCTGCGCCCCGCACCCACGTGCGCCGGCAATCCGACAAACAAGATCGCGAGTTACCTCTCTTCCAAGCTCGCGAGTGCCGGCACGTTGGCCTCGTCCTTCGGCGACGGCCCCGACTACACATCAACGGCAACAGCCGTGGTCGACCTCGCTTCGGCAGGCGTCGCAAAGTCCGCCGTCACCAAGGCCACTACTGCGCTGAAGTCCGCGGCCGTCAGCTACGCGACCCCTGCGTCGGGCCCGAACGCTGCAGCGCTCGGCCTGCTGCTCACGGTGGCCAAGGCCACCGGCTCGAATGCGAAGTCCTTCGGCGGAGTCGATCTCATCTCGACTCTCCAGAAGAGCGAGCAGAAGTAGTGCGTACGGCCCGCGCAGCGGCAGCGCTCATCGGCATCGCGATCCTCGCGCTGACGGCGATCGCTCCTGCCGCGCGGGCCGAGACCGCCTACCGCTACTGGACTTACTGGCAGGGAAATGCAGGCAGTTGGCAGTTCGGTACCCAAGGACCGTCGACCAGCACTCCATCGGACGGCGCAGTCGAAGGCTGGCGTTTTGCGGTGTCCGGAGCCGCCGGCAGTGCGCAGGCCCAGCCCTCCTTCAATTCGGCCACGGCATTCGCTGACCTCTGCGGCTCCACGCCGCCGATCTCGGGCAAGAAGCGGGTCGCACTAGTCGTGGATCCGGGCTACGCCTCCGAGGCTCCCGAGGGCGAGGAGCTCATCCCTGCGCTGAGCACCTGTGTCGTCGCGGATGCGGATGCCAGCGGCTACGACATCCTGCGATCGCAGCTAGAGGTCCGCGTCGAGGGTGGATTGGTCTGCGGCATCGGCGGATTTCCCGCACATGAATGCGCACCGGTGATCGAGATCAGCACTCAATCGGCCATGCCCACAGGTGCGGCAGTCAATGAGCGTCCCAGCGATGACAGCCTCACCTCGATGGGCTCGATCTCTCTCACCATTCTTGTCGTGATCTTCGGCATCGTGCTCGCCGTCGTGCTCTGGTGGAGACGCAAGTGACCGACCAGAGATTCGCTCTTGGCGCGGCGGCGATCCCTCGCTGGCTGCATCCGGGTGCGTGGTGGGCCTGGGCACTCGGCCTCGCTGCCGCCGCGAGCCGCACGACGAACCCACTGCTGTTGATCCTCATCGTCTGCTGCGCAGCCATCGTGGTAGCAGCCCGCAAGCCTGATGCGCCATGGGCGAGATCCTTCGGCTTCTTTCTCCGGCTGGGCGTCGTCATCATCATCGTGAGAGTTCTCGCGCAGATTCTCTTCGGCGCCTCGCTCGGCACGACCGTGCTGTGGGACGCACCGGGCATCGCACTTCCCGACTGGTTCGCCGGCGTGCGACTCGGCGGTGAGATCACGCTGGAGAGCCTGCTCTTTGCCCTCTTCGATGGCATGCGTCTCGCCGCAATCATCGCGTGCGTGGGTGCGGCAAACTCACTCGCGTCACCGAGCCGACTGCTGAAGTCAGTGCCTGCAGCGCTTTACGAGGTCGGTGTCAGTGTCGTCGTGGCGCTCACCTTCGCCCCTCAGCTGGTGAGTGACGTGTCACGCGTGCGCACCGCCCGACGTCTGCGCGGTCGCACCACGCATGGAGTGCGTGCCATCGCAGGATCCACCGTGCCGGTTTTCGAGGGTGCCTTGGAACGCTCAGTGCTTCTCGCGGCAGCAATGGACTCTCGCGGCTACGGACGCACCGCCGGCGTGAGCGCCTCATCACGAAAGCTCGCCTCGGCCTTCCTGCTGATCGGCCTCGTGGCTGCATGCATCGGCACCTATGCGATCGTCGCTGCCGGATCCCCGGCCGTACTCGGACTCCCCTTGCTCGCAGCGGGGCTGCTCGTGAGCATCCTTGGTCTCGCGATGGCCGCGCGACGCTCCGTGCGCACCCGCTATCGACCTGATCCGTGGTGGCTCGCCGAGTGGCTCGTCGCCGCGTCGGGGGCAATGGCCGCAGCCGTGTTTGCCTGGGCAGCGTGGTCCCATCTGATCGGCATCGATACGCCGACCGATCCAGCACGATGGCCGTTGCTGCCGATTGCACCGGTGCTCGCACTCGTCATCGCATGCACGCCGGCGATTACCGCACCCAGGCTCCCTCTCTCGCTTCGCGAGACACACGCTCGTGAGCGGGTGAACGCCTGATGATCGAGTTCGAGAACGTCACGATCACGTATGACGGGGCAACGGCGCCTGTACTCGACCATGCCACCGTCTCGATCCCCGAGGGCGAACTGATCTTGGTGGTGGGTCGCACCGGAAGCGGCAAGACCACCTTTCTCCGCGCTATTAACGGCCTTGTGCCGCACTTCACCGGCGGCACTCTTTCGGGCCGAGTGACCATTGACGGCCGTGACACGGCTACCCATCCTCCGCGCGAGCTCGCCGATCTCGTCGGCATCGTCCCGCAGGATCCCATGAGCGGATTCGTCACCGACACCGTCGAGGACGAACTCGCATATGGCATGGAGTGCCTGGGTATCGAGCCTGATGTCATGCGCCGCCGAGTCGAGGAAACACTCGACCTCCTCGGACTCGCCGAACTCCGAGATCGCGCGCTGCTCTCGCTCTCCGGCGGGCAACGGCAGCGCGTAGCCATCGGTGCCGTCTTGACCTCGCATCCCAAGGTGCTCGTCCTCGACGAGCCCACGTCCGCCCTCGACCCGGGCGCTGCCGAGGAAGTTCTCGCGGCATTGCAAAGGCTCGTTCACGATCTCGGCATCACCGTGGTGCTGGCCGAGCATCGACTGGAGCGAGTGGTGCAGTACGCCGATCGGATGATCGTCATCCCTGGCGCCGGAGAGCCCCTCGTCACGGGGACTCCTGCCGACGTCATGCGCATGGCGCCGATTGCACCGCCCGTGGTCGAGCTCGGTCGGCTTGCCGGATGGAGCCCACTTCCACTTTCCGTGCGTGATGCACGCAGGGCGGCGGGGCCGCTGCGCGACCTCCTCATTGGGCGCACACCTCCACTGCGAGTTGTCGATGGCGCGCAGTCGCGCGAGGAGCTCGCGGCAACCGAGAACTTGGTCGTGCGGTACGGAAGCTTCACTGCGCTTCGCGGTGTCACCACCGCCATTCGTCGCGGCGAGATCGTCGCGCTCATGGGTCGTAATGGCGCCGGCAAATCGACCCTTCTCTCATCCCTGGTCGGACTCCACCGCTCCGCGGCAGGTGCCGTCTCGACCAGCGGTCACGATCCACGCACCCTCAAGCCTCGAGAGCTCGTGCACTCTGTCGGACTCGTGCCGCAGGATCCGGGTGACCTTCTCGAAGCGACAAGCGTGGCCGACGAGTGCCGTGCGGCAGATCATGACGCCGAGGCCGAGCCTGGCACCACTCGCGCGCTGCTCGCGCTTCTCGCACCCGACGTACATGACGGCACCCATCCTCGTGATCTCTCCGAGGGCCAGCGGCTGCTCCTCGCACTCGCAGTCGTGCTCGCTGCCCGACCGCCGCTCCTGTTACTGGATGAGCCCACTCGCGGCCTGGATTACCCGACGAAGTCGCGACTGGTGACAATCCTCAGCGACCTTGCGGATGCCGGGCATGGCGTTGTCCTCGCGACACATGACGTGGAACTCGCGGCCGAGGTGGCCACGCGCGTCATGGTGATCGCCGATGGAGAGATCGTCGCCGACGGCCCGACCACATCAGTGCTCGTGTCCTCGCCGATGTTCGCACCGCAGGTGGCGAAGGTGCTCGCACCCGAGCCATGGCTCACCGTCACCGATGTCGCTTCAGCACTCGATGGCGAGGCCGTCTGACATGGCCGGCGCACAGGTGCACGCCATGCGACTTGGCCCGAGATCGCGCATCGCGATCGCGCTCACCTCGCTGATCGGCATCATCGCCTTCGCCTGGCCGCTGGTGGCTTCGCCGGCGTCCACGGTCGTCGCACATGCGGGAGACGCACCGTGGCTGTTCGCGATCATCGTGCCTCTGCTGCTCCTCGTCCTCCTTGCCGAACTCTCCGACGGCGGCATCGATGCAAAGTCGATCGCACTGCTCGGTGTCATGGCCGCCGTGATCGCTGCCTTGCGTCCACTCGGCGGCGGCATCGCCGGACTCGAGCCGATCTGGATGGTGCTGATCCTCGGCGGCCGAGCACTCGGCCCCGGCTTCGGTTTCTCACTCGGCGCCATCTCTCTCTTCGCCTCGGCACTGCTCACCGGCGGAGTCGGTCCGTGGCTCCCCTTCCAGATGCTCGGTGCTGCCTGGGTGGGTCTCGGTGCAGGCCTCCTTCCGCGCGCGACGGGCAAGCGCGAACTCGCACTGCTCGCCGGCTACGGCGCGATCGTCAGCCTGCTCTACGGGATGCTGCTGAACCTGTGGTTCTGGCCCTTCGTCGCCGGTCTGCCCGAGCAGATCGCCTTCGTCGCCGGATCCCCGATCGGCGAGAACCTCGTGCACTGGTTCCGATTCACGCTCATCACCAGCCTGGGCTATGACATCCCTCGCGCAGTGCTCACCGTGATCCTCATCCTCATCGCGGGCAAGCCCGTTCTGCTCGCCTTGCGTCGGGTATCGCGCAAAGCAGCCTTCGAGCCCGCCGTGGTCTTCGAGCCCGAGCAGGCACGCGCATGAGAATTCGCCTCCTCGGCACAGGTTCTGCCGATGGCTGGCCCAATCCGTTCTGCGACTGCGACACATGCGAATCCGAGCGTGCTGTCGGTCGCGTGCGCATGCCGACCTCCGCGCTCATCGATGGCGTGATCATGATCGACAGCGGACCCACGGCTCCCTACAGCGCCTCCAGGGGAGGTATCTCACTCAGCGCCGTCGAGCACCTGGTTCTCACCCACGGACATCCTGATCACCTCGCACCATCGATCCTGCTATGGCGCGAATGGATCACCGGTCTGGACACCCTGCACGTGTGGGGTCCGCCGCTGGCCCTCGATCTGTGCCGAGAGTGGATCGGCCCGGATTCCCCCGTGGAGTTCCATGCACTCGCCGCCGGCGAGAGGACTGAGCTTTCGACGCGACAAGGCTCCTTCTCACTCACGGCGATCGAGGCGAATCACGATCCCAGGAGTTCGGACGTCATTGCCGGCGAGGCACTGCTCTATGACCTCGAGTCTCCGCACGGCGATCGACTGCTCTACGCGACGGACACGGGCCCATTCACGCCGGAAATCCTCGAAGCAATCACGTCACGCGCCTACGACTGTGTGCTGATCGATGAGAGCTTCGGTACCAAGGTCGATCACGGCACCGGGCACTTCGACCTGGGTACCCTGCCCCTCAGTCTGCGGGCCGCCCGCGAGTGCGGAGCCATCACTGAGCGCACCCGCGTCGTGGCAGTCCACCTCAGTCACCACAATCCGCCTACCGCGCAACTCGCTGAGCGACTGCGCGAGATGGGAGCGGAGATCATGGAAGATCTCGACATGCTCGACACGGCGAAGGCTCGCAGCCCGCTGCGTCATCTTGTGACCGGGGGTGCGCGATCCGGCAAGTCTTGCTTCGCTGAAGCACTCGCCGCACGCTTCCACGACGTCACCTACGTTGCCACCGGTGGCACTCGCGCGGATGATCCCGAATGGCAGCAGCGCGTTGCCGCACACCGCGAGCGCCGACCGGCGCATTGGACGACAGTCGAGACGACGGATCCGCTCCCCGCGCTTCGCACGTCGAGCCCGGAGTCTGCACTGCTGATCGACTGCATAGGGCTCTGGCTCACCGCCCGACTTGATGCGGCCGATGCCTGGGGCCGCGAGAGCGATGCCACGATGCGCGAACGCATCCTTCACGATATTGATGCGCTGGTTGCCGCCGTGCAGGAATGCAAGTCGCCCGTCGTCATCGTCACGAACGAGGTCGGCATGGATCTCGTTCCTGCCGACCCGGGTGGCCGACTCTTCCGCGACATGCTCGGCATCGCCAATACCCGCCTGGCCACAGCCTGCGAGCCCGTCACCCTTGTCATCGCCGGCCGCCCCCTCACCCTCCCTCGGAGTACCGCATGACGGATCTCGCAGCCCTCCTCGACTCGATTCCCACCCCGAGTAGTGAAGCCGCGGATCGCGCGCGCCAACGTCAGGGAACACTCACCAAGCCCACGGGCGCCCTCGGTCGACTCGAGGATCTCTCTATCTGGGTGAGCGCCGCACAGGGTGAGTGCCCGCCGCATGCCTTTGCTCGGCCCCGTGTGGTGATCTTCGCCGGGGATCATGGCGTAGCGCGCACGGCTCAGACCTCCGCCTACCCGCCTGAGGTCACCGCTCAGATGGTGCTCAACTTCGTCAGCGGTGGCGCAGCAGTCAATGTGCTCGCCCGGCAGGCAGGCGCCAGCGTGCGAATCATTGATGTGAGTGTCGACGCGGATCCCGCGTATGCGCAGGCCATCGATCCCGAGGTGGTCGCGCATCGCATCCGCCGCGGCAGTGGCTCAATCGACCGTGAGGACGCGATGAGCTCCGCAGAGACGGTGGCAGCCTTCGAGCTCGGTCGCAGAATTGCCGATGAGGAGATCGACACAGGTGCCGATCTCCTGATTCCCGGTGACATGGGCATCGGCAACACCACGCCCGCCGCGGCGATTATCGGCCTGCTTGCGAACGCCGATGCAGCCACGGTTACCGGTAAGGGAACGGGCATCGACGATGTCACGTGGATGCGCAAGTGTGCCGCCGTGCGCGATGCGATGCGCCGCGGCAAGCCGCACAAAGGCGAACCCCTCGCCTTGCTCACCGCGATCGGGTCTCCTGACTTTGCAGCAGCGACCGGATTCCTGCTGCAGGCTGCCGTGCGCGGGGTGCCCGTCATTCTCGACGGCACGATCAGCACAGCCTGTGCACTCGTCGCGGATCGACTCAGTTACCGGGCGAAGCAATGGTGGCTCGCCGGGCATCGCTCCACCGAGCCGGCTCAGTCGATTGCCCTCGATCGTCTCGACCTCGTGCCCATCGTTGACTACGGGATGCGACTGGGCGAGGGCACCGGCGCGCTGCTCGCACTGCTCATCGTGCAGTCGGCAGCCGCCACCCTGCGCGAGATGGCAACATTCGGCGAGGCCGGGGTGAGCGATCGCGATGCCTGACGCCCTTCGCCTCGCGATCGGCACCCTCACGCGCCTGCCGGTTCCGGCACCGCGACGCGTAGATCGACGAGTCGCGGGCGCCGCCATGGCTCTCGCTCCGCTCGTCGCTCTCGTGCTCGCAGTGATCTGCGGGTTGCCACTTCTCCTCAGCGATGGGCGCCCGCTGCTCGCACTCCTGGTGAGCGCCGCGGCATTCTCTCTCCTGGCCTGGGCCACCCGCGCACTTCATCTCGACGGCCTCGCAGATACCGCCGATGCTCTCGGAAGTGGCAAGCCCGCCGCACAAGCGCTCGACATCGCACGCAAGTCCGATATCGGCCCCTTTGGCGTCATCACGCTGATCTTGACCCTGATGATCCAGATCGTGGCCGTGGCCTCCTTTCCTGATGGAGGAAGGGCCTACCTCGTCTTCGTACTCGCGGTTGTCACAGGCCGCATTGCACTTGCCTGGGCCTGCACGCGCGTGTGGCCGGCCGCGCGACAAGACGGCCTCGGAGTTGTGGTGGCGGGTTCACTCCCGCTCGGAATCGCCATCCTGTGGACCATTGCGGGTCTCGCCTTCGGTGCTTGGCTCCTGGGCATCACAGGGGCGATCAGCGTCGTGATCGGACTGGTTGCGTGCACGATGATCCTGACGATGACTCGACGCAGGCTCGGCGGCGTGACAGGTGACGTTCTCGGCGCGACGATCGAGATCACCACGGCCGCAGTTGTTCTCGCCGTAGCCGTTCTTCAGACGGTCACCCTCTGATCGGTGGGGCCTACCGAGTGGAGGGCTGCACGAAGGGCGGCTTCGCGACGGTGAACGACGATGCGCGACCGCGCACGTCGACGATGACCGTGTCACCGATCGCTATTGACGAGTCGATGAGCGCGAGACCCACACCCTGCTTGAGAGTCGGCGAGAAGGTGCCGCTCACGACCTCTCCGACTACTGCGCCGTCCAATGACCCGGCGTGCACGTTCATGTGAGCTCGCGGGATTCCGCGATCATTGGCGAGGATTCCGCGAAGGCGGCGATGCGGGCCTGCGGCCTTCTCCGCCACAAGCGCATCACGGCCGGCGAATGCGGGCTTATCCCACCCGATCGCCCAGCCGAGACCTGCCGTGACGGGCGAAATGGTCGGGCTGATGTCCTGCCCGTGCAGCGGGTAGCCCATCTCCGTGCGAAGGGTGTCACGGGCTCCTAGTCCCGCGGGCAGTCCGCCTGCACGTTCCGCCGATGCGACAACGGCATCCCAGAGATCGACGAGCACCTCGTTCGGCGCCACGAGCTCGAAGCCATGCTCGCCGGTGTAGCCGGTGCGGCACACCACTACGGGTGCGTCATGCCAGCGCGTCTGCGCCATGGACATGTAGTCGTGGTCGAAGGGGAATCCGAGGTCGCGCATGACCTCGTCACTCTTCGGGCCCTGCACGGCAATGATTCCGTGAGAGAGATGCTGGTCATCGATCGTGATTCCTGCGGGAGCGGCGGCACGCAGCGCTGCAACCACGGTGCTCGCATTCGATGCATTCGGAATGATGAACACGGCGTCGTCGGCCCACTTGTAGACGATGAGGTCGTCAATGACCCCGCCCAACTCATTGCACAGCATCGAGTACTGGGCCTTGCCGACCGGGATTCGATCAAGGTCATTGGCCAGGAGCGCATTGAGGAACTCCACTGCGCCCGGCCCATACACGGCCACCTTGCCCATGTGCGAGACGTCGAAGACTCCCACCGCAGTACGCACGGCGGTGTGCTCGGCCACCACCCCGGAGTACTCGATCGGCATGTCCCAGCCACCGAAGTCGGCAGTCTTGGCGCCGAGGGCGACATGGCGGTCGTACAGGGGTGTCTTCTTCAGCGCATCTGAGGTCACCTGCGAACGGTAGCAATAGGCTGAATCCATGACATTGTCACTTGCCGCCACATCCGCCGCCGCCACCGTCTGCGATGCCCTGCTCGTCGGAATCGCACCCGCCAAGGGCAAGACCGTCGAGGTCTACGCCCATGGGCTGACCGCCGCGCAGTCGCGCAAGCTGGCCGAGGCACTGGCCTCAGCCGGCGCCACCGGCAAGGCCGGAGAAGTGACGCGCATCCCCGCGCAGACCGGCATCAAGGCCAAGACCATCGTCGGTGTCGGCCTCGGCGAGTTCCGCACGATGAAGGGCTTTGAGTCATTCCGTCGCAGCATCGGCAATGCGGTGCGCTCGATGGCCGGCTCGAAGAAGATCGCGATCATCGCGACCCCCGATATTCCGCATCTGCGCCCCCTTGCACTCGGCGCCCAGCTCGCGGCCTACTCGTTCACCGAGCACAAGGGGAAGTCGAAGGGTGCTGCACCTGTGCCGAACATCGTTCTGCTCGTGCCCGGTGCTGTCACGCCGGAGCAGAAGGAACTCATCGCCGAGATCAACGTGATCGCGCAGAGTGTCTTCCTCGCCCGTGATCTCGTGAACACACCCCCGAATGCTCTTCCGCCCGTGGCGCTTGCCAAGGCGGCGAAGGATGCCGTGGCCGGCCTGCCTGTCAAGGTCACCACCTGGGATGTCGCGGCGCTCAAGCGCGATGGCTGCGGAGGCATCCTGGGCGTCGGCCAGGGCTCCACCAATCCGCCGCGCCTGGTCAAGCTCGAGTACGCACCCGCCGGCGCAACCAAGCATCTCTCGCTCGTCGGCAAGGGCATCACCTTCGACACCGGCGGCATCTCGATCAAGCCCGCCGCGCAGATGGACGAGATGAAGGGTGACATGGGCGGCGCAGCCGCAGTGATCGCCGC
>JACCDO010845312.1_pt1 | contig 11821 bp, 13 predicted proteins | sample 7446101 | NCBI WGS metagenome assembly JACCDO01 (sample SAMN15323440, study PRJNA562643) | freshwater metagenome | isolation source: river surface water | place: USA:Blue River Watershed | collected 2017-08-16 | reverse complement strand
TTGAGGAAAGAAATAAGCAAAAAGGAGGGTCTTAGAAAAAGAAGAAATCCATCACAAAAAAAAGCAAAATTAAATAAAAAATTTACAAGAAAAAAATAAATTAGTTTTTAGGTTTCTTTGATTTATTTTAAAAATAAAAAAAAGAAATATTTATTTATCGAAAACGCATTGCCTGTTGACTTACAACATTCATTGAGAAAAGAACAAATAATCCACTCATTACAAATAATAAAATTTCGGTTTGTGTATTTTCACCTCTACGTGCTTCTAAGTCATCAAGACGAGCAAATAATTGGTCCAATTTCTTTACTACCGTGGATTGTTCAGTAGGAGACCAATTTTGTTTTACTTCTTCTCCACCAGGCGGAGGTAATTCATCAAAAAAAGATGTTCTTGCTCCTGAAGGTGTCAAGGGTTTCCATTGGTCAACTACAGATGGCACTGGAGCATAAGGAGACCCACTTGATTTTCCTAAACCTGGAATTCTATCAAAAGCCTGTTTAAAGTCAGGATATAAACGATAACTCGCATCTTCACCTATGACGTCAGTAAAAGGGGCTGGGCCTGATGATGATTTATCTTGAAATCCTTCACTTGTATCTTCAAGACCTTTTCCAAAATAAGAAGGAACTGTCGGAGTTTTTCCAGGTAATTGATTTTGTCCACCAACATTTGGAAGTGTATTATTGGCTTTATACTGTGCGTCATTCGGAACTCGTTGGCTTGTTAAATCATATGGAACAGAATTAGCATCGACTTGATTTTCAAATCCTTCGGCTTGTGGGGCATCTACAGGTGCGTGTTCCCGGAGACCTGTAGCAGTATTCAGTGGAGGCACATCAGGACCTTTTTGATAAGCCGGACGATCTGGGTCTAAATCAAGAAAGGTTAAGGCGGGTCCACGACACTTTTTCGCCTTTTTGCGTTCTTGTTTTTTAGCATTTGAGGATCCAACATCATCTTTACAACCGATGTTAGAAGGCCCCAATTGCGGAAAGGCATCTTCAACTGAACAGAATTCCATAGTGATCCGCTATCTAGGTCTCACATAGATTCTTTGATGACAAATAGGAATGAACGTAGAACCCCAAGTTCAAGTCGGTGGTGTTCGTAAAACCATTGTGGATACCTTAACTAAAGCATATAAACCTGCTTCTCTTATTATAAATCTAATTCTCATCCTTGTCATTGTATATGGAAAACTCATTCCTGAACAGATTCGTAAACAAGCCGATACTTTACTTGGTCGTCTTTTCTTAATTCTTTTTGTTATTACTGTTACGCTTGAGTTTGGATGGATTACTGGACTTTTGGCAGCCCTCGCTGTTGCACTTTTCTTAGGAAATCCTAAAAATAATACTCCATTTTCAAAAGCATCCTATCCCATAGCAGAAAACTTTCAAGTTAAAGAAAAATTTGGACCTGGAAGTGGCGAAACAACTTCCATTAAAGTTCCTAAAGAAAGTGATAATAAATGGTTAGTTGAAAAAATATTAAAAGAAAATCCAGTTGCTATCGAGGAAGAACGTGTGGAAACTATTGCTGTCCAAGGATAAACTGTAAAGAGTCCGGTAATACTTTATGTCCGATACTGGGTAGATGGAAGCTTGGATTTCCGCTTTAAAACCTGGTGGAAAAGCCGATAGTATAGCACGAATTGTGGCAACTGTCGTGTTCTTTTTATGGAACTTCTTAGAAGGTTCTCTTTTTCATACACCTTACTCTACACAACTTGTACTTCTCTTCAAATATCCCCTTTGGAAAATCTTACTTGTTGCCCTCGTAATTGTAAGCGCTTTATGGTGTCCTACCGTTGCCATTAGGGTTGTGATGGCAATTTATTTCTATTTGAGCGACCTTAATATTCTAACAGAACCTTGGAATAGCCAAGTAAAATCACAAAGTCTGAAATAGGATGAGCGCAGTTCAAGCTTTACAACCCGTGATGGCTTCTGTCCCGGCTGAAATGGGATTTATAAATCCTCTTGAGATGTTTATAAATTCTTTAAATACAAATCCTTACTTTATTGGATTTATGATGCTTCTTTTAAACTTAGGAGGTCGCTTTATCGGTATGGAAATGAGCAAAGAACAAGAAAAAACTTTTCAACATCCTTGGATTCGTAAATTCTTTATTTTTACTGTTTTCTTTGTAGCCACTCGTAATATACTTGTTGCTCTCGCACTTACAATAGTGACACTTTTATTACTTGCCTTTTTACTCAATGAAACAAGTGATTTTTATATTTTTGGAACAAAAACTGTTGAAGTTCAACCTAGTCAACCACAAGAATCTACTCCTGGCTCCACCCAAAATGGTCTAACGTTTGAAGAAAAAGAAATCTTAAAACGACTTACTGAAAAACAAATGAAATTTGCCTCCGCAGGAGCCTTATCTCCTCCTACCAATCCTGAAGAACAACAAGTCGCATCCGCTGAAGAAAATTACTTTCAAAATCTTACACACCTTCAACAATAAAGAATTTTTTTATCCTGTTTCAATTGAATTATTGTTTTACAATTTAACAATTGAATATATAGTTTTTTTAAACATTCAGACTTAATGTATTTCCTTCAGGAATGGCTGTTCGTCTTTTTCTACGACCTCCCCCTGTTCTTGTAGAACCCGCTTGGGATTGATAATCTTCACTATGAAGACTCTGTAATTCATTCGCCATCGCTACCGCAGGTTGAGAAAAGGGTTGTCCTGATGGCATAGGTGGCATTGAGGCTTCTTGAACTTCTGCGCGACGAACTTCCTCAAATGTCTTTAATATATCCTCCACTCCACTAGGACCCTTCATTTCACGACGAGCCGTGGCTCTTGGAGGTTCCACTGAGGCTACAGATTGAGGAACATTTGGAACACGACTACTTACAAAAAATGCGCCAGGTTGACCATCAGGCATACGATTCATTTGAGGCATAGGTGTTGGTTGAGGCACTTGTTGTTGAGCCATTTCTGGCATTCCTCCTCCCATTCCTCCAGGAGGAACTCCCATCGCCATTCCCATAAAATTTCCAAATCCTGGACCCGCTTGAGATGCCGCTGCTGCCGCCATTTGACGAGCCAATTCAGGATTCTTACGTAAAACTTCATCCATAGATGGCATCTTTGTTCGAAAGAAACTATTGCTTACGTGACACATAAATCCTGAGCCTGCCAAGGCCATCACTAAACGCATTTCAGGTGCCATCTTACCACGGTCTTTGTATTTATCATAAAGTTCCTCAAAGATTTCATCAAAATCTTCCTGATTTTCATGAACAGATTCAGACCAGCCCTCCAATTTTAAATCAAAGGGATCAAAACGACCATTCATCCATTCTAAACCTGTCACAACACCCATTAACATTTGACGTTGGAAACGGATAGATGCCTCTAAATTACGAGCATCCACTAAACGTAAATATTCCTGTTTAATTTCATCTAAACTGTTGTCCATCGTAAAATGCTTCGCAACTGGAAATCCCTTGGCCTCCAAACGTTGAAGTTTATTTAAAAATTCGGCCTTCTCCTTCTTTTCTGCCTCCACATCACGTGATACTGGTAAAGAAAATGTAGGACCTGATGCCGTCTGAGAATTAGAAAATAATCCTGTATCTTTCTTAATTTCAATTTGAATCGGAGCAGAAGGTAATGTAGCATCAATGGAAATAGGCTCTAAAGGTGCTACATCCACTTCCGCTAATCCTGGGAAAGCACCGCCAAAACTTGTGCTTGATGATTTTGTTACGTTAATATTAGTATCACTTGATGAATTAGGTATATTATATGTTGTGCCGGAAGAACCGCCACTTGAGACACTAATTTTGTTTTGATTTGCTAACATGTTCATTCCTAAATCATCTCCTAAATCATTCAAATTGATGACGTTGCCTATGTCTGAATCTAAATTAATATCTGCCCCCATTCCTAGAGCAACACCTTCCATTTCACGAATTGTAACTGGTGAGGCCATATTCCTTCTTGGCTTTTCTTAGGAACTTTTAAGCATCGTTTACACGCACTCCATCCAAACACATACAAAATGCATCCGCTAAATCTGAACGTTTTTTATGCCCTTGAAAATACTCTAACCACTTTTGTGATTCTAAAACTTTATTTTTAGTTTTCTGAAATGTTTCAAGAACTCGCAATTCGGAACCTTCTTTTCTTGCCTTATAGCCTCCATCACCCTTTTCTGCTCCCTTCACCTTTTGCTTCGCATGAACTAAACGGAATTGTGGTGCCTGCTTATTTGATGATTTTAAAAAGAAAAAATCTCGTAATGTAGCATATAACATCATTTGAACTGTTTTCATTACTGGATTCTTCATGACAGGTTGATTTTCAATACGAACTTCTGTAATTCCTTTCATATGACATACAAGTTGAGTTTCAATAAATTTTCGGATTGAATCATGTAATTCTGTCATATCCATTGCCTTATCATGTTTTACTTTCTGTTTCAAAATGGGTAAACAGATTTTTGTGGATAAATTGGCAACTAAATCTTCCTTTTTCTTATTCTTCCAATCAAATCCGTGTTGTGTCGCAAGTGCACGTAAAACGGGTAAAGGAGGAATCTTCGAATAGATATTTCCGCTCGCATCCTTCGGTGGAGATTTATCCGCAGGAAAATGCCGTCCACAAAATTTCTGAGTTCCAAAACTGTATTTTGCCTGTGCCTTACAAGAAATACACTTATTGGCTGCTTGTAAATCTTTGTCCTCCGTTTCAGTTCCAGTTACAAGATTGTAATTGGACCATCCATTGATTTGGAAAGTCTCGCCTGATACTGTAAGGATACACCAGGCAAGATTTTTAATACCAATATCAAAACTCAGAATCTTTTGGGACATTCTGTAGGTTTCTTAGACAATTTGTTTAAATTATTGCTTTTTATTTTTACGAGTCGCTTTTCGTGTTTTACGTTTTCTTCTTTTAGAGCCAGCACCACCACCTTTCGGCTTTTCAGATATATCTGCTATTTTATTTCTATTTTCACATGATTCTTCGTGTTGTATACTTTGGAACATTGGATTCGCTTGCTTATGACAGATAGGACATTCTATTTTCCATCCTTTATTTTTGGCTTCTGGCTCAACCCATATTGGTTTAAAATATTCAATCACTGAAGGGTCTTTTATTTCCGCAATTGCTTCCGCTATCCTTGAATTAAAATCAGCGTGTGTTGGAACTGTATCAAATACTCGTGTATCAGCAGTATTTTTTGCTTGTGTAAATCCACGGTCTTTATAATATTGTATTAACTTACCATCATAATCATCCGCTTTAAAACGAATCATATAGTTAATTTCTAGTGCTTTACAAACTAAGATATATAATAATACCTTTCCTAATCCTTTATAATAAAATTCTCTAGAATTACCTGTTTTATATCTATCCAAAGTGACTAACTCAATTGATTCTTTTTCTGTAGAAAAATACCCATATGCCTTTGCAAGCATAATTTTTGAAACTCTATCATAAATTACAAGAAGAAACTCTTTTCTACCATCACTTTCTTCCCAAGCAAGAAATTTATCTAGTCCAACCACATTATAGAATTTTTGTACTGTATTAAGAAATTCTCCACACGGGCATTCAGCCATTTCCTAATCTTATTTATTCTTCTGTTTTTTGTAAAGATAAAGAGTTTATTTCCGAAGTTTGCGTGTTTTCATTCCCCAAGATTTCCTGCCTTTCTTCGCACCCTTTTTCTTGTTTTTTGGAGTTTCAGGAGGCGGAGATTCGCGAATATTTTCTCGAATATTATGTTCCTTAAAAAAAGCCTCCACTTCATTCATAATTGCATTTCGTTCTTCTTGAGTTCGACGATGTGTTGTTGGTCTAGGACTACGAAGCGTTTTCCCTTTTTTTCCTTTGGGTTTTGAAATAGTAATTGTCTTACCTGACATTTCCTACTTCATTTAATTATTTTTTACTTGACATAGTTTTCTATTCACGAAGATATGTTCCTGCGTGATTTCGAGGACCAACAAGCCCTGTTCCAAGAGGTTGCCAATACAATCCGCGCATAGAATTTCTTCCTCCTTCATTTCTTTGTGTAATCGCAGGAGTAGGTTGTTTTACACAACGAATATTATCATTAAAGGTTCCAAAAAGTTCAGGAACTGGTTCTTTGCGTTCCATTCCTATTCCCCAAGCGGCATCTGTATTTTCGAATTGGCATTCTTCTGTATTACATTTGACCATTCGTTCAGGTGGAGGAACTACTCCACATTCAAATCCAGAATTTGCACCTGTTTCTTGACTTAGACGATTACGAGTAATTTCAATAATTGAATCTGTATTATGTTGAATCCATTGATGACTAGCATATTGTGAACCAGCAGGAATATTTTTGTAACAATGTGGTCTATAATCTGTGCCCATTCGTCCATCTTCCATAGGTCCTGACCAACCGGGAAAACGAGAGTCAGCAGCAGGTCCCAAATATCCATCACGTTTTGGAAAATAATGACCCATCGATTGTTGTTTAGCAGTCCAATTACTTACAGAAGGATAGTAATTTGGTTGAGTCGTAACACGGAACAACTTAGCGTCCATCTACTTAGCCGTCAAGAGTTTCAGCGTCCAAAGAATATCCTTCCACCTTTCCTAAAGAACTTCCACCTTCCACTTCAGCATCTTGAGATTTATCATTTTTACGTAAGGTATCCATCAATTCTTTACGGCCTGCTCCTGTAGGAACACTTAATCCTCTTTGTTTGGCTAAAGCCTTCAATTCCTTTACAGTCATGGATTCATAATTCGGCTGGACCTTTGTACTGCTAGCAACAGGACTCGAGGGAGGTGCTTTAGGTTCATTTTGGTCAATAGGGGTGCCTGCTTGAACTTGAGCAGGGGCTTGTTGTAAAATATTCTTATAGAAATCCTCATCAGTTTGTTCAATATCCTCTTTTTCTAAAGGCATAGGGCCTGAAACAGGTTCAATGTGATTTATTGCCGGACCTTCATCTTGATGAGAATCCATAAATCCACCACTTTGTTCCATTGACATCTTTAAATCCAAAAGGATATTTTCAACAAGAGCAACTCGTTTTTCATTTTGAACTAGACGACTATATAAGTAAAAACATACTGCGCCAAAGACTAATGTTATCATTATTCCAATTGTAAGCGAATCCGTAAGGCCGTTCATTCTGTCTAGAATATCTGTTTTCATCCTCTTAAATCTACCGCAGGTGAAACCGCAGGTCAAACCATAGGAGGAACAAGTGGAAACTTTTGTTTTTTATATAATTCCTCAACAGAACTAACCTTACAGAGACCGGGCTTCAATTGAAAAGTATATTCAATACCATCTTCTGTTTTTTGTGCGGGCACACACATTCGTTTTATCTTCTCAGGGGCGTTTTCCACAATAGAAAAGACGTGCGTACTTATAAATGTCATTACATTTGGACAATTCCATAAATGTCTTAAAAATATATTTGCTGTCTTTTCACCATCAGGAGGATTCGTGCTGTGAAACGCCTCATCATACAACAATAATCCAATTTTATTTTTCTTATTTGCCTTTCGTAAGACTTGTGATGCGAATTCTAATTCTCGTTCAAAAAGACTGACTTGTCCTGGTCTATCCGCTAGACGTAAGCCACTTTCTATCCAGTCAAAGGGGCGAATTTTCATTCTCTGAGCAAAGGCGACTCCCAATGTTTGGGCTAATAAACAATTGATATATGTCGCACGTAAGACTGAAGATTTTCCACCTTGATTTGGTCCTGTTAAAAGAACGTGTTGTGTTGAACTGGATACCATTCGTAGATTTGAACAAACTCTTTGTTCAGCAGAAATAGAGGGGTCATAAAATTCTTTAATTTTTAGATAGGGATGTTTTTTATGAGAAAATTCTACAAAACAAAGGTCAGGGTGAATGGCTAATTTATATTCTAATTCGGCTTGTGCAACAGAATGAAGAATCCATTGGATATCTTTTTGATTATCACGGCATACAATATATAATTCTCGAGGTTCAGAAATCTGTAGGATGGGTTCAAGGTATTGGCAAGAAATTTCTTTCCCACGAAGAGTTCCAATTTGTTGTAAAAAATCTTGGATAGCCAGAAAACATTTTTGTAATTCTTGGCCTTTCGTAACAATTTGTGCATCCAATTTTCTTACGTGCGCAGATTGTTGAAGTGGTTGTGAAATGGATTGATACACTCCAAAAAGAAACCATCCACCTTGAAAAAGATATTTCATTTGTCGCCATAATTCAAGGGAGGACCAAGAAAATTGTGCATAATCCGTGCCAAGCCATAATGTAAACATCATATTGATATAGGTTTGAAAAGACATAGGTAAATGAAACATATAAATGATTACAAAATAGGGTAGTATCCAACTGATTAAAGGTATTACAACAGCAAAAAAGGGAACAATATAAGATTTATAGTAGGCAGTGATGGGTAATGCATAGGGAATTGAATTAAAGGGTTTGGACCATTCATCGGTGAAGGCGAGTTGTTTTAGAGATTCTTCTTCCCAATCTTCAGGTTTTACTTTGAGACTTTCAATATGGGATTCTAATTCTTTTATATTCGATAAGGCTGATTCGCAGATAGGGTCAGAGTTTTCCTTTAAGTGCTCTCGAATCTGTTCAATAGGTTGGCGTTGGACTTGAAGAGTTTGAAGATTCGATGTAGGATGCTGAAACTTGTTTAGAAATAATGTTCTCGTTGCTTCCAATGTAAATTGAAAACTTTCTATCCATTTTGTATTTCCAATTTCTTCTAAAGAATTCATCCTACAGACTTGACTAATAAAATTTGAGGGAGTTAAACCGCAATCGCGGAATATTTGTAGCAACCAAATATGAGTAAAGTTTTAGCAATGCCTAATACAATAGATATTCTACAACAAGTATTTGCTTTACGTGGAAAGGCAAATGCACCCAGTGATTCATTCCGCCAAAAAATTAAAAGTATTGAACCCTTGCTTTCAGAAAAAGACGGGTTTAGTGATTGGCGCAGAGGCACTACTACGGTTTCCGGAAATGGACGTTCCGATTTGAATGCTCCTCGATTAAATACAAAATGGAAATCCAGTTATACGAGTTTAGGGAGTGCTGGGAGCACTGAAAATCATTCTCCCATACCTTCAACACCTACAGATAATCAAAAATATCAAAGTAAGTTTAAAAATACAAGTGCACCTGTCGAAGATACCATCCTGAATACAATTATCATGAATAAATTAAATAAATTTAGTGCTAGCACATATGAAGAAATTAAACAATTTCTTTATCAAATTTTAAATTCTGGTGAAACTGGCTTTATTAAAGATTTTATGGGACTCGTTTTTCGCAAGGCAGCCTCTGAAGAGATTTTTTGTCCTTTGTATGCCAAACTCCTTGCTGAATTACGTAAAACATACCCTGTTATTCAAGATGAAATGGTTCATTTATTTTCAAAATATACAATCATCTTTGAAACTATTGATGAAACTACAAATGTAGATTATCAGACCTTTATCAAACGAAATATTGAAAAGAAATACCGTTTAGGATATAGTCAATTCCTCGCAGAATTATGTGCACTTGAAGCGGTGGATATGGATTCCTTTCAAAAGACCTTTAGTATTCTTATGAAAAATGTTGCGGAACAAGGAAAGATTCCGGAACAGACAAATGAAATTCAAGAATATTGTGATTGTCTTTTGAGAATGTCAAAAGTTTTCCAAAAACGAAATGGATTATTCTTCATAAGAACTCGTCAATTACTCTTCAAAAATATACAATCCAATCTTTATGAAATTATTAATGCTGATAAATCCTTGTATCCCAGTTTATCTCCTAAAGCCAGATTTGCCTTAATGGATGTTCGTGATATCCTTCATTCCGAATAAGAACGCAACGCGGAAAAATATTTCAATACTATAGAACAAATGGCTCGTAGAACTCGTGGTCGCCGTGGTGGTTTTGCTCTTTTTTCTAGACTTTATAGTCCAGTAAGTCACGCTTTATCTGCTGGTAAAGAATCCTTAAATGCTGTAGCCAATACTGCGAAAGGTCTCGTAGGAACTAGTGTAAAAGGTGTGGATAAAGTTGGTCGCTCTGTAACAACTCATTTTAATGCTGCTGTTCGTGATTTAGTAAAGCGTAAAAGTCGTAAAGGAATGAAAGGTGGTAAAAGACGTAATAATATGACAATGCGCAAGAGACGTAATGGTATGACTCGTCGTAGACGTAATTAAGGCAATGGTAAAAATTTGAACCTTTTTTTGGGCCACATGGAAAATCGTAGAAATCGTAGCAATGAAAATGAAAGAGTTTCATAGAATGCAAAAAAACAAGAAATCTGACAATAAAGATTCTGGCGAGAAAAATGAAAAATCTTCTCGGCAAAATACCACAGATTCTTCCGGCAAAAAACAACCTCGCAAACAATTACGTCCCAAACGTGGAAAAACTGGTGGAGATGATGATGATGAAAGCGTAGATAGTAAAGGCAATATTCGTGGACTTATCGCTTATTCTGAAGAAGAGGAAGCATCAACTACTAGTGAAGTTACTGACTCAGAAGAAGAGGCTTCTAGTCCTAGTGAAGGTATTGCGAAACGAGTCCACAAACGAACTCCTCGCAAATCTGCTCTCCTTGCTCGTAAAAAAATTGCTAAAAAGAGTGCTGATAAATCATCATCTCCTAAAAAGAAATCGTCTAGTTCCAAACTCTACTCTTTAAAGAAAAAGTCAAAAAAAGTTGTTGAAGAATCTGAAGAAGAAGAGGAAGAGGAAGAAGTCACTGAAGATGATAACGACGAAGATGAAAATGAAGTAGAAGAAACTGAAGATGAAGATAATGAAGATGAAGATGAAGAAGATGATGAGGATGAAGAGGAGGAGGATGATGAAGATAATTCGGATTCACGCAAAGGCAAACGATTCATTATGAGTTTTGGAATGGAAGAAGACTCCTTTGAACGTCGCCGTCCTAAACGCCATAATATGAAAAAAGAAACTGAAGAAGTCAAAAAGTTTGTAAAACTTATGACAACTCCTGTTGAAGAAAGTACAATTGATGACCAAATTGATTACTTTAAAACACTCTCACTTGAAAAACAAAAACAACTCAATGAAAGTCTTGAACGGAAAGCCAATATTCATTCTGAACAACCACTCATCTTTAAGATTTTAACGAAAAATTTACCTGCTGATGCTCAATCTATGGTTTTGGCTAAATACAATAGTCTAGAAACTATGGATACGAGTTCTGGTGAATATTTCAAACTCCGTAATTGGCTTGAAAAAATCAGTTCTATGCCCTTTGGTATCTATAAAGATATTCCTATTCGAATTGATGATAGTGAAGGATGTTCGAAGTTTATGGAACACGCCAAACACTATATGGAAAGCGCAATCTTTGGTCAACAAGAAGCCAAACTCCAAATCCTACAATTCATCGCTAGTAAGATTGCCAATCCAAATGCTCGTGGTCTCAGCCTTATGCTTGTTGGTCCTCCTGGTATTGGTAAAACCAGTCTAATTAAAAATGGTATTGCTAAAGCACTTGATTGGCCGTTCCAATTCATTTCTCTTGGTGGTGATTCTGATGCCACTACGTATACTGGTCATCAACTTGTTTATGAAGGAAGCCATTGTGGTAAAATTGTAAACTCACTTGTGGCCGCAAAATCAATGTCTATGGTCCTTATGTTTGATGAATTGGATAAGATTAGTGGCACTCCTAAAGGTGAAGAAGTTCAAAATATGCTTATTCACTTAACGGACCCTGTCCAAAATGAAGACTTTGAAGATAAATATCTTGCTGGTGTACCTCTTGACCTCAGCAAAGTCATGTTTGTCTTCTC
>JACCDO010422272.1_pt1 | contig 11823 bp, 8 predicted proteins | sample 7446101 | NCBI WGS metagenome assembly JACCDO01 (sample SAMN15323440, study PRJNA562643) | freshwater metagenome | isolation source: river surface water | place: USA:Blue River Watershed | collected 2017-08-16 | reverse complement strand
TTTGTTTTCGGATTTGCATTTTTATTATAATTCCACCCTGGTAAAAGAATCTCATAATTTAAAGAATTCTGAAAATTTTCAGAACTATAATTTTTAATATAATAAAAATATAAAATCAAAATTAAACTTATAAATAATATAATCATAATTGATAAACTTAAAAAATTATTATTTTCTTTCATTTTATTTTTTTAGTTATAATACTATTAATAAATTCTATTTTTTTTTCATCCATTATGTCTTCTTTATTTTCTTCTTTTTGTACTTTACTTATTTCTTCATCTTCATCTTCATCATTGTCATTTAGTTCTTTTATTAATTTTTCATTATTACTAATATTATTATTATTGTCAATAATCTTTTTTCTTTTTACAACAATGGATGAACATTTTAAAAATAATTCCATATTTTTTCGAAAATCGTCTTTTTTACTATAATCTTTTATTTTACCATATAAATAATAACTTTCAATGTTGATTAACTGTTTATTATCAAATTTATTTTTTAATAACACTATTTTTTTTTCATGATCATAATCTTCAAAAATACCTCTTTTTCGATAATAATTGAACTTAAAATAACAGATGATTTCAAAATTTGGTTTTTCTTCTTTATTTTCTTTTAAACTTATTAAATCATCTTCATTTATTTTTTTATAATCATCAAAAAAGAATTTATCACTATTTTTGATTATTTCTATATATTCTTCTTCATTTATTATTTTAGGTTGATATAATAATTCAAACTCTTCTAAATCTCTTACATCTAATTCTATATTTTCATTTCTGTTTATAGAATCTTTTTTATTTAATTTATTTATAAATGAACTTTTTATCTTGTTAAATTCAGATTCAAAATCATAATTTTCATCATAATAATGATCTAAATCAATATTATCTGATTGATTATCCATTTTATCTTTATTTATTAAATTATTTTTTAATTTTTTAAATATTTTTTATTTAAACTCATTTATTTAATTTAATATTAAATAAATAAAACAAAAAAACAAAAAAATTTTATTATTTATATCTTAAAATTATCAAAATTTCCTTTTATATTTAATTCAATCGGTTTCTCTAAAAATTCACTTAATTTACCATTTTCTAATGTATCCATTTTCATAACTTTTTGTGGTAAATGATAATCCACTGACTCTTTCCAATTTCCTTCTATATAATTATTTTGTTGTATTTTTAAATTTTCCAATAAAAAATTATTAGGTTGTTTTGTCTTAATTAATTCTTCAGTCTTTTCAATTGCATTTACTCGTACATTATTATCATTTATGTTTTCCATATCAGATACATAATTTTCAAATCCACTCTTCTCTATATTAGTTAATTTAGGTTGTAAATCTTCATAAACATCAGCCATTCTATCAATATTCATAGATAACATATCATCAATCACATTTTTTCTCTTATCTAATACCCATCTATCTCCTTTCTTTAATAATAATAAATTATTATCTTGTATAGCAGGTATATTTGTTGGTATAATAACATTACAATTTTTAGGATTACCATAATGAACTTCTTCAATAAAACGAATTAAAGAATTAGTACTCATTTGTTTAATACAACCTTCAATAAATCCAATATCAAGATGTGATAAATCTTCATTACCAAAATCATTAATATTAAACATTATATTATTATTTTGAATAATATTTGTTGTTTTACTAAAATAATTAACAGAATTCTTAAGATTATCATTTTGATCCATTAATTGTTCTTGATTATTTACTAAAGCATCTTTCAATATCTTATTTTCATGTCTTAACTTTTCATTATTTTCTATTAATTGAAAAAGATCATCTTTTAATACTTCATTATCTTTTATTAAATTATTTTGCATTAATATTTGATATTTTTTACAATTCATTTTTAAATGTCTTCTTAAATTAAATTTATTCGAAAATAAATTACTACAATAATCACACCGAATTTCATCATATTCTTCTAAATTTATTTTATTTTTATCATTTCGAGGTATTAATGCATTATTTTCAAACATATTCATTATTTTTTCCTTTTGTTCTTCATCAATATCCATTAATGAATTATGTTTTAAATATTTATGACTTTCTATTAAATGAGTGTTCATACTATTTTTATCATTACTTGTATGTTCACAAAATGGACAAAGATAATAAGTTGTTGATCGATAAGGAGCTATTATTTTTGATTCTTCATTATCGGAATAAGAATTTTTATTAATTTTAGTTAAAATATCTAAAATATAGGGTTCTATTTCTTTAACATCCATCTTTTCATCAATATCTAAACCTTTTTCTTTACATTTTTTAGTAAAATCAACTTTAAATAATTTTATATCTTTACAAGGATAATAATAAAATTGTTGAATATCCCTATATTTTTCTTTTTTGTGTCTTTGTAAATTATGTAAGTTTTTAGTTGTAAAAAATAATGCTTTATTCTTTTCAAATACTAATAAAACAATATCACCACACTCTTTTTCTTCTTCATATTTCATTATTCCTGAAGTTTTTAATACAAATGAAAATATATGTTCTTCTTTCTTTATATTATGATATTTTATTAAATGTTCTATATATGTATCATCATATGGAGATTTACATATTCTACATAAACTTGCTAAATTTTTTGATTCATCACTAAATTGGCGGTCATTTTTGCCAATCATTTTGCCAGTATTAGAAATTGATAATTGTAAATCAACTGTACTTGATGCACCTCTTTTTAAATATTCAGTTAATTTATTTTGTTTATTATCATTATCATCTTCATTTGATGTATTTTTTTTTGAATTACATGGTTTTTTTTTATTTATATGTTGTGTATATTTTGTTTTATCTACAAATGTTTTTTCACACGTTTTACATGTATATAATACCATTCATATCTTTAATATTAATAAATATACTTTTTTTTAAATTCAAATTTTATACGAATTTTCTTTATTTAATTTATTTTGCCATTACACAATTTATTAAAAAAATAATAAATCATGTTATTTTATAAAAAAATATTTTTATTATATTTTATCATAATAAAATGATTCATTTTAATAAATTTATTAAAAATAAATTTATAATAAATTATATAAAAAATGGTGAGTTTTAGTGAGGAATTTTTAGAGAGAAAAATAGTTTATTTTTTCATCATTTTTTTATAAAATATAAATTTAAATTTTTAAATTTATTTTTTTGATTAAATTATTATTTAAATATTAAAAAGCTAGTTGTTTACTTACCAGATGTCTTTTTACCAGATACATTTACAACTTTCTTCTTAGTAAATTCAATTTCAAATTTACCATTCTTTTCAATATATCTACCAATAAAATTCATCTTCATATCAAATGCATTATCATTCAGAGGACAACGGAAGAAATCAAGAGGTTTTCCATCAACATCACATTTCATTGGTACAAGAATTGCATAATTTTTGTTGTTGTATACAACATTTACATAACTCTTATTCTCAATTTCAAATAGTTGACCAATGCATGTTGCAGCACCAGAATCATCAACTTCTTCAGGATCATAAATATCATTGTCGCTTACAACATAAGTGATATTTTTACCACAAAGAGTTGTAAGTTCAACTTCATCTTCATTATCATCATCTTCGTCGTCTTCATCTTCATTGTTTTGTTTTTCAACTTCTTCATCAGAACCAAAATCAGGTTTAGAATTATTGTTTTCAACATTCTCCTCATCTTCATCTGATTCATCATCTTCAACTTCATCTTCAACTTCATTAGTAGTATTGTTTACTACTTCAGCAGCTACAGAATCTTCATTTTTACGAGGACGTCCACGATTTGATTTCTTTTCAATAACAGTAGAAGTTCCCTTGTACTTTTCATTTTTAAGAAGTTCAAATGCAAATTTATTTAATTCAATCTGTAAAAATCCATTCTTATGCTCTAAAACAAGCTTGACTGGATTATTCGGATCCTTAAATTCATAACCAGTCTTAGCCTTTTTGGCACGAGCACCGCGTTTACCCATATCTTCAAAAAATTTATCATCCTTTGATGTGATTTGACGACGTTCTAGGTCATCATCACCACGAGGAATAATATCATCATCAAAAATCTTTAAAGTCTTGCAATCTACATGATGATGACAAAAATTATTGCCTTTCATTGCTGAAATAGTACATCTTGAATATGCAGTATCTTTAATTTTACTGGCGTCATCTTCACGAGCCTCTCTAATAACAAAAACCTCCATATTCTTCTCAGTGAGAGCAATAAGAGCATCTTTAATAGTATTGTGTTTAGCAGCAGCATGACACATAGGTTTAACCTCTTTTTTCTTTTTATCAGCCTTTTTAACAGCTGAATTTTGTTCAATTAAAATAGTTTTTGTGGATTCATCATCCGCAACAGTCTTTAATAGGTGTTTAGGAATGTTTTCACTAATAGCACTCATTTTTAAGTTAGTATTTTATTTTGATAAAATGTTATTATAATTAAATATTTAATTATTTTAAATTAAAATATTTTTCATTTTTTTTTATTTTTTAAATTTACGTTTATATTTTTATTTTTTAAAAATATAAATTTATCAAAAATCATTGTTTTAATTTATTTAAAAGTTCTTCTTCAATATTTTTATATAACGTAAAAATTATGATAAATAAAATTTATCTGGATTTTTTTTACCTAATTTATATTCATAATATTTTAGACAAATTTCAAATATATCTTCTCTTGATTCTTTTGGAAAATCTTTACGTAGCATAAAAAACATTTTTTCTATTTTCTCTTTTTTCGTTAATGATTTATCTTTTAAAATAAAGTTTATCAGTAGGTTTGAATCATGTCCACTTTTAGGCATTATATACAGTATTTATATTTTTGTTAGATTTTATTAATTTAATTCTTACTGTAAAAAATAAATAAAAATATTTTTCATTTTTTATTTTAATCAACTGTTAACACGTCAACAGCTTCTTGATAATTATTTATATTTTGAGTTAATTTATAATTTTCTTTAGCAGGTACATCCAAGTTTTTATTATTTTTATTTTTATTATTATTAGGTTTTATTTTTTTAGCTATTTGTTTTAATATATTTATCATTTTCTTATTATTTTTACAATGTTTACAATCCATATCAATAACATATTCAATAGGTATTCTTTTTCCAATATCTACTAATTCATACTTTTTACCTCTTAATTTAATTTTATATTTTTCATCATTTTTATCTAAATTTTTAGATACAAATTCTGTTGGATATCTTTTTTGATGATTGATATAATCATAAGTATATGTTAATGTACCACTTTGTATCTTTCTTGTTATTTTCATTTCTATTTCCCATACTGAACTTCTTTCAATTTTATGTAATTTTGCTGAATATTTTTTTGCTTTTACTTGATTTATAAAATCTCTTATTGTATCATAATTTGCTATTATAACTATTGGTAATAATTCTTTTGCATTAATATTGTCATATGTTGTTGTATTATTTAAATTACTATTTGGTGTTGAATCTATTTTACTTCTTATTAAAGGAAATAATATTATCTCTTGAAATTTATTAAACATAAAACTTCCTAAAGAACCTCTTGATATAGTTTTATTAATATTTTTAATACCACTTCTTGTTTGTTCTTTAAATGATACTTTCTCATTTGTTAATTTCCAGTTTAAATTAGGAACTTTGGTTTTTAATGTAGGTACATATTTATCAATATTTGCAGACAAATTTCTTCTTTCCCAATATTTTGATGTATTATAAGCACCTCCGAATGAAGCTTTTAATCCATCTAATGACTCTCTATTATAAACTCCTGATTTAGAACTTAAAAAAGGGACTGGATAAATTGTAAAATCTTTAGGAAATTCATTATACATAATTAATCCCATTTCAATAGCAGGTGATTCAAGAACTGTTAAAATATGTTCATCTATATTTTGAGGTTTATTAATCCCTAATATACTTTTAACTTCATCATTTCTCATGATAGTTAATGTTTCCTTAATTCCAACATCATCTAATTTTGGATATTTTTCCTTTTCTAAACCTTCTAAATCTACATTAAATTTTCGTGCATCTTCCATTATTGTTTTAATAATATCATCACAATTAGTAGCCTCAGCAACTAAATATATTTTTTGTTGATAAATTTGAATACTCATTTAATTTTATTTATCTCTAAAAGAATTTAAGAAAAATATTTTTTCGGTTTTTTTTAAATTTTTTTATATTTATTATAATTGGGTATATGTAAATTTATGAATCTTAATTTATATATACCTAAATTTAAAAATTAGATTAAATTTTAATTCTATTTATTCTTGACCATCATTATTTTGTATTATTTTTATAAAAATATATTAAAAGATATATTATACATTTTATTTGGTCTATTTTTCATTATTATTTATAAAATATTTTATATCCTTACAAATTTTATAAATTAAAAAAATTATTAAAAATTAAAGATTATTCAAAATTATTAAAGATTATTAAAGATGATTAAAGATGATTAAAGATGATTAAAGATGATTAAAGATAATTAAAGATGATTAAAGATGATTAAAGATTATTATATTAAAAATGATTAAAGATTATTTAAGATAAAAAAAATTAAAGATTATTAAAAATTTTATCAATAAAATATTTATAATATATTTTTTTTAAAACTTGTTTTCATAATTAGTGTGTTTTATTTGTATTTACTTTATTTATTTAAAAGTATAAATTACTTATATAAATATATACCAATATTTTATATAAATCATTATTTATCTTTGTGTTTTAGATTATATGTTTTAGATTATATGTATAGATATATAAAAATATATAAAAATATAAAAAAGTTAAATCATTATTTATTTTTGTGTTTTAGATTAGATGTTTAGATGTTTAGATATATAAAAATAAAAATAAAAATATAAAAAATATAAAAAATATAAAAAATACAATAATACAAAAATATAAAAAATTTAAAATTTAATTTAAAAATTTAAAAATTTAAAATTTTGCAGACTACCGTTTTAACCCATATTTTTATATAAAATAATATATGATTTTTCAATACTATTCTATATCTTTCTAAATGCGGTCATAGCATATAATTTTTTCATTATTTATGAAAAAATTAACTTAATTTTATTTAATTTTTATTCTATTTATTTTTTAATCAAAAAAATAAAAAATATAAAGAGACTTAAAGAAATTCATCATTTATTAAAATGAATTAAAAATACTTTTTAATTATCAATTATTGATTTTTCATTAATTGATATTTCTTTCAATATAATTTTTGTGGTAATAATGAAAATTATAATCATTTGATTTTATTATTATAAAATCAAATTAACAAACACAAAGAAATCAAATATTCAAGATCTCTATTTAATAATAATAAATTATATTTCTATATATCGATATATAGAAATTTTAATTATAAATTATTAATATTATTTAATTAAAAAATAAAAAATTAATTAAAGAGACTTAAAGAAATATTGAAAATATAAAAATGAATTATTAATTATAAATATAGAATCATTTTTATATTTATAAGTCTTTAAAAATATAATTTGAGTGGTAATAACTTAAATTATATATATTTGATTTTATAACGATAAAATCAAATTAATAAAAAAAAATGAAAAATATTTTATTCTTTAAGTTAAATATATTGTAATAATTAATATATTAAATAACGTAAAAATGAGTCGTATTCGTGAACATCGTGAATCAAAAACTCATAATGAAGTTGAAAATTTGAGACGTCGTTTTAATCAAATGGATGAATCAAGACGTAAACCTGTTAATGAACAGCGTAAAAGTGAATTTACTAGAAGAGATGATAGTGAAGAGATTTGGGAAAAAGATACATATGAATTATCAGATCTTGTTTCAAATACAGAAGTTTGTATTCATTGTATGGGTAACAAATGTAAAAGAATGAATGAAGAAGGTCATAAAAATGTATTTTTTCCAAGAAAGTTTAGTGAATATATTAATTCACCTATTAAATTAAATGAATTAAAAAATTTAAAAAAAACATCAATTCAAGATAGAGATTTTGGAGATTTAAAAATTGTATTTACTGTTTGTATGTATAATTTATGTAATGGAAAATGTAAAGGATATTCAGCTGGTAGACATGGTATTATTGAAACAGAAGATAATAAAAAATATGTTTATTGTTATTCTGATTTAAATTATGTTCAAAAAAATATTCTTTTTATAGGTTTACATGTAGATATTAAATTAACAAAAACTGAGAGAAATAATATTTTAATTGAGTCATATCCTTTACATATCGAATATAAAAAACCCGTTGTTGAAGATATGGATGATAATATATCAGTAAATTCACAACTTTCTAAATTATCTCAAAATTATGAGAATAAAAATGTTAAAAAAGATTGGGTTAATATTATTAAAAAGAATGAAGTTTTAAATGAATCAAATGAAGATTTTATTATTGAAAAAAAAGAAGAATCAAATATTCAATTAAATATTGAAAATATTCAAAATATTGAAAATATTGAAAATAATAAATCAAACGAACTTTCTACACCTAAAACAAAAGATTTATATGAGAATTTTGATTCTAATAATAATAAACAAGAAGTAGAAAATAATAATCAAAAAATGATTCGTTATATTCAACATTCATGTGATTTTATGGATTATCAATATGATGAAAATAATCGCCTCCATACTAAAATTCAAAATTTAGAAGATAAAATTGATCAATTAATTTTATTAAATAATAATCTTCTTCATCAAATTCAATTCAGAAAAGATGAAAATTTAAAAAGATACAAAGAAGCTTTAAAAGAATGCGATAATGCAGTATCAGAACAAATTAACAGAACTGAACTTGATAAGTATTTCCATTTTTTTTAAATTAAATTTATTTAATAATTAAATTATTTTTATTTAATTAAAAAATAATTTATTTTAAAAATTTATAATTTATATATTTTTAATTAATATTAATTGTTTATTGTTATTAATTATATATTATTATTTTTTTTATTATTATTATTATTATTTATTTATTATATTTATAAAATTATTTAAAAATTATTATAACAACTAGATGTAAACATATAAGAAGTAGTCATTAATTCATCAACAATATTTTTAAATATTTCTTTTTTATATTTTTCTTCTGATAACTTAAGAATAAATTGCTGATTAAAAAATAACTCTTCTTCATTAATATGTTTATTAATCTTATTATATCTTAAAAATAAATTTTGAACATTATTACAAATAACTTTTGTTATATAATGTCCATATGCATCATTTAACCACTGATTATTATAAAAATATTCAAAATTGCGTCTACTTTTCATTCTAATAGGATAAAATACTTTATTTCCTCTAGTTGTTCTATAATAATGACGCATAATATAAATAACAGATTGATAATTTTTATAAACAAGTGCTTTTAATACAATATCTTCATCAATATCAAGACGTTCCATTTTAAGTTCTTTGATAGTTAAAATTTCACCTTCAAATTCAACATAATTAAATTTAGCATTTTGTTCTAGACGAGTTAATCTGTCTTCAATTGTGTTTATTTTATTAAACATTATTTCCATTTTTTCAAGTAAAGTATTTTGATAAATTGACATTCTATTTTGGATTCTTTCAAATTCAGATGGTAAATTTATATAATTATTACTTTTTATCATTATTTTATCTTTATTCTCTTCAGAATATTCACTATTTTCACTTTCTGACATAGAACTTGTTGAATTAGATGATTTACTTTTATTATCATTATCATTATCATTATCGTTATCATTATCATCGTCAGATGATACATCTTCATTATCTCCAAAATATTTTACTTCATAATCGTCTATTTGATATTTTCTTTCAACCTCTTTTTTATTATTTTGAATCCCTTTTTGATTATACTTTTCTGCTATTGATTTAAACATTTTATTATTATTATTATTTTTATTATACATTTTACCATATAATTCTTCATCTATATTACGATATTCTTGAATAATTTTATGATCTTCAATAATTTCTTCATTTTCATCAAAATCACTAATAGATGATGTTTCTGAATTAGAATCTTCATCATCCGAAGTATTTAAAATATCTTCAGTTGCTAATGATATTGATTTATCTTCTAAGCTTTGCTCATCATTTTCAAAATCTTCAGTATATTCGATTTGAATTTTCTCTTCGTTTGTATTTATTTCGTTAGTATTCATTTTTTTATATAAATGTTTTAATTCTATTATCACTTAAATAAAAAAATAGACTTAAAGAAATCTATTTCATTTTTTTTTTCATTTAATTAAATGAATTACTTATTTTTATTTTTCCGAATACAAAAAAAATAATAATATATTTTAGAAAGATATAATATGTTTGAAGAACTAAATAAACAACAAGGTGCTAAAAAAGTTTTAAGTAAAAATATTGATATTTTAAATAAAAAACCAAAAAAAAGTACAATGAAAAGTACACAGAAAAGTACCAAGAAAAGTACAAAAAAAAGTACAAAGAAAAGTAAAAAAACAAAAAAAAATATTGAATCACATTCAGGACCTTATATTCTTAAAATAAAAAAAATGGAAAATAGTCCTGTTCTTATATCACAACCTGATCTTCTTGTATTTAATAAACGTTTATCCCCACTCTCTGGTTCTGAACCTAAATGGAATCCAAAAGTTTGGAATGATAAAGAAAGTATTAGAACTACTCATAATTGTTATTCTTATGCTTTAGGTAAAGTTAGAAGTGGTCTTGATTCAAAAGCTCAACCTGGATATGCTTCTGGTGATGAACATATTAATGATGATTCTTATGATTGCAAAACTTTTTATGATCGTTTACATCGTGATGTACCTGGTTCTTATGTTGAAAAATTTGATAATGTATGTCATCCTGGATTTTATAAAATATTTTTAATGTTAGATCCCGGAAATGATTATCATTGGGCTCGTCAAGATGATAATCAATTATGGTCTCATAAACCAGGATCAACAGCATGTACCAATAAAGATGCTAAAGGAAGTTTAATTGAAAATCCTTTAAGATCAAGTTGGAAATATGATTCTTTAAATTATCATAAACCCTGCTTCTTTGCATGTGTATATTCAGATTTATCCCGTTCAATGTCAAGAATTTATTCATCTAAAAAATCATTATTCTAATCTAAAAAATAATAATTTTTCATTTATTTTTTTAAGTTAAAACAAGTACTTAAAAAAAATTAATAAAAATTAATAAAATAAAAATAAAATTAAATAGAGTGAATAAGTTGATGTTTTTGAACTAATAATTCGTTAATTAATTTTTCAATAATTAATATTTTTTTATCATAATTAACTTGGTTTTTATTCTTTTCTAATTCTTCTTTTTTATTATTTAAATATTTAATCTTTTGAATGATGATTAAATATTCTCTCTTTTTTTCGGTATTTAATTTATTTAATAAAGTACGATTCATTTCATTTATTTTATGTGTTTCTGAATTTGTTCTTTCAATATTTCTATTTGATATATTCTTTTCTTCTCCTTTTTCTTCTTCATTTTCTGATTCTGTTTTATTTACTAAATCATTTAATATTATACCATGTTGTTTTGAATAATTTAAAAATATTTCTAAATAAGTAGTATAAATCATTTTTTTCTTTAAGTACAAAAAATAATAAATAAATAATATTTTGTCATAAACTTTTTTTAAAAAGTCTTTAATATAAACACTATTTTCATTTTTAAACGCATATAAAGATTGATATATTCTTATATTTTTAATAATATTTTCGATAAATTTTGTTTTTGTTTTTGTATAATCGTTTGGATTTCTT
>JACCDO011995915.1_pt1 | contig 11824 bp, 8 predicted proteins | sample 7446101 | NCBI WGS metagenome assembly JACCDO01 (sample SAMN15323440, study PRJNA562643) | freshwater metagenome | isolation source: river surface water | place: USA:Blue River Watershed | collected 2017-08-16 | reverse complement strand
TGGGGTTGGGGTTGGGGTTTGATTGGTTCTATGTCTTGAGGAAGAACTAGAGGAGATAACTCTTCTTCTTCATCAGGTTCTTTGGGTTGAGGTTGGGATTGAGGTCTAGGTTGGGATTGAGGGGCAGGTTGGGGTTGAGGGGCAGGTTGTTTCTTGCTCTCATTGATTTGTTGTTGGGTATTTTGTTCCAAGGCTGTTTTTGCTTGGAGTAATAGTGTGATATCATCAACGGTTTTAGATACTGTCTCATATAATTTGAAAAGCATAAGTGTGATATTTTGTCCATAAACAATAAAATCAGCTCTAATGGGTGCTCTTAAGGCCAAGAATAGAATTTCTTCTTTCATTTTCACCAAGCTCTTGATCGCTTCATCTTCAGATAAGCGTGTCATTGCAGCAAGAGCGAGCATCCTTTTTCTTTCCATTTGGGCTAGATTTTCCTTAACAGCCCTGAGTCTAGCATCTAGATCCATCCCTACTTTTTGCTCTGACTCCACCATAGATAACAAAGAACTTTGATTTGCTGGGTCATCTTCATCGTATTCAGCGAAGCTTTTGAAGGCATTTTTAGCATCAACAATACTATTGGAGAATGCAGTAAGTTGTTCTTCTAGTGTAGAGCGGTGAGAGCGCTCCATTGTTTGTAATACTTCATCAATGGGCGTAGGTTTACTCATATTATCTTAAACATTCAGCAGGTTGATCAGATAAAGGCAAAGGATCTCTATTGCTTAGGTTATCTGTGGCTCGATCATCGACGAAATTCACAGCAGCTGCAGTAAACTCAATTTCAAATCGATATTCAGCAGCAATACCATCGCCATTTAAATCTTCTGGTACTTCTTGACCTTCAAAGAAAGCCATATAAAAATCAATGGTTGTTCCTAAAAATTCTAATCGGATATTTCTCACATCTTCTTCCAAGAGATAACCAATCGCAGTCCCTCTGATTTGGGTTAAATCACCTGTTAATTCATCTGCAATGGGCTCAATGGTAATGGCGACTTTGGTGGGGAATCTCACCATACATTGATAGGTACTTCCATCTGCCAAAGTGATATTTCCACTGGGTACACTCAAGATAAAATCATTGATATTTTCGAGATACCATCTGGGTTGGGCTTGATCCATAGGTGCACGCCATTGACCTAGGAAATTTTGAATCGGTAGATTATGTCTAAACACATAATTATCTTCATCACATCCACCATTGGTTCTTCTTCCACAAGGGTCACCATTGCCAATAAAGAAATAGGATTGACCATCTGCTCTGTTTAATCCATAGGGTTCAAAGAGTAGATTTAAAGCGAATTGATCCACAGCGGAATTTAAAAACAATGTTAAAGCCCCACTTGCTGTCAAAGGATAATTCACTTGTCCATGGGTTAATCTATAAACTTTGGGGGATAATTCAAATCTACAACTTCCGGCAATACATTTATGATTGACAGCACATTCTGTATCAAGCGTACATTCATTTGTAGGTAATGGGGGAGGTAACATATCCATGACTTCCATATCAGCGATTGTTGCCATATCCATGACTTCCATATCAACAGAAATGGTAGACATATCAGCGATATTTTGATTCATATCAACAACAAGCATTTGATCTTCTACACTGCGATCAAGCATGGATAAATCTACCACAGCCGTCATATCCACCACTTGTTGATCTTCTTGAATCATGGCATCTTTGACAGCGAGATCTGGCATGGGTTTAGCAGCATCTACAACTTGCATATCCTCTTCAGTAATTGTTTTTTTAGGCGCTGGGTCTTCGCAAGCGAAAACAAAAAGAAGGCTGATGGTCATCAGTAGGACTTTTTTCATCTTTTTTTTCCTTTGAGATTAGGTGGATACGTTGGCATTTTATATGGTTTTTTAGGTTTATTTCAATTTTTAATTTTGATCTTTGATTTGTTCAACTTGCTCAATGATCTTAATGGGAAATCGAATCAAAGCAAAATCAAAAAAATAATCATCCCCTTCTTGTTCAAGATAGGGTTGTAATTGTTGTTGTGCAGATCTCAAGACAAAACAAAGCCTTCGATCTTTGAGTTTTAGATATATCCCTTCTAGATTTTCGCTATACACCCTCTCAATTTGATCGATATTGATTCTCTCTTCTGTATTGAGCACAAGCAATATGCTTTGTTGATCGCTTTCAATGGATTTGACAAAAAAGGCAACTGTTTCTGTTTTAAAATAAGCGATTTGATCAGCAATTTGAATATAGTTCTCTTGGGTTTGTGCATTAAAACAAATATGCTGATGGAATAATCGAATCACCTTTTCATTTTCAATAGGATGACCTTGATAAAAAAAGACAGCATTTCTATCCATATAAAGATCCAAAGATCGCCTTAATTTCTCTAAATCAAATTCTTGAAAATCCGTATTTTTAGTCATTTTAAATCCTTATATCGATTTTGATTCTCAAAATGCATACTCTTGATTATAAATAGCTTGTATTTTAGGAAAGGTCAATCAGATGGCAAATCAAACAGAACACAACACAGCATCAGATATCATAGCGCCAATCATCAATATTGATGGAGATGAAGCCCTAGAACCCAAGGTATTAGCAGATGAGCCTACGCTGGCAGAAATCAATAAGAATAAGGCGCCTACGATAGGGTTTAGGGTAAATCGCCAAGGAAAAGAGATTTTTAATGGGGGAAAAGTTGAGTTTGAACAAGCTGTAAAAGCTCAAAAAATCAGGGCAGATGATTTGATTTGGGACAATGAATCCAATTCTTGGACTTTTGCCAGAAATCATGCAATTTTTAGAAGCAGTAATCAAGAAGCATTGGATCTATTGCTTAAAAAGAGAAGGGCTAAAGAAAGAAAAACTTGGATCATGAGAGGCTTAATGTCTTTCATTGTGATTAGCTGTATGATGTGGGTTTTGGTACATTATTCCAAGAGGATAGAGTTTAATCCTAGAGAGACTGGAGGCTTTGCTGATTCTTCAGAAATGCCCCAAGAAAACAAAGATCAAAAATCAAAAGATGAAGGTGCTGGTGATGGTGCTTCAAATCTATCCATGATGGATAACATCGAACTCAACGACTTAGAACTCGAAAAAATCACCAAGAATCAAGAAAAACAAAATCAAGAAGAAATCGAAATGGTATTTGATCTCAATGCAGATGGCAATCAATCATTTCTCGAAAATATCAATCAAAACAAATCCTTATCCAATCAAAAATTACTAGAACAAGCCCAAAAACTCTTGGATTACCCCGGGGTATCTCTACAAGATAGTAATGCTGCGTTACAAGAAGCTTTTGGGATTGTGGAGTTTGTATTGAATCGATCTAAACGTGAAAATAAAAATGATCAAACCAAAACTTCTGCCCAAAACCTACACAGAAGAATTGAGAGCAAATATAAAACCCAATGCGATCAACTCCATGGGGCTGATTTCTGTACCCTTAAACTCAAACACATGACTTGGTCAGATCAAACCATTACTGCGATCACCCAAAATAAAATACTCATCGGCATGAATCAAGAACAAGCGATGGAATCATGGGGAAATGCGATGAAAGAAGTCAATGAAAACAAGAATATCAATCATTGCTATGATGCAAATTGTAAGAAATATTATAAAACTAAACTCAATAAAGTAGTGGCTTTTGCCAACGAATAATCACCAAGTTTTAAAAAAATGTATTTTCCCATGACAAATCCCATTACAAAAACCATTGGCTTGGGATAATTGATTGGTTTCAAATAAAATCTCTTTTTGCCCATTCACATGCATTTGGGCATTGGTAATCTGCTCTTGTTCATTCACTGTTTGTTGGTGACATCCACTACAAGGCAATCCTTCATTTCGATGTCTTTGATGTTCTCCACCGAGTTGCGCTCTAGGATGACAGCCATCACAACCAGGATTGACTGCATCATGTTGATAGGCACCATTTTGATTGCCATTTCCATGACAATAGAGATTAGAACATCCACCTTGACCATTGTATACACCTTGTGCGCTTAAACCCAATGCAAAACTCACTTCCGCTTTACCTGGACTATCATCAAAAATATGTTGATCGCTGAAGATATCAACAGGTTGTTTATGACATTGATTGCAATCCCAATTGCCATGTACTGAAGAAGAAATATGCTGAGCATGAGGGATAAATGTCATTTGTTCATCCAAAGTTTGATTTCTCAAATCCCTTGGTGGCGCTGATAATCCACTTTGTGCATTCCCATGGCAAAAAGTACAGTTACTCTTCCATTCTTGAGGGTGACAACCATCACAAGACAAAGCACTCCCCCCTGTTAAATCATTTCCATGGCATTCCCTACAATTTTGAGTATTTAATTTGAATTCTAAACCATGTACCAATGGATCTTGATAACCCACAGGGTGGAATCTCTGATGATTCATAGCTTGATCTACAATGCTTTGATCCATCATGATGGCTTGATCTACAATGTTTTGATCCACTTGTATCATCGATAAATCTTTGATAAGCATTTGATCAAGAGGAATCACTTGTTGATCAGGAGTCAAAGGCAAGAATTGATCTCTAATGATCAAATGATCTGTTTCTACCATTTGCTGATGTGTCACCTGAGAATCACAAGCATAAAAAATAATGGCTAATAAAATTAATAGAATAGGCATTTTACCAAGTTTCTCCCCCATGATATTCACCATGGCAACTACCAGTGCAACGATTGGAAGCACGATTCATATTTGAATTTTGAAAGAGCACATCGATTTGACCATTCACATGTAGATCACCATTGATCACTGTATTTGAACCACTGGCAACAGAAGAATGGCATTCACCACAAGATACACCTTCTCTGAGATGTTTGCGATGTCTTCCTTGGAGATTGCTACTAGAATGACAGCCAGTACAATCGGGTTTTACATCATCCTGTCGATAGCTACCAGTGACTTTGCCAGAGCCATGACAATAGAGATTAGAGCATCCACCATTACCATCGTATACACCCGTTGCACTTAAGCCTTGGCTAAAATCAACCTCTGCTTTTGCAGGACTATCATCAAAAACATGCTTCTCACTTAATACATCTGTGGGCTTGATATGACATTGATCACAATCCCAATTGCCATGCAAAGGGTTGGTTAAATGTTGGGCATGAGGCATAAAACGCATATCGCTTAATACAGTATCTCCATGACAATAGGTACAATTTGTTCGCCAATCTGGTTGATGGCAGCTGTCACAAGAAGGACCTACCCCACCTTCCAAAGTGTTCCCATGGCAATCCCTACAATTTTGTAGTCCTTGTTTGAGTTCTAAACCATGCACATTAGGATCTGAAAATCCTTCAGGGTGATGTTTTGTGTTTTGATTGATTTCTCCATTGCAAACGGAACTCGCACCTTGGTTAATCCAAGCTTCAACAATCGATAATTCTTGTACAAGAGGCATTCTGCCAGGGGGCATTAACCCCCCTTCATCTGCTGCTTGCATCCCAGCCATTTTGCGATATAACAAAGATGCTGAAGGTTGATTAGGTGTGATTAATGCTCGATCGGGATGTGCCAAAGATTGCAATGTTAAGATTTCACTGGCATGTTCAGCACTTAAATCTGGGAAAGTAGCACCTGTTTGATGGCAAACCACACACTTAGGAATCAATACTTCATTGAGTACAGCACAGAAATCAGCGGTAGAACTAGCTGTGGAACCAGCTATAGAACCAGCTATAGAACCAGCTATAGAACCAGCTGTGGAACCAGCTGTGGAACCAGCTGTGGAACCAACTGTGGAACCAGAGATAGTCATATTAGAAGGGGATGTGTGATCTTCATGACACGCAAACATAAAAATACAAATAGAAAGAATTTTTTTCATTAAGTTCTCTTTGGTGAATTCTTTCATTCATAGTCTTTAATTTCGGATTTGTAAATATAAATCTTTTTAAATAATATATTTTAAATTGATATTGATTATCATTTTAAATGAATGGAATCTAAGCATTTATCTTTGGCTAAAGATAAAGGGATATTTCACTTTTACGCTTCCCCCTTGGGGTTTGGGGAATTTCATTTGATTAAATAAAGCGAGTATACAAGCTGATAATTCGGGTTGGGTGATACCTGAATATGCTTGCTTGACATCAGTCACAGATCCATTTTCTTGTATGGTCCATTCTACTTGTAATCTACCACTGATATCTGGATTTTTCAGTAGGGATTTTTCATAGCAATTTGAGATTTTGGATGAATATTGTTGGATGACTTTGGCGATTTCTTCTTTAGACAAAGATCCACCAGTGGCTTTGACTTGAGAGTTCATTGCTTTGACTTGTCCTTTAATACCACCACCACCGCCACTACCACCTTTGACCTTACCTACCCCCCCTGATTTACCTACGCCAGCACCTAATAATCCATCTAATGCGCCACCACCACCACCACCGCCCAAAGAAATATCTCCCCCTACTGCACCCAAAGCAGCACCTAATCCAGCTGATGCAGAGTTCAATCCTGCACCTAGGGCAGAACTCGCATCATTGAGAGAGAGTTTTTCTTCTGAAGCATCGCTTTTACCTTCTAAGAAATCAGCCAAAGCATTGGCAGCAGATTTACCTTCACCAAATTTGGATTTTGTTCTTTGCTTGATGGTATCTTTGATATTTGTGCTAGGTACTTCTACTCTCTCTGGTTTTTTGGTTTCCTTTACTTCTTCTTCTTCTTCTCTCTTTTTTTCTGCTTCTTTGACGGGTTCTACTTTAGGTGGCTCAGGTGTATCAATTAAAATTTGAACAAAACGATCGCTGATATCTGTATCTTGCATTTCACGATCATAATCAATAGAAGCATAACCATAGATGATAAAAACGAGATGTAGACAGAGGGCAAAAACAAAGGCAATCAATAATTGTTGTTCTAAATCTGCAATCCCGGCGATGATCCTTTGAGGGATGGAACTTTGGGTATGTATGATTTTTTCTTCAAGTTTAATAAAAAGCGCAGACTCACCAAAATTCAAGAAAATCGCTTCATTGATTTTCAAGGACTGAAACGCATCTAATGCTTTTTTCTCTTTATTTTGGTTGAGATAATAGCCCTTAAACTGAGGATTTAAACGCAATTTGACCTGTTCACCATCATATTCACCAAGCAATAAATCACCACCCACTCTTTTCATCTCTGGCGTAAGTGGTAACAGTGAATCCCCTAAATGCAGTTTGGTTTGGGGTGTAAATACATTGGAATAATATACTGTATCATTCCAAACCAAAGCGATATGGAGTTGGGGATTCTTGTGTTGTGGCTTTGCCTTTGTTGTGCTTGGCACTGGAATGGGAATGGGGAGATTTTGGATGGGTTGGGGTAATGGATTGGTTTGGGTGAATTGAGGGATGGGGAGGGTAGGATTAGGATTAGGGATGGTATGGGCAATAGGGGTGATTTTGGTGGATTTTAATTCTTCAAAATAAGGCAGAACAAAAGAGAAAGATTGATTGGTTTTCTCAAGCAAGGTTTGAGAAATGGGTGAAGCTTCTTCTAGGGTTTGGGCTGTTTGTAATGATTTCCATTGTTGGGCTCTTTGCGCATTCATTCTAGAGAGCCAACGCCCCAATTGGGCTTCATCAAAACAAGGATTTTGTTCTAAGCATTGTTTTAAGGCATTGAGAAAAGCACCTGCATGAGAGTAACGTTCTTGGGGATTAGGAGACAGTGTTTTGGCGATTAATTCTTGATATGATCTGCTAATCTCATCGATTTTGGGATGGGCTACTTGGTTTTGGGGGTCTTTCCTTCTGTATCCAGTGAGTAAGCTTTCCCAAAGCAAACCAATAGACATCACATCTTGTGCTGTTGTATGTATTTGATCTGCCAAATTCCCTTCAACCCAACCATATAATTTGATTTTACCATCTAAACCGATATAGATATGTTGGCTATTGATAGGACCATGCACGAAGCCCATTGCATGTAGATAAGCGATGGCTTTACTGATTTGTAGCACAATCGCTGTTGCCACTTCACTGGGAAATGCAAAGAGTTCTTTTTCTTGACTGAGTTGTTGGATGAAACTAAGGGGTTCTCCAGCAGAGAGCGGTAAATATAAGAGATGATTCGGTGTGAGTTGTGGCCGACAATAGCCATCTTTCTCTTGTTGGGAAAGTTCACCAATCAAATCCGATAAGTGAATAAATCGATCTCCTAAAACCATTTGATCATTGAATTGATAGATCAAATAATGTTGAAAAGGTGCGCTTTGATTGAGTTGTATCACAAATTGTAAACCTTGGTTCATCTCGCCTGCTCCGTCGCCTTCTTTTGCTTCTTTCTCTTGCTTTTCTCTTTGGCTTTACTTGCCCCTTGATCATTTCCTTGTTGATTGTTTTTTTCATCTAAAATATCAGTGGGACTGCTTACCTTTGTAGGTAGTGAAACCACAGCTGTTTTTCCAAAAATAGGTTCAATCATAGGAGATAGATTGTCTTTTTTAAATCTCAATAAAGAAGGTAAATCTCTAGGCGCCCGTTGGAAAAGATAAACAGCGCCTTCAGCCCTTTGACCTTGAATCACTCTCGCATCGAATTCAACTTCTTGGGGTCTTTGCACAGCTTTGTTATTACCTTGCTTTTCTTGGGCATAAAGCACATTAAAAAACAAAGAAACTAGGGGGATTGCACTAAAATAAAATATCGATCTCATCGCTATAAGCCCATTTGATTTGTCTAATCTTTGATGAGAGAAGCCAAACTCTCATGTTCGCTTCATTATCTTTTATTTATATAGAGTTGCAAGAAAATTTAAGCATTACTCATAGATAAGCAGTTCTACTGATAGGGGAATGCGATATTTTGTGATACTTTGCTTTATTTTCTTCAAAAACCTTGTTATTTTCTCTTACTCATTTATTTTTTAATCAAGGAAACCATGATGCAAAGACAATTCACTCAAGTATTACTTTGTTTATTTTTATCCTTAACATCCTCAACACTCTTCGCACAATACCCAAATGGACAAAGCATTAAAAGACTCAATACAGATGTCAATGCTTGTCCAGCAGAACTAGGGCAAATCGAAGTAGATGCAGATGTTTTTGGTGCCATTGGCAGTGCTGTCAACAGTGGAGGTAGACATCATTTTGATCCATTTAATGATAGTTTTAACCAAGGCTTTGTACAAACTGTATATGAGTGGATGTCTTTTCTTTGTGTAAGTCCAGAAAACGCTTCAGCGAATGGCACTTGGTTGGAAAATGGCAGTTTAAATACACCTGTCACCATCCGAGAAGAAAATGGGCAAGTTTTTAGCGAATTCTCTACCAATGGCGTAAGGGTAAATCTCAGATATGAATTACAATGCACAGAAATTCAATATTGCTATACCTTTACCAATACCAGCGGACAAAGATTACAAAATGTATCGATTACACCTTATCTAGATGGGGATTTATACTTTGGAGATGGTGGCTTGGGCAATGATTTTGGGGCTACGAGTTTGGGGATGAGAAAACAATTATGGGAGTTTGATGAAGGTGATGATCCAGCATTACCCAGCACTTTTGTAGGGATCTATGGCTTAAATATGGCTGATCGTTTGCTTCAATCTTGGGAAATCGGTAGCTATTCCAATCAAAGAACCCGAATCGGTAGTATCAATAATGGTGCTTGTCGATCTCTAAGAAATGATATCAATCAAAACGAATCTAATATCGATACAAATCAAGATCTGATCACTGATCGTGGTTTTGATGTGACTTTGGCATTGAGATATGACACTGGGGCATTAGATATCGGTGCGACATCCCCTGAAATTTGCTATGCCATTAAATGGGGTGTGGGTTTACCTTGTTCTGATGAAGATTTAGATCTGATTTGTTTACCAGATGATAACTGCCCAGCGACTGCAAACCCAGATCAAACAGATAGTGACGGCGATGGCGTAGGTGATGTTTGTGATCCTTGCCCTAATCTCGCCAATGAAGGTGGAGATAGCGATGGCGATGGCGTAGGTGATCGCTGTGATCTTTGTCCTAATGTGGTCAATGTAGAACAAAACGATAGCGATATGGATGGTTTTGGCGATGTTTGTGATCTTTGTCCTAACTTGGCTGGTGACGGTGGCGGAGATAGCGATGGCGATGGTTTTGGCGATCTTTGTGATAATTGCACAAATATTGCGAATCCCGATCAAAGAGATAGCAATGGCGATGGTTTTGGGGATGTGTGTTGTAGTGACACTGAACTTTGTGATCAACAGGATAATGACTGTGATGGTAATATCGATGAGGGCTTAAACGATAACCCTATGGTTTGTTCAACAGGTCAAAGAGGTGTTTGTGCCCAAGGTGTCTTGCTATGTCAAAATGGACAAATCTCTTGTCAACCTAGCGTAGAATCTATGGTAGAGAGCAAATGTGATGGGGTTGATGAGAATTGTAATGGACAAATCGATGAAGGATTAAGAAATCAATGTGGTTATTGTGGTGATCTACCCATGGAAGTATGCAATGGGCTTGATGATGATTGTAACGGCACAATTGATGATGGTGAACTCTGTGAAGATGGTTTTACTTGTTTTGAAGCTGCTTGTGTCAATCGTTGCCAATCCAATGAATGTCTCAGTCCTTTGATGTGCGCCAATGGACTTTGTTTGTCCCAATGCCAAATCAATGGATGTGATTTTGGATTTAGGTGTGATCCCATTTCCGGGAATTGTGTTTCTGAATGTATGGCGACTTGTAATATGGGTGAAGTTTGTTTTGAAGGCACTTGTGTGGCTGATAATTGCTATGCAAGAGGCTGTGAAATGGGTATGGCTTGTATCAATGGCGCTTGTGTAGCTGATCCTTGTGCAAATATCGCTTGTGATCAAAATCAATTCTGTAGAGATGGGGCTTGTGTAGGCAGTTGTGCATTGGTTTCTTGTGGATTTGAAGAGACTTGTGTAGATGGAAATTGCGTAAGTTTAAGATGTGGTGAATCTAATATGGTATGCGCCCAAGGTCAAATCTGTAGCAATGGCACTTGCATTGATGATCCTTGCGCTTCTGTACAATGTGCTGTTAATGAATTTTGTAACAATGGGATTTGTCAAGGAGACCCATGTATTAATGTGAATTGCCCTGCTGGTGCTGAATGTGAAGTAATACAAGGGAATGTACAATGTGTTATGGGGAATATCATGCAAATGAATCCAGATCAAGGTGGGATGACCGCTGGGATGACTGCTGGAATGACTGCTGGAATGACTGCTGGAATGACTGCTGGAATGAGTACGGGTGCTTCTAGTGCTGGTACAGGGATTATTATTGGCGCAACTCAAGCTGGGAGTGGAAGTTCCGGTGTGGTTGTTGGCGCTAGTCCCAAAGATTCTGGTTGTCAAAGTACCCAAAATCATAGTTTTGCTTGGATCTATCTCTTGATGATCATTTTGGGATTCAAACGTTTGATTTTAAGAAATCAATCAATGATGAATTAAACTTGTGTTGAATTATGGAAATCCTTTATATCTAAATCGATTTAGATCAACCCTTCAAAAGGATTTCAAATGAAAAAAATTTCTTCTCTCCTCATTTGCCTATCGATTATCTCTATGTTTGCCTCTTGTAATCAAGAAGAGGTAAGTGAAAATCAAGAAGCTGGCACCACTGCTGGAACTACTGCTGGCACTACTGCTGGCACTACTGCTGGCACTACTGCTGGTGAAGCTGGCACCACTGCTGGCACCACTGCTGGCACCACTGCTGGCACTACTGCTGGCACCACTGCTGGCACCACTGCTGGCACTACTGCTGGCACTACTGCTGGTGAAGCCGGCACCACTGCTGGCACCACTGCCGGCACTCCTGCTGGCACC
>JACCDO010659303.1_pt1 | contig 11824 bp, 14 predicted proteins | sample 7446101 | NCBI WGS metagenome assembly JACCDO01 (sample SAMN15323440, study PRJNA562643) | freshwater metagenome | isolation source: river surface water | place: USA:Blue River Watershed | collected 2017-08-16 | reverse complement strand
TAAGGTGTCATTAGGAAGATTTTCAAGATGTTTGTTTTTGTCAGATTCTTCATCAAATGCATAAATAAATGTAAGATGTTCAGGGAGCATACATTATTTGTACATTTTTAAATGTTAGTTACGATTGTAGAATCCTTATTGAAGTAAGATGCAAACTCGACATTAGCAGTAATAATGTTGTTTTGTTGCATGTTAAAATCAATTTTTGTAATAACTGCATAAGAACCTAAAATCATTTTTCTTCCATTGGTAACAAATGGAGCTATCTCTAACATTGCTCCTGCATAGGCGCTGTCACCAAGTAAAGGGGCAGTGATTAATTGACCTTGAAGTTGTTCAGAACCAGTAATTAAGTTTGTATTATCCAAATAATTAGCATAATCTTCAGGTGTGATAGCTAATTTTATGTTTCCAGTAGCAGAGTAGCCACGTATTGCAAAATTAGGAGCTTGTGGATTTTGGTCTGCAGCTTTACCCAAAACATAAACTTTGTCAATGTCAAATTTAATATTTATATTTCCAGATAAAATGTTTCCAGTGAAATAAAACCCGCCAATTTTCCCAATTTGGAATCTTACATCATAAAATCTTGCAGTTCTTGCATATAAGTTATCAGGCGCAGAAGTGACATAAGTAGCTAAATCAATTCTTCTATCCCCTTGAAAACTTGCAGTAGCTTTTACTGCATCAGCGCTTACTTCAATTTGAGCAGACTCCATCAAATATGCAGAGTCTCCATAAACTACTGTATTTGATTGTGCAGTTGTAAAGTAGCCTATCAAATCAAATACGTCAGTAACATTGGCATCAGTGTAACCAATTAATACAGGTGCTGAAACAGTGGAGGTGTAATATTTCCCTCCAATGTCCATTATGTGTGTACCAATATCGCCTTGAATTGCGCCTTTCGGTGATGCTTCTTGAACTTTTGCTTGAGAAAAAGATTCAGCAATACAAATACCAACATTGTCAAAACTTAATGTATACCAGTTGGATAAATATTCACTGTTTAATAATGGCATCTGAATCTCCTAAATAACACTTGTATATGCGTTAAATCTCAAACTAACGGTAGTTATACCTTCTCTCATCATTACATTAATTGAGTTGCTTAAACTTGAAAGTCCTACTTTTACAAATCTTCCATCCGAAAATATGAGAGCTAAATTAACTTTATCTCTGACAAGTTGCATAAAATTTTGTCCAGGAATTAATTTAGTATCATCATTTTGTGCAGGAAATAAAAATGTATCCAACTTATCTGCAGGAATAATTAATTCTACTTCACCCTCAACAGAATAACCTTTTGGCTCATAAAATGGTATTGAGGTATTTGCATTCATGAAAAACATTCTATTGTAATCAAAATCAAAAGTTAATTTTGCATTGCGCAAGACATACTTTTCACCATTTTCATGAACATATAAACTTACATCATAATTTCTTACTGTTCTAGCTAAAAAATTATGTTTATCAGGAGTATTTTTAATTCTACTTGAGTTTAGAAGATGAGTGTCAGGATCTTTTGTATTCGAATTACTCAGTGTGTCGCTTTTTAAAACATCAAAAATAAAATCATATTTGCAATTATATATTAAATTAAGAGTAGCAGCACTTGTACTGCTAATTTCAAACATAGCTTTAGTTAATAAATCTTTTTGCTTAAGTCTAGATGGATGAGTGGGGTTATTTGAAACAACTTCACTAATGTCAGAATAAAATGCTCTTAACTGATTGTATGAGTCTGAAAACAAAGTAAATATATCCCGAAATGTTTCTTTAGTGTCATCATTTTGTTCAATAATTAAAATTGGGGATCTTAAATCAGTGGTCCATACAGAATCAAGGGCTGACATTACATGAACGCCAGCCTCACCTTGAATTAAGTCCTTTTTACTTTGAGATACAGAAAATGCAGACGTAAGATTTTCAATGACATAAAATTCGTCTTTGTCTTTACTCTTCAATTTGTACCAATTACTAATGTAATTAGAAGAAAGTATTGGCATTATCTATTTCCGAACTTTTTATACCTTTTGATATTAAATGAAGTTCTCATGAGTTCTGGTCTAATAACACCTTTCATGATTTCATTTATATATGATTTCAATTCCATCATTGGAATATTTAACTTTCCAGACTCAATGCTTTCTTTGACATTTTCTAAAGCGTTCAATCTCTTTGCAAACTTTTCTGATGACAAAGTTGTTTGAAGTGCATTTTTAAAGTTTGCTAATGGAGAGTTACGCATAGAGATAATCTCTTCGTTAAGTTCTTGTATTCTTTGATAAGATTGAGGATTAGGGTTGTAGAGTAGCTCTCTCTTTTCGTTTTCCAATTCTTGCAAATATTCCATGTGCTCGAAACAAGTTTGCCTATTGAAAGTATCAGAAGCACCATATTGAGCGACAGTAGTTTTCAATCCTTCAGATATTTTGATGAAAGTGATGTAAGATTCAATTACATTTACTTGCATAGCCACTTGTGAATTGAATCTATTTTTGAAAAAACTTCCAGAATCTAAGTATTCTATTCCTGGACAATTATTTTCATCTGGACAATTTGATGTATATACTTTGATCATATTCAAAGCCTTACATGCATTATCATTTTTGTCATAATGATAAATAATTGATTTAGTATTGAGTTTTTCTGCTACAGACATTCCATCTTTAAGATCTTGTGGATTGAAGTGAAGAGCTGTTGTATTCAACATATGCCCAATTATATTTTGAGTAAACACTTTCCATTCAGATCTAAGTTTGTACATTTGTGCACCTGAAACTAAGCTTCCAGGAACGATTGGGGTTTGTTCTGACTCAGATGTTGAATGTGTAGCAGGTGAACCGTCAGGAGTTGTCCATTCTATGTCAGGATCAAATCCAATTACTGAATCTTCTCCTCCAGTCCATCCAAAGTATTCACCCACTAAAACAATTTTCTTTTTGATTACTGGTAAGCCTTGATTATCTATACCTTCAAGAATGTCACATGGAATTGTGAAGTCAACAATAAAAGATTTATTGGTTGGACATCCCACAGGTGTTTTCATAGATATAGGCATAGGTATAGCATCAAGATTGAAATCATTACGTAATAACTCTAACATTGATCCTTCATCATTAGACAAGATCTTAAAATTAAACTCAGCATATCTTTCATCTAATTTTGCTAAGAATGTAGAGTTAATGATTTCAGAAACATAGTTGAGACCAGCTGCATCAAGGTCAGCTGTGAAACTATTAGGTCTTCTTTGAGAAATGTTTACAAAATAATATCTTATAAGCTTAGATACAGCATCAGGCAAAACAGGCTCAACTTTGACTAAATTGCCTTCTTCATCTCTTTCGAAATCTCTTTCAACAATTGAAAGGATATGTTCGTTGTCATAACCGTCAGTGACGACTTTTTTAAGTTGTGCTATACGATAGTCAAATGCTTCTTTGTCAGTGAAAGGAGTACCATCTGGTTTTTTATCTGGAGTGAAGAATGTTTTTCTATCAACTGCCCCAGAAAAATCTACACCTGACTGTTCAAGTATGCTTTTCAAGTTCCATACTATAGGTTGATCAATCAAGTGTGCATATTCTTCAACACCTTCTTGATTGGGATTTTTTGCTAATATAGCATTCCAAGGTCTTACTTTGGCTTGTCCAAGAGATGCAACTCCTTGCTTCATTGCTTTGATTTCATCAGCTAGTTCGATCAAATTAGGTGGACTTAATCTTTCTACTAATGATCCTCTACTGTCATTAACACCAATAGAAGAATATGCTTTTATAACTGAATCTAATTTTGCAGTATTTGGGGCAACTAAAAGACAAGCTAATATATCATCAAACTCTAAGCCAGGAAAAGTATCTAAGAGTCTTTCGGAATCAGCATTAAATTTTACTTTTACTTCTGATCTTCTCTCAGCAATTTCTTCAGCTACGAAATGTTTTGCCGCTACAATTTCTTGCTTTGTTTTGAGGCTAAGTAATGCAGAAACATCTGTTACTGCTCTGGATTTTTTACTATATAAAGGAATTAATTTTTGAACAACTACAAGTTTTTTTCTCTTTAATAGCCTTGCAATTATTTTATTAGTTGCCTCTTCTGGTGAAACATTAGGGCCTTCTAATTGTTGAAGCTTAGCCATCATATCCCTTAATGCAGGAATGGTTTTGGCATATGGCATTAATCTCTTTTTAGTTTCTTCAGACTCTCTAGATACGTCTCCGCCTAATATTCTATATAATTGCGGAACAGTTAAGTCTTTTAGTTCTTTAGTTACATTTGCTTCTAACCATTTGATTTTTTCTTCAATTGTAGCTCCAGGAATTTGTTCTGGCTTTAGTGGTTTATCTAATGGCTGTGCAAAGCGAAAATTGTTTTTCATTTAACTTACCTTGATTAAGTTTTACAGTTAATAATAATTTCTTTTAAAGCACTGCCCAGCCCTTTTATTGCTATTTTAATAAACTATGTGTAAAATATATTAACTTACATACTAGGAGGTCTATTATGGACAGTACAAGTTGGATTGGACTTATTTTCGGGATTTTGGTTTCAGTATGGGCTAATAGAAGAGGTTATGCTTGGTGGGCCTATATTCTTGCTAGTCCCATCATTGGTGCTATAGCTTTGGGTATTTTACCTGATCTTTCTAATCCTGAAAAGGTTTATGAGAATAAAGAAGAACTTGTTCGTAAGGGTAACACTACTGGCATGATCATTTCTGGTTTTACTCTTGGTTTTTTGATTTTAGCTGGAGCATTGAGCGGAGCAATTAAGTAATGTCTAATTACAATCTTGAGCGGGGGCAGGAGCTATATTTTTCAGAATTGCAAAAGTATGCTAAAGAAATGCCTATGTTTGCTGAAGATTTGATGAAGCTTGGAAGTTTATTTAGCTCAAAGGTTGGAGTTATGCAAGAAAAATCACATAACTCCAATTTTGAGTTTGATGAAGAAACAAATGTAGTTTCTTATGATTGGGTTCCATCATATCGAAAACTGTCTTCCGCTGTCATGCAAGCTGTAATGGAAAGTGGATCTGACAAATTAAGCACAAAACAGCTTATTGAAAAAGCATTTGAACTATATCCTCAAAGAGTTTTTATCAATGATAAGCCGTCTAAGACAAAGAATCCTATTGACATTGAAAATGATCCTTCTTACAAAGAAATCATCTCTAACAGTGATGATGTTTTCAATTTAGTAGAGAACGAAATAGACGGTATCGCTTATGATGATATTGATCTTCTTGAAGATTTAGCTGAGTATCTTGAAGAAGAAGATGCTTTTACAGATGAAGGAAGAAGAGCTTTGGGTTTGATTGATCAAGATCATGATTCTACTGAATTAATTGGTGTTGATGGAGAGGTCGTTAAGAAAATCAAATCTGAATATTTAACTGGAGAAGTTGATATTGATAATGATGGTAATTATGTAATTACTTGTCCGTACACTGGATCAACTGAGGTGTATCAGATTTCTACTAATTTATTTGCAAGTTATGAAACAGATCAACCATTCAAAATTAAACTAAGCTTAGCTGATACTGCAGAATAAAAAAGGAGGACTTTTTAGTCCTCCTTTTCATCTTCTATCACCGCTGCAAAAACGGGTGAATTGTTTTCATATAAATAATTAACTTTTTGCTCTAATGTTTCAAGTTTAATTAATATTTTATTTAGTAAATCTTTTATGTCTTTTGAGTGTCTTGAGTTTGATTGTAAAATTGATCCTACAATTTCTGTAGTTTCTGAAAGAGTAATGTCGTTATTATTTGCTTTTTCTAATAATGAATCTAATCTTGATTGTGTCATTCTTCAGGCTCTGTAGGTTCGTTATTGCCAACTAAATTAAATAAATTATCGATGTCTCTTGTATTTTCTGAGATATCATCAGATTGTATCTCATTTTCAGATAAAATTGGAGGGAACTTGTCCATCATATTTTTGGATTTTTTATCGAGAGTTAAATATTTTGAAAATAAATCATTTAGACGCTTGTCTACTGTAGTTTGATTTTGATTATTTTGTGCACCTGGTGATAATACATCTGTATTATTCTCAGGTTTATTCATTTTCATTTCTATTAAAATTTTTCTTAATTGTGCTGTTTCAAAGTCGTTCAATGGTGCGCTATTTCCAACTACTGGTGCTGGAGGCAATGTCATTAGAGGCTGGGTTGGTGGTAATAATTGGGCAGTTTTGATTAACTCAGAATCAATTTTATCGGCTAATTCATGAAAACCTAGCCTGTCTAATACTTTTATTTTATATATTAATTCATTCATCGTTTTGAGCCACGTATATTAATTTTGGGAAATGATTGGTTATTTTCTGCACTTGGTGCTAATGATATTAATGTTACTATTTCGTCTAATTTCTTTCTTGCTTTTAGCGTTTCTTCAGTTTGTACGTTTGTATCAGTAATAAATGATCTAAGCTCATAAAGCTCTACTAACAACATATCCTTGTCAATTTTGATGATCATAATTATAATTTATACGAGAGTAATATAAAATCCTTATGTACCCACAATTTGAAAAAACTAAAATTATAGATGGAATTGTTTATTGCAACGTGGGTAACAGCCTAGTACTCAATTCATTTGGATTTGGATACAAAGATATAAATAATATCAAAATTAATAAACAAGTATCAATATTTGTCAACAACGTTAGACATACAAGGGTTTGCTCATTAATTTATGATTTAGAAAGAAACTTATACTTAAGATTTAAGCAAATATCTAATGACTTTCATGATGATATGATTTGTCAATTTTTTTACAAATCTAGAGATTTTGAATGTGCTTCTTGTGGTCAATTTTATCAAGGACAGCATTTTAAAAAACCTTGCTGTTCAATGAAGTCAAACATTATTATTATGAACGATTGTGAGATTTATCAAATAAACTTTCTCTCAACATTTGACTTTATGAATAAAAAGACAGAATCCAAAAATGAGTTTCTAGACTTGCATTTTGGTTCCATTATCGATACAATCATATTGGGTGATCCTGTATGAATGGCATGAAAAAGTTAAAGTCCTTAAGATTGGAGAATTTTCAGTCGCATAAAGATTTGTATGTTGAGTTTAGTGATGGTTTAAATATCATAACTGGAACTAACAACGCTGGAAAAACTGCAATTTTCAGAGCCCTAGATTATATTTATAACTTCGGCAAAAAAGGTCATGGCAATTTTGACCCTTCATATGTATCTCACAAAGCATCATTCTGCAAAATAATTGTTGAGTTTGTAGATGGCACAAAAATTATAAGAATTAAAAGTGGAGCTAAAGGTGACAAAAACTCCATCCAGATTCTCAACAAAGACGACGAAGTCATATATGAAAAACTAAAAGCAGATAAAGCATATGACCAGTTTGTTACTGACTTTTTAGGAAATCCTACATATGATGAAGAAATGGGATCTTTATCATTCGTTGAACAAAACCAGCCCCCATTTCTAATTTCATTAACACCACTCAAAATACCAGAAGCTTTTGCTCGATTAATTAAGTCATCTGATTTTGATAATGCTGTAAAGATCCTTAAATCTGAGAATAACACTCACTCTACTTCAATCAAGACAATAGAGTCAGACATTGTTGAATATGAAAATGATTTGGTTGAATATGAAGGCTTAGATAATTTAATTGAAATCATCGAAAAAAATGATGAGATTATATTAGCCAACGATGAGTTAGATGAAACAATCAAAAATCTTTCTAAAATTAGAGAAGATGCACTTGGTCACAGATCAAGAATCAAGCAACTAGAACAACTAAACAAAGATGATAGTAAGTTTTTGAGTTATCTTGAAAACTTGGACATTTTTTCAAATATACACTCTGAAATCAAAGAATTATCAAATATCAAATCTTCAATTGAAAATAAACAAAACACAATTGAACAACTGCTTAAAGAAAATGAAAAAGACAGTTATTTAATCTCAGAAGAGTTTTTGGAGATTTGGAATAGTTTGTCTGAAAAGCATAGTTTAATAAAATCATTGTCTGAATATTTGAAATCAATTACATCAAAAGAATCTAACATAAAAGAGCATCAAGAACTCAACAATTCTGATAGTTCACAAATCGAAAACTACCAGATAGAAATTGAAGAATATGAAGCTAAAAATAAAACAATTTTGAGCGAATTAGAAATCTGTCCTGTGTGCAACAACAAGGTGACACATGAATAAAAAGATATGTATAGTTGGCGATCCTCACATCGACAATAAGCAGCCAACAAGTAGAATTGATAATTACATGGATGCTAGTTTGGCAGATTTGAAATGCAGCTTAATTCTTGCATCAAAACATAAATGTGATGCTATTGTATTTTTGGGAGATATGTTTGACAGAGTTCAAGCAAACGCAGAAGTTACATCTAGATTAATTGAAACCCTTAATAAGAATGACTATGGAGAGCCTTGGCCATTCAAAAAATATACTTTGATGGGTAATCATGACATAGGTAATACAGTATCAAATCTTACGAAATCATCCTTCTGGACACTTATAGTTTCTGGGTGTATTGAATATGTTAAAGAAGTGCCAGAATTAGGATTAATTTTTGAACATTGGAATGGTAGAATTGAGCAAACTATAACCGATGGACTTTTTGCCACATATGATTATCCTGTTGTTTGCGCCCATGCTTACATTGCTGATCAGCTTACTCATTTCGTTAGTGATGCTATACTTGCTGATAGCTTTGCTGTCCACCCCAAGACAAGATTAATTGCTTCTGGACACTTTCATTTTTCCATGGATTTTGACAGGGAGGATAATGTAAAGTTCATCAACCCTGGAAGTTTGACAAGAAGAAACTTCAAGAGTGACGATATTAACAGACAAGTTAAAGTTGCAATTGTCGAATATGATTTAGAAGGAACGTATGCAAAGGTTACATACGATGATGTTTACACTGCACAGCCTTATGAAAGCATCTTTGATTTAGAAAAACGAGAAGAAGCTAAAATAGTTAGACAGGAAGTTAAAGAGTTTACAAAAACTTTGAATAACATCAATTTTGACAGGATGACATATTTACAAGATCCGGTTGATCAAATAAAAACTACTGGAAAAGAGCTTGACATTTCAGATGATATTGTCGAGAATGCTTGTAGGGCTTTGAATAAATTAAATGCGGAGAAGGTTTAATGACACTTTTGGAACAGTACAATCAGAATCTCAAATACATTGATGAATTACAAAAAAAGAAGTCTAAAACAGAAGGCTCTATAGAAACACGTAATGCTGAGATAACAAGAATTAAGGGTGAGATATCAGAACTGTCTCAAAAGCTCAAAAAAGAATATGGCTTGGATCCTAAAAACTTAAGCTCTAAAATTGATGAACTAAAGCAAGAGTTCAATGACAACACTCAATTGATTAAAGAAAACTTGGAAAAATTAGAAGATACAGATGAATGATTATGCAAGTCTGAAACGTGAAAATACGCTTCGTAAGAATGAGCTACTAGAAAAACGTGGTGTAAGAAATACCATTATCAAAAATATTGATGATGCTAAAAACAAATTAAGAGATTACACTGATAAAACTAGACTTAATAACAACTCTATAGACTTGCTTAAAAGAATATCTTCAGAGCGTAGGGTAAGTATCGTTACAACAATTGAAGATATTACAACTAAGTTTGTTCAACAAGTTTTTGGATCTGATCATAAGTTTGCTTTTGCAGAAGATGGAGCAAACTTTGATAAGCTTAGTCCACTAATTATCAGTCCTTACGAAGGAGAAGATTTTCCATCAACTCTCAAAAAAGGAAGCGGTGGAGGATTGCAGCAAGTTTCAGGATTTGGGATACGTCTTGCTGCTCTTGAATTGGAAAGTGCATCTCAGCCTTTGGTCATGGATGAACAATTTTCAATGGTATCTTCTGATTACAAAATTGACTATTTGAATCAAGCCTTAGTCGAATACCAACGCAATTCCGAAAGGCAAATTATTTTCATCACTCACAAGGCTGACATCTTTGGGAAAAATGCTGATAAGATAATCAAGCTTGAAAAAATTGATGGAATTGCTAAAGTCAGTGAAGTTACATACCAAGAAATAATGGAAAATTATACTGTAACTTATGATTTAGAAGAGGACTAAAAATGCATCGTAAAATAGAAGAAGATCCAGCATATAAGATTGTAAGCAGGATAATGTCTACCCCTGTTCCGCTGCAATCTGAATTATCTAATCCTTTCAACTCTAACAAAAGAAAAAAGAAACTAGTGTTAAATCCTGATGACAAAAAGGATAACACTCTTTCTGATGATGTTACTTTGTGGACAACTAAATCATTTGTAGATTATTTTGCTGATTGTTACTTCAAAGCTAATGGTGGATATTACAAAAAAACATATTCATCAGACAATGTAATCTTCAATGAAATTGGTAAGTTCATGGCATCTAATGGACTTCAAAAACAAGAATGGACAAAAAGATTTATTGATTGGTGTTTTGAAAATCAAGACACAATAGTTAAGAAAAGCAATTATTTTTTGCCAACAACTATCAAAAGCTATTTAAATCACTTTTATCAAGAGGAAGTTATGCCTAAGGTAGAGGAAGATAGCATTGATAGATCGCATTTTGAGTCTACGATTTTGGAAGATATCAAATTAGCGGATGAAGATGGAAAAGCAAGTGAAATATACATCCGCTTTGGTATACCGATTGCGTCAACTTACTTTATTCAAATAAGGGGATTGAGTGAAGATATTGTTCAAAGAGGAATTAGCAACTTTTTGACAAAACTAGCTCAAGGAGATTTGAAGTCTAGAGATAAGATTTCTTTAGTAATTCAAAAATCTATCATGAAGTCCCCTTATCCTGCTGAGTTTAGTATGCTTGATTGGAGAGAAAAGTTTGAACCATTTACTAAGCTTGCTAAAAAAGAAAACTGGTGGAGGCAAAAGGATTATAATGGAAAGCCTTTATCAGAGTATCAGAGACTAATTAAAAGGGACTAAATGAACGAAAATGACCTCAATGATCAGCAACTAGAGATATCCACGTTTAGGAAAACTTTACGTGAAATCGACTGGTTTTTGAGGTCTAAACGTCCAATACTTTATCTCACTACGCCTGAAGAACAACGCATAGAAGATGGAATTAAACTTATATGTTCAAAGGCAGATCATAAATGGGATCTTATTACTTGGGATTTAGTATCAGGATTACAATCAACAAATAGTGCTTTCTTACCTGTTAAAGAAAGTGATCGCCTTTTGGATCAACTAGAAGTGTTGGCATGGTTCGACAATCTAGAGGTTCCAAAAGGCAATTTTTTATTATTAGTACTTAAAGACTTTTCTAAGTATTTTGGTAATCAGCATAATCAAGGTCAAATAGAATATAGGCTAATTAGACACATAAAAAATATTGCTCAAAAATGTGTCACTAAAAACAAAGCTCTAATAATCATTTCACAAAGTTTTGACCTTCCAAATGAACTCGACAAATACATTAGTGTCATAGATATACCTTTACCTGAAAAAGAACATATCCAATCAAAAATTAAAGACTTACTTGATAAAGCTTCACAAAGAAAAGACCTTGCAGAAAAGTTTAAGACAACTTATTCCAATGATGAACTTGAACACATTATTAATTCCTTCAGAGGATTAACATTAAATGAGTGTGAGCAAGTTTGTACATACTGCATGATTAAACACACTTGCCTTGACCCAGAAGCAATATCACATCAGAAGAAAGACATAATTAGAAAATCTGGGTTGCTTGATTGGATTGAGGTAACTGAAAATCTTGAAAATATTGGCGGTTTAAACGAATTAAAAGATT
>JACCDO010028699.1_pt1 | contig 11825 bp, 11 predicted proteins | sample 7446101 | NCBI WGS metagenome assembly JACCDO01 (sample SAMN15323440, study PRJNA562643) | freshwater metagenome | isolation source: river surface water | place: USA:Blue River Watershed | collected 2017-08-16 | reverse complement strand
GCAATGGAAGACTTGATGGCGCGCAGCTGGGAGCCCAGCTCGTCCAGGCGGGAAGTGGTGGAAGCAGCGTTGGTAGCAGTGGCGGCGTCGGTGGACATTTTGTTCTATACCTATGTAGGAGGTACCCTTTAGACCGTTTTTTCCGCACGCCAGGGGCGCCGGGCTGGACTTTTCTGGAGGCCGCCGGACCAGCCTGGCCGGGCCTTTGTGGCAGCCTAAAATCCGCGACTCGATCATTTAGGGGTTGCCGGGTTTGTCATGCCGGACTGTGGGAGTTGTGTGGTCTGCCGGATCTGCCAGTCTGCCGGGCCGACCCTAATGGCACAATCGACCAACAGCTACCTGCCTGCCGGTTATTCTGCTCCTGCCATTTTTACGCACTCACTTATTAGAATGGACACGTTTACTACATTATTTTGGATATCAACACTTCTATTTATTGGTCTATCTGCGTATTTGCTATGTTGCAAAAAGCGTAGTAATGCATTTTACGCTCAGATTGCATCGGGTCTTGGTATTTTTGCGACAAGTAAGATTGGTCGCAAATTTTTAGGGATCAAATAATGCGTTCATTTAATAGAATGGCTAACTGTGGTTCAGGGTCAATCACCCGTAAAAGTTATGATCGTAAATCCTACACTCGCAAGAATGGTGTTCATGTGCGTAGTACTCATGTAGGAAGTCGTTGTATTAAAAACCAGGGAGCCCCCGGTCGCTGGACAAATACACACAAGAATAAAGGGATTGGCAAGCTTCGTAAAGGGCGTCTAGGATCTGTTGGCTACAGCTCTAAGATCCCTACTGGCGCCCGACATGCAGCTTTACGACGTGCCATTAAGAAGTTTGGCGGCCTTGCAACATATCGTATGTTAAATGCAATTATGGTGTATAGTAAGCGTACAACTCCCAAGCTGTCTGCAATGTACCGTGCTGATCGTGACATGGTTGGGCGCATGGTTGGATATAAGCACTAAAAGCTGAATTATAAATTACAATTATGGCGAACCAGTATTATTGTGCAGGACTTGCACATGGATTTATAGCAGGTCTTATTTTTGTGCTTTTTATTTACGCTACAACTCTTGTTAAAAATAGATCTTGACTTTATTATGTGTAGATGAATAGAAAATCTATACATAATAATAATGAGGACACTGCGGCAGCGACTGCGGCAGCAGAGGCAAAGGCAGCGCAGGCAAGGTGGTGGAACTCCATCATCAACTCGTAAAAATAGATCAAAATTGGGTAAAATAACGCATCCCGCACGAATCGTCATAATTGATAATGATGAAACAACAGGATCTTATTGGCCCCTTTATAAGATCATACATATTTTCCGCGATTATAAAATAGATGAATTACATTTCCAAGATATTATAAAACCGCTCGCTAATTTTTGCGTTGAGACTCGTATTTTCCGCCCAGGTATTCTTAAATTACTAAAAACACTCCATAAATTACGCTCAAATAATAAACTTGATGCAATTGTCATGTATACATATCAAAATGAATTTTTGGGTCGCAAGGATGATATGGGCGACTATTTTAATAGTCACGGGCAAAAAGTATACATTCCAAAGATAATTGATTACTGCTTTGGTTATCTTGTAACAAAAACAATTCAACCGTTTTTCAATGCACGTATTACTCGGCCAATACACCGTGAAGGTCTTAGTTTAAAAGAAACAGATAGCCTTGGCCAGAAATCGATTGATCTCGTGTTTAAACAACTTCAATTGCATCCCAGCGTTGATCTGCGAGGTGTCACTTTTATTGATGACTGCTATCTCAATACTCAATATTCACATAGATATCAATTAGGGCCTCTAACTGCTCTTTATATACGAGATTATAAATTTACTATATCTGATATTGAACAATTGCTAACTGGTCTGAAAAAATTATATAAAACTTTTTTAAAGCAATATATAAATAAAGAAATTTTTGATGAATTTATGATAAAAGTATCGCAACAAAAATTGGACACTGCTGGATATTATTCAGAGTGTACTCCTAAAAATGTACCATTTAGATATGATGATATAGATTTATCGGATCTTGCAACGCAAATAAATAAATATTACTCTACAATGTTCTAAAAAATTAGGCATCTATCAAATCATCTTTGTGCTGTTCAAGGCGGCGTACAAGATTTTTCACAGCTGCAGCCCAAGTATATGTGGCAACCTTGGCTTCGCCGGCACTTCCGTGACGAGCACGTAGTTCAGAGTCAAATAAATATGTTTCAAGCGCAGTACACACATCGTGGGGATCTACAACTTGTGCCTCCCCACCAATTGCACACTGCGCCAATGTCTGATAATACCGCCATTTAGGGGCTACAAGTTGAGCCGTATCTGGTGTACAAAACTCCTTATAACCACCAATATCAGGTGCAACCTGTGGTACACCAAGGCCCATCTGCTCAAATGTACAGAGACCCCAGCCCTCACCCTCTGCAGTTGCAATACCCACATCACCCGCACAATACATCATGTTAATCTGCTCATCCGTATATGACATATCCTTCGATGTAATAAGCAGTCTATTTGCATACATCTCTGGACGAACCCCGCGAAGCTTTAGCTCACGCACATAAATCTCGAAGAGGGGCCAGCCACCCTTTTCACCTTTGTCACTAACACAAAGCATTGCAATCTGTTTGGATGGATTCTTGACAATGAGCTCGACAAAAGCCATAATAAGGATATCGAGGCGTTTACGGGGCTGATTACGATTAAAGGAAGTAATTAAGAATAGTTCTGGTGGAATGCCGAGTGCTTTTCGTGCATCGGCCTTCGGGATCTTCTTAAAAATCTGTGAATCAAATCCATGATGGATAATATCAATTGGTCTATGAATACCTTGACCTTTTAGGACTTCGCGCCAATACTTTGTAAAAGCAAATACACGGTCAGCTTCACGATTAATTACATCGAGAAACATTGAATTAATCTGTGGATACACCTGATCAATATAGATCCAAATTTGGAAATTACGTTCAATCCCAGATGCCTTAATTGCCTCAATATAATGATTTACGACGGACATGTCATTATAAATCATAACCACATGTGGCTTATAAAGGGCAATTTGTCCAGGTAGTTCACGGAAGGAGAAACCGAGTTGATTTACTGCTGCTGCTGCGCCGGCACCAGATGGTGTTTTATCAAGAGCAGCCGCATCAATTGCAATTACATTAGGTGGATATTGCCGATCAATTGTAGGAGAAGGTTGTTGACCAGGGATTGGCTGGAGGCCTTGGAAACGCTGGAAGCCGTAGTGGATAACCTGTAGCCAAGGGAGTGTTGCTAACTCCTTGATAATTCCATAACATACCTTGCTATATCCTGTGACCTGCTGGATGTGTGTACTGACGAGCATAAGGCGCAGAGAAGGATCTGCCTGCGACTGCGACTGCTGCTGCGCTTGCGCTTGCGCTTGTGGCAGTGGCAGGGTAGCCGTTGCAGGTTCTGCTGCTGTTGCAGGTGTTGCAGGTGCTGTCGCAGCTGCAGCCTCCTTTGTGGAACCACCATTTAGGACAGATTCCAGATTTTTCAGATAGTTCTGCAGATTATCCATTACATTTGATTATCTGCCGACCTTTAATAGCTATCAACTGTCTATACCAAATACTATCTACCCTAATAGCTTCCTACATGCCTCCCTACAAGTCTCCTTCCATTTGATCCATTGTGTGTATATAGTATCACAATATGCTTGTGCAATAATTGGGTTAGTATGAATCATATTTATAAAAGTACTTGCTTCACTCCATGTAGGGATAGCAAAAAGTCCTGGAAGATTTTCATGAATCCAATTAAAATATGTTTCATCGTTTTCCTCACGACATATAACAGGGATGCATTTATGTTCAAGAGCTTCATAAAACCGATATGTTTCAAAATTAGTTCCTGCAGGGCATGGTATAAATTTACTGGCTTTTAGAGTGGATGTATACTGTTCAACTGGATAATTTGCTGCATTCCATTTTTCATGAAACACCGCCTTACTAGGTAATTGCACATCAATTAGGGGCTGTAGTTTTTCTCTACGATTTCCCCATTGAGTCCCTTCAAATGACCAAATGAGTTGGCGACCCTCTAGAGGAGGCAGAGGTAGAGTAGCAATGCGTCCAATTGCTGGACCAAGTGGAATCGTGATGACCTTTTCATGCGCAGGCAGATCTAGACGCTTGTAATTACGAATAACACCTTGGCAGTTAGAAAGTGCATACCAATCAATTGGATCATTATTAAATTCATCACTTAGATGTATTGCAATAAATTTCTGTTCACATGATTTCCAATAATTGAAAATAATTTGCCACTTTGCAATACATTCTCGCTGCACTATACATATTGGCGTTAATTCAAACTTGGTTGTAAGAGGTATAGATGCAATATTTGTAATAGGAGTTGACCGTAAGTCCATGGAAAACAGGAAGGATAGCCAATCAACTTCAAGGAAATCTGTGAACTGAATCGTTTTTGTTGCATCAGGTAGAAGGGTGTAAAATGAATGCTTGGCAGGCGCAGTTGGCAGGTCTGCTTCTGCCTGCTTGGCAGGCGCAGCAGTGGCAGGTGCAGCAGCAGTGGCAGGCGCAGCAGTGGCAGGTGCAGCAGTGGCAGGTGCAGCTGTGGCAGGCGCAGGCGCAGCATCTGCCAATGCATTCGCAACATTTAGAGTAGCACCTGCATTTATAGCAGCAGTTATCTCATCCCCGCTAAAACGCTCATCATTTGTCCATAAATCACTATCAAAGTTGTCAATGCGGCTAAAATTATTAAAATCTGCCTTCTGATAACGAGGATCATCCTCTTGAATACATCCAACTGGCTGACTATCCAAGAAATATATATTCCATCTGTGCATTTGATTACACATCATATGATCGGCAGATGTATGATAACCATTATACTGTTTAATTTGTTCAAGAATTTTCAGGGCGCCTCTTTTAGAGAGTACGTAGCCATATGCACAGAAATGAAAGTATTGTGAAGGTGTTGCTTGGCCAAACACCTGGTTTGGTGCTACACGACGCCAAGGGCTACTATCAAACTGCTCTGTAACAAATTTCAGACTCTGCCGATTTGGTGGAAGTACACCACCAAGGTAAAGCACATCATAATTGGCAGGCGCAGACCGCATTGCCGTCGTAAATTCCTCCATAAAAGTCGCAGAACAACGTGCATCATCCTCAAAAATTAAATAGGATGCCTTATCTGCCTGTTCATTTGCAAGTTGATACCAGAGCCCTAAATGAGATAGTGCACAACCCATAACAGCCTTCTTCCAGAAAAAGTCATTTGGCCGAAAGAGACGTGCCAATGCAGGTGTTAACGTCAATCTACGCCCATCAATCGCCGCCCAACGCTCCACCTTATCTGCAAATCCTCCATGTGCCGCCCTAAATTTCTCCAAGCGATCCGCGCGTCTTGCCAAATTAATTACATAGGAATCTGTAATAGTATCTGAAAAAGGCACATTTAAAATAAAATTACCGCGATGTAAATAATAGCATTTATCACTGATAATTGTATGCCTATTACTTTTCTCATTAATATCTAATTGCATTGGTCGCCAGCAGTTAGGGGCATATCTGCGTCCCATAATTGCGAGGATTGATTGATCATGGCGGTGGCCATAAGGTTGTCCAGAAGGTAGCACACCTTCCCATTTAGGGCCGGCAAGGACATGTCGCAGTTGTGCAGCTTTCCAACACTCATTTACAAGATGGCGTGTAACTGGTGAACTTGCATTTAGAGTGATAAGACCAGCTAATGGCTGGTATTGGTCTAATTCATCATCTGTAACTGCCAGACTACTGCAGAACTCCTTCGAACACCAATACTTGTTTTTCTGTGTATTATCTTCATAAATGCAAATACCGTCTTGTAGAGCCTTATTCACGGCTGCTGCTGGGAATTGGATCATAGATGCACCAGAGTCAAAATAGATGATAATATGATTTGGGGACTGTTCAATATTATATTTCCAGAGCCAGATTTTCCAGCCAAAGTGTTGGGGTGCCCAGAAATCGGGGAAATTGGGTGGCGTCTCCTTGGGGGGCCGTATAAATTCCACAGCAGGTTCCTGGCGTTTTAACGAGTCAAAGGTTGCATCATCAATATCATCGGCGAGGGCAACGCGAATTAGGGACTTTTTGAAGGGCTTGCATTGTTGTGTAACATAGATTAGCCATATTGTTAGGGCTTTTAGGAATTTGGCAGACACATATGTGGAGAAGCAGATTGGTGTATCTGCAGTTAGAGTTGCAGGCATGGCATCAGTGGTGGCAGCTGCAACTGGCAGATCTGCGGCTGCCGCCTTGGCAGGCGTGGTGGTGGCAGCTGCAACTGGCAGATCTGCCAGCGCCGCCTTGGCAGACGCAGATCCTAGTCCAGCATACACTTTCGATAAAATCACCCCTGTAATATCAAGAAACCTCTGCAAAATCTCCTCAACCTTCGTCTGCGTCAAAGCGGGTACAGCAGCAATCTCCTGCCACCGTCCCTCTGCGGCCCTAATTGCCTCAATAAGTGCATCACCCTCTAAATGATTCGCATTAATAAATCCCTTTGGATCAAAATCAATATCGACATCCTCGGCACCCCAATAAATTGGCACACAACCTGCAGCCTTTGCATGTAATAGTTTCTCCGTTATATACCCAGCCCCCCGCTGATTCTCATATGTAATTGAGAACTTATAGTCATCCAAGAAGGCCAGTTTTTTATGTTCACCACCACCTCCACCAAGACCTGCAAAGATATCTGGGCCAATATTATTATAAAGTCGTCCAGCGGAGTCAACACGTTTGTAATTGTTAACTGTTATAAATGCATTATTGCGCACCTTATTTGAAGGATTTGTTACAATAAATGCGCAGAACTTGCTTTTACGACCTAATAGCTCTTTTGATACTTCCATACAACGCTCAAGTGGAATTAGGCGTGGATTGGCTAGTCGATCATTATCTGCATTAAACCAATCGATAGAAATCATCCATAAGGGCAGGCGTATTGCGATTGCATCTTTATTTGAACTTGTTCGATTAAAACCTAGTTCAAGGAATATATCGCGGCAGTTAGGAATTACGGGTGTATATTCACCAGAGAAAAACACCTTTGGTACGCCAGGGTAAAGATTATTGTATTCATGCTTCCCCTGTGCAAATGGACCAATAATACACAAATCTGGCTTAATACCTTGTGCAACACATTCCTCTACAGAATAGCCGACTGCACAAACACCAACATCCTTCGAATACGCATTTAGCATAAGTGTAAAAAAATTATAGGCCGGCTGGAATTGGTCCCACATAAATGCAAAGCAAATATTTAGCGTCTTTTGCTCTGCGGCAGCGGTACCAGCACCAGCCGGCTTAAAGGTTTCCAAAACAGCCGCCCACTGTTTAATGATATCTGTGCGGCACAACCCATATTGTTTATTGAGTGCACGGCGAATCTCAGAAATATCCACCAGACCCTCCTTCTTCGCATTCCATTCCGCCTGCAACACCCTAAATGCCTCTATACCTTCGCTAACACTATTATTTTTATAATAAAGTTTTTCATATATACCCCCAAGTGCTCGCAAATAAATGCTATTATGGATGACAGGAATGCCCATATATGCGCAGTCAAAATAGGAGTATTTGACAGGGCTGAATCGCAGATGTCCCACAACTACTGTACGTGGATGTAGAACCCAATCACAACAACGTTGTCGCCCAATAAACTCATACTCTAATTGCGCCACCCTAATATTATCTAGCACATTTGCCTTGAAATATTTATTATCTTTTATTTGATCGCTATTATGAATATAAACTGACTTCAAATTAGCAGTGTTATCATTTGCAGCAGCACTTGTGATAACTAATGGCAGAACTGCAGAGCTTTTATTTGATTGATTTGATTCGCAAATATGTACATTCCAAGGGGCAGCAACATCAACTTTGCCAGCACTTTCAGACCAACTTGATACTGACAATTTTGCAGTTTCTATATAATGTTTTAGAGGTGCGGCAGACCAGAAAAAGGGCAGACGCCGCGTTTTAACACCTTTTGCAAGAGTTGCCCACATCTTCTCATCCATTTCAGTTAGAGTGTCCCACAACCAAATTTCATCCAGGCCGTCCAGATTGCGTTTTAAAGAAATAGATGGATAAGTCACCTCATCAATCTCCACCTGGGCACCATGATGGCCGACAAAAAATACTGACTTTGCCGCAAGACGCCTGCGATCCTCCTTTGAAATAACACCCATCATATCAATTAGAAGATCTGCAGGCGGACCACGCGCAATCGCCTCACGCACTGAATACGTCTGCCATTGTGCCTGATATTCTTTTGTCTCTTCAAAATAAGAATCACTATTCTCACCTAAATGAATAAATGATACATTGTGACCACTAATCGTACATAATTCGGCAATATTGAATGCCGTAACTGAAATACTGCTACCAAAATAGGAGCCGCCCAAACATAGGGCAATTCGTATTTGCATTTCTAAATATTTCAATGTCATAAATCTCTAAGTTAGGACGCAAGCTCATAGGGCGCACCCATTAGTTCAAACCACGCCTTCTGTACACGTGGATTATGGATCGAATAACGCCAAAATAATGCTTGGGCTTGACTCACATGTCTATCCACATTATGTACATGATCCTTCGCATCCTCGATACATTTATGCACGCCTTCAATGTCATTTTCCTTATATGTATACCCGTATTTAGACCATCGCTCTCCATTATGAATAATAGGAAATCCTGCATAGAGTAATTCAAGAATCATATAATTGTATTCATTATTGACCTGATGGCAGATGAATGTTGCGCTGGGAAATTCGCGGAACAGGTCGACGATTGTTGCACGTCGTCGAAATTCACAATGCGGCTGAATCGCCAAATTGGCCAACACATTTTGTGCAAAATGAGGACACGCTTTTAGGCGTTCACCATTTATAACAATAATACGTGGATTCCAGTTTGCACCCGCCTTCTGTTTATATGCTTCAAGTGCTAATAGTGGTATAAGGCCGCTTTTCTGAAAACTGATATTCGGTTCCATTATAATATATGTAGGTTGTACATTGGGTGCCACTGGTTGCCAGCGATGCTGTTCTTTACCGAAGCGAGTAATGAAACAGGGATCCCAGACATAGGGGACAATTTTGGTATTAGCAGTATTATAGATGCGGTTAATATAGCCGGCGTATTCACGATGTTGTTCGTAATGGGGGCTTACCCAGATTTCATCCATTTCACCGACAACATGATGGCTAAAAAAAGCGGCAGGGTAAAACTGGATTGTTTCGATATCTATATTTAGAATATTTCCAAGGTAAATTTTAACATTTCGTGCACCAAGTGATTTGAGGAATTTACGAAAATATGTATCAACAGACATGCCAATTTCTAAATACATGTATACGGGAAAAGGCTTTTTGACAAACGCTTGCACATCGATTACACGACACCCATTTAATACACTATCGGCCGCGCCATTCTGTAATAGAAATGGTAGGAAGCCCATTGCATTTAACATGTTATAGATGATGTAAATGTTCTGATATAGGCCATTAGAGAAGATGCAGCCTTCTGTAATAGGGGCGGTTGCAATTAGGACAACTTTACGTTGTAGGATTTCAGTGGGAATCTGTGGTTTGAAGGGTCTGCAATCATCGGGGTCTGCGGCCGTTTCATTGTAGCCTGGGAGCAGCAGCTGCTGCGCTTGCATCTGCGACTGCGACATTACTTAGTCTACGCACAGTTATCTTAGATAAGATAGTAACGCAAAGCCATCCAACATTTAGGGTGTATAGATAGTATTGCTGGCAAGATGGATGTGTTTACTTTTCCATTTGATAGTCGAGTGGTTGGGTCAAAGACCTATTTAATTCTGGAGCGAGCCCGAAACGCATGGAAAACATTCCAGCGTGTCAGTATATACAATTATAACGTCCAACAGTTACGTCTACAATATGGTAATGCAGCGAATGTATCATATTACAGATTTGAATCAAACGATGAACAACTGTTATATGATTACGGGCTAGAGCTGTACTTGAGGAAATATCCACAGTATCGTACAAATTTGGCGGCTCTTATCCCGGAACAGATCTAATTAGACATTGGATATGCGACCAATCTCTAAATGATTTAATGTGCTACAGGCGGCTATCTATGTTCAAATTTAATGCTTGCGGGTCTTCTGCTTCTTGGCCGCACGCATAGCGTCCATGAGCTTAGTCTTGGGGTTCTTCTTCTTCATCTCACGGTAAAGCGCCATCACACGCTGGTTCCATTCACGCAGAGCGGGGCTCAGCTTGCGCTTGCCACCCTCCTGCTTACGAGTCTTATTACGCTGCTTACGCTGCTTCTTAGTAGTACCATTAGCCATTTTGTTTTCTATTAAGGTGTGCGAAAAAACGCGGGGGCAGCATTTAGAGATTTGGTTGGAAAAAATGTGATATGTATACCTATAATTTTTTGCAGGGATCCATCCCTACAAAAAAATTGATAGGCAGCCTGGCTGGGCGGGAATGTCGCAGAAGTTTCGTTCAAGCAACAATGTCCAAGCCTCGCAGCCGAACGGCTGCAACCTGCCAATTTTGCGCAACCACGCTCGTCGGGTACCAACTGAAACACGCAGAGGCAGATTGTCCGCTCCGGGCCTGCCTTACTTGCAGTGAATGTGGCGAAGATGGTCATTCAAGTGATATGTGTGCAAATCCTATACCGGAGTATTGTTACAAGACCACGGTCGCCAAATCCCTAAAAGCATTTGTGGCGGCGCGACGGACTGCTGCCGCAGACGCAGAGGCAGATTCACAGGAGGCAGCGGCCGCAGCAGCCCCTAAAAGACCGACAATCGAGCTTTTAGAAGATGAGAAGGTGTTTCGGGAGTTTGTGCGTGCACGTGTTGTGTTTGGGCCAGGTGAGGGTCCAGCCATGAAGATCGAGGAGAACAAGCGGAAAATTAAACGGTGGGCTAAGGAGGCCGGTGTGAAGGTGGTCTTTAAGGAAAAAGAGGGTGGAGCTGGGGCCGGGGCTGGAGCCAGCACAGAAGATAAATTCGCAAAGTATGATAGGATCTATGAGGAGTATAACCCGCGGCCGAAGCAGAAGACAACTAGCACGCCGCCGAGCAACAACCCGAAGAAATTATAAGAGACGTGGCACAGTGCGTATTTTTACTTGTAAGCGCCGGGCTCGTCGTGGAGTTGTCTGTAAAAAGATGCACGGTGGTGTGGGAATTGCAGAGGAGGCGGGTGGACGTGATCCTGTAATTGCTTATATTGGTGGAGTACCTGTTGGGACTACCGAGAAGACGCTGGAGACAGTTGACAGGTTTGATGGTGAAGTTGTGGGGTTGGATTGAGGGAGAGCTGCCGTAAAATCTTTAAAATAATAATTTTAAGCATGCTGTTTAAAATTATTATGTTTGTTAATATATAATATGACAATAAATGACCTTCTTAAAAAATATCAACACATATTTTATTATATAGGAAGAGTGTTTGCATTATGTATTTTTGGCCCATATTTAATATATACCGGTAATAAAAATAAGAACCTAATATTACTTTTATTAGGCTTTTTATTAATTATATGGGTATCTATTAAATTATGGATACAAATTAGACATGATGATTTATATTATGAGAATGAAGATCAAAACAGATTATATAAGTTATATTTAATAATACGCCTAATAGCATTATTTTTAGTTGGCCCGTATTTGATATATATTGGAAATAAAAATAATAATAATATATTAGTACTTTTGGGTGTTTATATAATGATATGGGAT
>JACCDO010836874.1_pt1 | contig 11831 bp, 15 predicted proteins | sample 7446101 | NCBI WGS metagenome assembly JACCDO01 (sample SAMN15323440, study PRJNA562643) | freshwater metagenome | isolation source: river surface water | place: USA:Blue River Watershed | collected 2017-08-16 | reverse complement strand
TTTATATTATATTATTTGAGAAGAGTTTAAAGAATTTTATTAATAAATATAGTCAGCAACAATATGATGTTACATTAGAATTATATGATAATGACGATATATTTATTATTAAAAGAAGTGGAGAAAATATAAAAGGAAGATTAAAAGAAAATCATGATATATATAAGAACGGTAATATTATTGACAACACGGAATTTAATTTATCTAAAGAATATTTTTTATTAATGAATACATTACATTATAGTCATATAATTGATGTTAATTTAGATGATATTTTTAAAAATATTTTTGGATTAAACAAGTATTTATTAATTAGAGATACTGTTAAAAAAGAATTAAAAAAAAGAGAAACGGAATATAATATAAATAATGGAAAAATACTACAAATAAATAGCCAACTAAGTAATCTCAAAGATAAAAAATATTATGAATCTGAAATAAAAAAAAAAATGGAAATGTTAGAATTAAGTAAAAAAGAATGCGGCGGTGGTGTTGGTGGTGGTATTGGTGTATCAGAAATTAATAAAAGGATTGAGGTTTTATCAAAAAAAGATATAAATATTACACATAATTCAACGTTATCTGAAATACAAGAAAAAATAGATAATTTAACACATACAATAGATACTAGTATGAAATATAATGAGACCACCCTATCTAAATGTTCTATTGAAGATAATATAAATTATTTACAAAAAAATGTAGGACAAGAAGTGAATAAAGTTTCATATAATGAGATGGGGAAAGCATTATTATCCATAAATAAAACAACAAAATACATGTTATCAAAAGATGATATAACAAATGATTTTTTTAAAAAAGAAAACATATCAAAGTTTATAGATTATATCAATAACATAGAAGAATATATAATTTCTAATAATATATTAAATCAATATAATAATTATATAAAAAATGTAGTAAATAATAAAAAGCTACTTAAACTAAAAGAACAATTAAATACAAAAAAAATAGAAGAAGTTAATATTTTAAAAAAACAATTACAAGATATTAAAGATTATAATGAATTACAAAATTTAAAAGATAAAGTAAAAGTTTATAATAATATACAAACAGGTGGTAATATTGAAGAAATAAATAAATCAATATTAGAATATAGAATACATTTAGATACAATAGAAAAACTAGAACAAAGTAAAATATTAATAGAAGAAAAATTAAATATATTAAGTATAGACATACAAAAACACAAAACATTGAAAGATTTATTATCTGATAAAGAGAATAGAGTTCCAAAAATAGCATTAACAGAAAATATAAAAGAAATTACGAAACATATAAATAAATTTATTTCTAAATATCTAAATTTAGAAATAGAGATAAAGTTAAAAACAAAACTAATAATAAATATTATTAAAGGTAAAGGTAATGGTAAGGAAAAAATATCACATAAAATAGATTTTTGTAGTAATTATGAAAAAATGATTATAAATCTGGCATTTAAATGTATATTATACACCTATTATACACCCATGTATAAGTTATCTTTATTTTTAATAGATGAAGGATTTGAATGTGTATCAATAGAAAATGAAGGAAATATTGAAAACTTATTGAATGATTGTGGTGAAAAAAATATATTATTAATTACAAAAAATAGAGACTTAGAAACAAAATATAGAAAAATAAATATAGTAACAGAAAATCAAATATCTAAAATTGAAAATATATTATAGGAATGTTTATTTATAATAATTAATGGATAAAAAAGAAAATAATAGTAATATAATTCTTACAAAAGATGAAATAAATACATTAATATCAAATTTCAAGGTGAGATTTTAGATATGTGAGATACGGAATATAAAGTAAAGTTATATTCTGTATCTTATTATTTTATTAAAAGAATTTAATTTCGTCTTCTATTAATCCATTTGTTTCTGATATACAAGGTATATTATAATTTTTTGCACAATTTATAAATTCTAATAATACATCAACATTATCTTTAAATATATGTCCTGTTGTTAGTGGTGCGTGTCTATCTGTTTTTCCATTAAAATCTGTTTTTGAATCATTTAAATGAAAACATATAATATTTTTCATAGAAAATAGATTATCTATTAATTTAAAAAAATCAAATATTTGTTGTTTACTTCTAAGGTCATATCCAGAAACAAATACGTGACAAGTATCAATACATATTTTTAATCTGTTTTTATATTTTTGTTCAAATGAATGATAAAATGTGGATAATACTTGTAAATCATAAAATATATCATTCTTACTCCCACATGATGTTTCAAATATTAAATTTGTACCAGAAGTATTATCTAATATATATTCTACTTGACTTTTAAAATTATTTAAAACCTCTTTTATTTCTATATTAGTTGTATTTTTTCCCATATGAATAATAACACCAGTTAGGGTTGGTTCAACAGATACTATATTTAACCAATTTATATCATCTATAACTGAATTAACTGCATTTTTATTTCTTCTTATTAAATTAATCGTATATTGTGCATGAACAAATAATGTTACTTTATTTTTTATTAAGAAGCTATTTATTTCTTTATTGTATATATCTGTAAATTTGATTTTTGTATATGTTTTTTGAGGACTTTTTGTAAAACATTGAAAATATCTTATATTATATATATCAAGGATTGTACGAATATTATTAATTAAGTTAGAATTACTAATATGAACACCGTAAAGCATATAAAATAAATTGAAAAAAAATAACTTAACAATTAATCTAAATAAATGTCTCAGAATACATTTATTAATATAGAACCACTGATAATTGATAATAAACTTATTACTTATAAGGAAATTATTAATTCAGTAAATGATCATAATTTATTTAATAAATATATTAACTTATTAAAAAAGAAATGTATCGTCACGGATTGCGAACTTGAATTAAATTACAGATATTATGATAACAATATTCCTTATTATATAATCAGATATAAACAAGATATTTATTATACAGATAAAGTTTCTATTGAAGATTTTATGTTGGATAAAATAGATGATCCTTATACTATAGAGTGTATATTGAACAAGTATAATATTACATTAAATAATGATAATATACAGATGGTAAAAAATAACTATCAGATATATTTTAATTATATCCAAGAAAAACAATGTGATTTAGCTCCAAAGTTTTTTAGTCTATATAAATACTTTTTTAATAACTATAAATATAAATATACTAATCCAATTAGTATTTCTTCTATGATAGATAATTCTGTTATATTAATTAATTCATATTTTCATAAAATAAATACTAGTGAAGCTTGTAAATTATGTGGTCAATATTTTATAAGTAGATTTGAACACTATAAATATATTGAATATAATAAATATGAATGTCAATAAATATTTTAATTTAAAATTCGGAAAAAAGAATTTTAAATTAAATATTATTATAATATTAATGAAACGGGAAGAGTTAATTAAAATATTCAATCATACATATATAGAATTTATTGATGATTTATATAGAATATATCCGGAACATTTATTATTTGTATACAAATTATATATACATACTAATTATTTATCAATAAATGAGTGTTCTGAAGTATTATTATCTGACTTTTTTTATTATATAGATGAAGACAAGAAAAAATATATAAAAAATGGTCAATTTGATAAATTAATTAATAATAGTTCTTCTATTATTAATAAACATTGTCAGAGTTCGCAAATGATGAAACAAGCATTTGATAAGATTATGTATTATTGGGGTAATGCTAATAAAGATACGAAGAATACTATACACAGATATCTAATTACCCTAATTAAAATAGGTGAAAAGGTTAATTAATGTTTATTTACATTCTTTAATATATCATTCCATTTTTGTTTAATAATATCTAATCCTTTTTTATTTAAAGTTTGTCTATATTCAAAGTTATTTTTTGCACCCAACTGTTTTTTTTGTTCTTCAAAAATAAAACAACTTGGACGATAATCTGTAAAATCTCTCGAATCTGTAGACGCAATATACATTTTTAATATTCATTATTAAAATAAATTTTAATTTATTTTGTAGTCATATTAGTCCTCACTTTCTTCATCACTTTTTTCTTCATCACTTTTTTCTTGTTCTTCTTCAACAATTTTTTCTTGTTCTTTATCATCTACATTAAAGAGTTTATTAAATTCTTGTTCATCACATAATGATGTTGCATCATCTTTATATTCACTTACATTTCGTGTATTTGTATGCGTTACATATACTTCAATTTCATTAAGTCTAGTATTAATGTTTTTTATATCCTTATATACAGCAATATAAAACCAAGCACAACCAGTAATTAATAGTAATAATAATAATACTATTACAGCGGGTGTTGTAAAATCAAACATAATAATTTATATACTAATATAAATTATTTTTTAATAATTGTTTTTAACGCAAAATATAAATATGAAACTAACATTTATTAATAAAGATAATATAATCATTAGTTTAGATATAACAAACAAAACAATAAAATGGGGGGATAATAAATATAATATTACACATATATTATCCTTAACAGAATACCAAGGATTATTTTTTATTGAACAAGATATAAAAATAAAATACTCGAAAAATATTTTACTTATATACAATGGGGATGGGGATGAATATAGATTATTGAAAAAAACAAAAAGTAGCAGTAATAAAAATATAAAATTTATATTAAAGAAGAATGTTTATATAGAGTTAGATAAAGCATCGGGTATTTGTAAAATAATAAATGGGCAAGAAGACACAGAAGAAACTTTTAATATTATATCTATTGTTAATATTTATAATTCTGGGACACAATACAATTTAGATGAAAACAATATATTACAACTTTTTCCGGGAGGTAAAGGAAAATGGAACAACATAGAAATTCAATCAATATAATTCTCGAATTCACAATCATATAATAACTCATATATATTTAATGTAGATGTTCTTCCTAATCTTTGTGCTCTCCCAATAACTTGATGTCTTAATGAATGTTTAAGTTTATGTAATAATACAAGATCGGTAGTAAATTCTAAATTCAAACCAAATATATTAAATTCTGCATTTAAAAATACTACTTGGCAATCACTATTCTTATACTCATCGACATCTTTATTTATATCTTTTATATTCCCTGATGTAAAATACCTATATTTTATATCTTTTTTTATTAATATTTTTTCAATACTTTTAAATGATGATACAAAATTACTAAATATAATCATTTTTGTATTTTCTTTTATATTATCTAAAATATCAATTAATTTATCTATTTTTGTTATCACAGGTTTATTATTTATTTTACAATCGGTATCATTTTTATACATTGATATACTATCCTCATCCAAAGTATTTAAACAAAATGGACATTTAGATATTTTTTCATATATCAATTTCATACATGAAATACATGTGACAGTTTGACAACATTCAAATTTAATTAATATACTATTTTTATCTGAATCTGTAATTTGATTTGTATTAATACAAATTGGGCAATATTGTGATGGTGGCGGTAATGCTTTAGTAATATTTTTTAGTTGTTGTGTTTTAGAATATATTTGCGTAGTTGTCTTTTCTATATCTCTCTTTAAATATTGTCTATTTGTATTATTATATGTATTTCTTAGATTATTATTGCAAGCCAATAAAAAATCATGGTGTTTTCTTATTTCATCTATTAACTGTAAGTTATAAAAATATATGCATGAATTAATATCTGTAGAAAATTTATTATTATATGGATTTACTATAGTATAATTTAATGCATTTATTTTAGAAACAAGTTCATTTGGTAAATAATTATAAATTAAATCAATTAAATCATGGCACCTAGTTATATTGATATTAGGTTTAGTTAATTCTAAACTTTTATAAATATAATCAGGATGACATTTACATGTCATCCATTCTAAATTTTTTGGTTCTACTTTATATTCAAATAAAACAAGTTCTTTTTTGACTAAATTATCTATAGATGCAGATACTAACCAACATATATTACATGTTATATCTGTGTATTTAGAATTAAATAATAATGTATTTGTATCGATCTCATCAATAATTATTCTATGTAAATCTATGTCAAGTGATATTATACTACTAAAAATACTACTAATAAATGTAGTTGTTGTTAATACAATATCATAATATTTAAATACTTCTTTATCTTTATAAATATCTTGTACATCAGCATAATTTATAAACAATTTTACAGATAATTTATTCCCAGCGAATTTTGTTATTTCTTCACACCATTGTCTTAAAATATTCTGCGGAACAATAATTAAATTATTGGTATTTTTAAGTATTTGTTTTTCTGTTAAGATTAATGATATCAATACGGCAGTTTTCCCAGCACCAGCCTCATCTGCTAATACACATAAAGGAAAATTATTCTTTTTTGCATAATTCTCAATATTAATACACTCTGCTAACATAGATAATTGATGCTCCTTTAATGGTAATAATATATCTCTGGGTTGAATACTTTTTTTTGATGTTTCTGTAAGTAACTTCATTAGTTAGTAATTATTATATTTTAATTTATACAAAATAATTATTATATTTTAATTTATTTTGTATAAATTAAAATATAATACACTAATAATTAATATAGTTCTTTATAATATTATCTTTGTAATGATAAAACATATATAGTATAATAACATCAAATATTATACATCCTAAAAAACCTATAAGTAATGGTAAATTTTGTATAACATAATTGTATGTTATAATTTCAGAAACAAGAAGTATATTTAGTATATAGAATATATCAAACACTAAAAATAGTGTAAATAATACTATATCCAAGCTACCAGTTGATTTAAACTTTATTATTTGACATATCTCTGTCATATATCCTAACCACATATATATGACAGCTATATAAACTGTTATATCAGATACTAGCTTTTTTGTATCAATCGATATAGTCCTTTCATCCATTTGTAGAAATATTGTATAAAACATAATTACCATACAAGTTGTAAATGTTGCATATAAATTATTCTTCTTTGTAGATTTATATTTAATTATTATAAACAATAATGGGATCATCAATATAATGTTAATTGCCATAATTAAATTAATCTGCCAATCAATATTATATAACATCCCATTGATGAGTATCAAAAAATCTGCCAATTTCAAATATAGAAAAAACTGAAAAGATACAATATCACTGGACTTTGACTTATATATTAAGTATCCTTGCCTAATATAAATAATAAAAGATACAACAATAACAAGAATGTTTAGTAAAATAAATAACTCCATAACTATTTATTAAATTAATTTAAGTTCTATAATTAATATTCAATTTTTTTTTAATCATTACTATTTATCCCCGTGTATATCCATCACAATTATATTTATATTTAAAATAATTGACTTGAAATAGTAATATAAAATCACATATAATACTACACATAAGTCCAAATATAAATTGTATATTTAATATTAGATATTCTCTCGTTAATTCTTGAACTGCTAAAATTTGTATTAAAAATAATATATCGAAAAGTGTAAAAGAAATAAATAGAATATCATCTTTTGCAGAAAAATTATTAATTCTTCTATTTATATAAAAGTTTGCGATTTGACATATCTTTGATATAATAAAACAAAATGTAGCAAACCATATCGTTAATTCTATTACAATATATTTTATTTTTATTGAAATAACAGGTTCCATGATTATAATAAATACTACCAAACATAGTAATTCTCCAATAAAAGAAATTATATTACCAATACTTCTCTGTTTATCTTCTTTTTTTACATCATCAATATGTATAACTATATAATTATTATTTCCCTCATAATAATTATATTGTTTTATATTATTAACATATGTTTTGTAATATAAATTAATAAATATCGTTATTATAGAGTATAATATAGTGCAATATATAATAATTTTTGTATGGATATCTATATCTTTTACTAAACAATTTATTAATAAAAATATATTACCATTTAATACTAATTTAATGAAATTAGTCGAATATTGTTGTTTTTTTACAATACAATAGTTCTGCCACAAATAATTAAATGTTGTAATTGTAATATTTATTATAAATATCAAATTAATAAATTCTGTATCCATTTTTTATATTATATTTTTTTATATTATATTTTCAATTTTTTTATAACTAATTTTACTCTATTTCTATCATTTTTTACTATTTTCTTGTGTGTGTATACTACTACTTCGTATAATCAGTAATTAATTTTTATTAATAATTTATTAAGTTTTAAATGTTAAATAATAAAGGATTTATAAAATTATATATAAGGAAACATACAAAGTATTCTTCAAATCCATATAATTATATTTATAATAAGGATTTATATAATAAAATACGAATTCTTAGACGAATTTCAAGAAGAGATTTTAATAAAGCGTTAATGAAAATCAAAATATCACATGGAATATTACTTAGTAATAAAAAAATAAAGAGTATTATAACAAATCGTGTGTTTATAAGTTAAAATACTATTAATTAATAAATATTAATAGTATTTTATCCTATTGTTTAACTTCACATTTTAATAGTATATAAAATTGAAAAAAAAAGACTAAACATTAAATAATTAAAAATGAACACAACTGTTAATACAACAACTGGTGGATGGAAGGAAGCATATTTATCTGTTATTAAGTCTAATGCATCTATTACTTCGCGTTTAACTACATTTAGTAGTTATTCTACTGTTGGAGGAAATATTAAAATACTTTATACAAGTGGGACTGACACTCAGGATGTAAAAAAAGCACCACCTTCCGCACCAACGAGCAACACAACTAAAAATTTTAACATTAATAAAGTATTATGTTATGGATTGATAATACAAATAGTATTGTATCATTTTTTATAAAAAAAGCAAAAAAATAAAGAGTATTATAAACTAATAATTAAGTTTATAATACTCTTTATAAATGAATAAACTAAATTCAATATTAAAAAAAAAATTATTTATAATAAAATAAATAACTAATTAGATGAATCCACATTTGTCTTCCGCCATAAAACATAATAAACTAGATGAAATAAAATATTACATTGATAAAGAGATAGAATCAGAAAGTAGAGAAACTGTGGTATATTTTATAGAAAATATTTTAATAAATGCAGCAAAAAATAATAATGAAGAATTGGTTAAATTAATGTTTGATTATCTTCTTCCTGCAGAACAATATAATATTATAAAAAACATTGTAAAACATAATAACGAAGATTTAATTATAATATTTAAAAAAATATTACCAGACTTCGAGGATATATATACTAAGGTTAGTAAGGGTCAGGGTCAAACAAATTCAGAAGACGATTCTGATTGTACCATTTTATAAATTAAAATTTGATATTCTATATAAAATAGTTGTCTATCATATCTATTTAATTTATCTATGTAATATAATAAAATATATGCAAAATTACCGATTAAACAAATAATATTTGAATAATCTTTTTTTTTTATTGGTAATTTTATATTTTTTGCTTTATTAATATTTAATTGTATAATACTTTTATACCATATATATGACTTAATATAAGTACATGTTATATAATCAACATATTTAGACTGTTCCGATAAATTCATATAAAGGATTGCTGGATATATATTATAATCGAGATTTTTTTTTATACCAATGAAATTCCATATCGAATCTTCTGGAAATACAAAAAAGCCATTAACATATTCAAATTTACCAAATAATAATAGGGAGTTAAGTATTATTTTATCTAAAATTAGAGAACCTTTTAATGATATTCTCGGAGAATCCCCCATTTATAATAAATGTTATTAATATAACAATAATAATTCTATTTTTTAATTTAAATATACAAAGATGTATTTAACAATAGTTATATTTATATTAATAATTTCTGTATATAATTATTGTTTATTTCAATATGGAAATAAAATTGATTCTAATAAGGTATTTGATATGGGGCATTACTATTTATTTGACCATACATATATGAAAGAAATAATAAATATTATACCATTATTAATGATGTTATTATTTATTATAAATTCTACATCTAATGAATTATATAGTTCTATTAAATTATCTTTTGGATATTTAATTCCAATTTTTATAATCCGTATGATTACAACTTTTGTAACTATATTACCTACAACTACAGAATGTACAGAATGGAAGTACAAATATTCTATTCTAGGACATTGTTATGATAAGGTATTTTCTGGGCATTTAGCTACAGTAATAGTATTAACATATGTATTTAGTAAATATAATCCAGAAAATAGATTATTCTATATATTATTGTCTTGTTTAGAGGGTATATTTTTAATATCAACAAAATCACATTATACTATAGATATAATTTTAGCAATACTAATTACATTATCATTCATTAAGATGAATATCAAAGTTATTTTATAATTTGTTTTAATCTTTACCTTTTTTGGGGCGACCTCTTCTCTTTGGTTCTCTTTGTGTAATAATTAATGCAGGTTCTTTTTTTACAGAATGTTGACTAATATTATCACTATTAGATATAACTGACTCCATATCAGATAGATCATCATACATACCATCAAAGTTAATAGATGGTCCCTTCATTTTTAATTTTTGTTTCAAAAAATCTATTTCTTGTTTTTGAGATTCAATAATAGAATTCTGATATGCATATGCTGCGGCACTACTAATCATAGAAAAGGCCAACCTAATTTCTACAGGTAATTGTACATTATTACCATACTTTTCATATATCTCTAGTAACATCGTATCAAAATCTCCTTTATTAACTATAGCAGTTTGTTGTAATGCATAACCATTCATATTAAATAATTGTTTCCCCTTCCATTTAATAAAATGACTCCCTCCCTCCATCCCATTAAATGTCCAAATTAATAAATTTCGCAATGTTTTCATCGAAGTATCTAATTCTGTTTTCCTTTGTATTCTTGCTAACTCTATTTCTATTGAATCTACACTATCATTCATATTAAAATCCTTAATCAATTCATGACCCATGTTTTGATATGCTTGTAATAATGTCAATAATTCTGCCTTCCTCTTCTTATCTTTAATATAATCTGTTTGATTATAACTGTAATTATAATTGTAATTATTGTTATTGTTGTCATCTTCCTCCATTTCTCTAATATGATCATTCTCACTCGTATATATATTGTCTTTACTATAATCATTATTACATTCTTGATGTTGTTTCATATTACTTTCATCACCAGATAAAACAATAGATCCTTTGTCTGAAAAATTTAATCCAATATCGTCTTCGCCAATATCACTAAAATTATTTCTATTATTATCATTAAAATTCTTCTTTTCTACATATTCATTATCCTCCCCTCTAGTAATAGATATATTTTTATTTAAATTGGATTGTTGTGAAATATCTAATGGGTTTACTGAAATTTTTCTTTCAGAATCATCTGTTTTAAAAAAAATATTTTCCATTAATATAAAATATAATTAAATAGTTTTTAATAATTAATCGCAAATGTTTTTAATATATTATTGTAAATAATTTATATAATATTTAAATATGAGTCAAAATAGTGATAATGCTATAATAAAAAGAAGTTTATCTAATAGTAAATCTATTTCTTTAAAATATAATCAGTCAAAAAATAATAAAAAATCATCTTTGAAACAACAAAAAGAATCTGAAGATTTTAGTAGATATAAAAATAAACAAAGATTAGTATATAATAGTAGTCCCCCGTATTTTAATATAAAAAATTTACTAAAAAAAATACCAATTATTTTATTAGCATTAATAGAATTATTTAATAAAAATCCTGATATAACAAAAGATTTATATAAAACTTATCT
>JACCDO010322681.1_pt1 | contig 11831 bp, 10 predicted proteins | sample 7446101 | NCBI WGS metagenome assembly JACCDO01 (sample SAMN15323440, study PRJNA562643) | freshwater metagenome | isolation source: river surface water | place: USA:Blue River Watershed | collected 2017-08-16 | reverse complement strand
GGTGTTCCTGCAGGATTAGTTGCTGGATATTTTGGCGGAAAGTTTGATTTGGCTGCGAGCTGGGTAGCAAATATGTTGATGTCACTTCCAGCGCTCATCGTGCTCCTAGCTGCGCGAGTAACACTCGGACCATCCATCTTCTATTCGATGACTATCTTTGGCTTCCTCATCGCTCCAGGATTCTTTAGGCTCACTCGCACAGCAGTAATGTCGGTGCGAAATGAGTTGTATCTGGATGCTGCGCGAGTCAGCGGTCTAAGTGATGTACGCATTATCTCTCGACATATTTTGACTGTTGTCAGAGCTCCTATCATTATCCAAACTGCAATGGTTTCAGGTGTGGCAATCTCTCTCCAATCTGGCTTGGAATTTTTGGGTCTAGGTGATGCCAATCTGGTCAGCTGGGGAGTCATGCTCAACGAAGGTTTCCGCAATATTTTTATTGCCCCACTTTTGATTCTCTGGCCAGCGCTAGCTATCTCATTCACAATTGGCGCCTTTGCGCTCATGGGAAATGCTTTGCGTGATGCGCTCGAGGATCTCAATAAGCCAACTTTAAAATCTTCAGACAGTTTGGACACTCAATCTATCTACGCCTCTTCATTACCAAATAAGCCAGAGAAGACCCATCTTATTGATGTACAGAACGTGGCAATTGGTTATCCAGATGGCGGTAATGGAATCAAACATGTAGTTCAGGGTGTTTCTTTCTATGTAGATAAGGGTGAAGTTCTTGGAATTGTTGGCGAATCTGGTTCTGGAAAGACCCAAACCGCCTTCTCAATTCTGGGCTTATTGCCTTCAAATGCGCAGATAACTGGCGGTGCCATCTACCTCAACGGTGCAGAGTTACTTTCAGCTGCAAATGGCGTCACCAAACGCGCAGATATGTCTGAACTGCGTGGCAAAAAAATTGCCTACATCCCACAAGAACCAATGAGTAATTTGGATCCAAATTTCCGAATCGGATACCAGTTGGTTCGCCCTATGGTGAAAGTTCTTGGAATTTCCAAAGAAGAGGCAAAACAGAAGGCTCTCAAACTTCTTGAGATCGTTGGCATCAACAATCCTCAACGAGTCTTTGATTCATATCCACATCAAGTTTCAGGTGGAATGGCCCAACGTGTGTTGATTGCAGGAGCAGTGAGCTGTGATCCTGAGCTATTGATTGCAGATGAACCTACAACAGCACTTGATGTAACTGTTCAAGCTGAAGTTTTGGATTTGCTTCGAGATCTACAGAATCGCTTTGGAATGGGAATGATTCTCGTAACGCACAATTTCGGCGTCGTCGCTGATTTATGTGATCGAGTCCTAGTTATGCAAAATGGGGCGCTCGTTGAAAGTGGTGAAGTTCGACAGATTCTCAAGGCTCCGCAAGAGACTTATACCAAGACTCTGCTCAACTCAATGCTTGAAGGAAAGACCCCGATGACTTTCTTAACTAAGGGAGCAGAGTAAATGTCCAAAATCCTCAATGTTAATAATGTGGTTGTTGAATACCCAGGCAAGGGATTCCGTAGCAAACCCTTTAAAGCACTTCACGATGTTTCAATTGAAATAAGTGCAGGCGAAACCCTTGGCCTAGTTGGAGAATCGGGTTCAGGTAAAACTACTTTGGGTCGTGCAATCCTTGGTTTGGCTCCAGTTACTGCCGGCAGCATTAAATTTCAAGATCGCGAAATTTCTCATGCAACCAGATCTGAAAGACGAGAGCTCAGCCGTGATATCCAGGTTGTTTTTCAAGACCCATATTCCTCACTAAATCCATCAATGGAAATTGGGCAAATTCTCGCTGAACCTTTAGAAATACAAGGCATAGAACCAAGTGCAGCTCGTAAGCGAATTAGCGAGCTACTTGACCAAGTCGCTCTGCCGTCAGATTCAATTAATCGTTTGCCCCGCGAATTTTCAGGAGGCCAGCGCCAGCGAGTAGCAATTGCTCGAGCGCTAGCTCTTTCACCAAAGTTGATTGTTTGTGATGAACCAGTCTCTGCTCTTGACTTAACAACACAGGCAAGAATCCTTGATCTATTTTTGCAGATTCAAAAAGATACAGGTGTTGCATATCTCTTTGTTTCACATGACTTGGATGTGGTTCGACATATAAGCCACCGAGTCGCCGTCATGCTTAAAGGTGAAATCGTCGAACAAGGGATCTCCTCTAAAGTAACCGTGAACCCCGAGCATCCATATACTCAGAGACTTCTCATGGCATCGCCAGTACCGGATCCTGATCTTCAACAGCAGCGTAGAGAAGAACGTCGTAAGTTGATTGCAGCAGAAGCTCTTTCAGCGGGAAACTAAAAGGAGAAAATAAGTAATGCCTGAGAATGGGAAGCAAAACCCAACGATTTATGACATTGCAAGAGAAGCCGGTGTAAATCCATCCACTGTCTCTCGCGCCTTGTCGACCCCAGGACGAATTAATGCCAAGACTGAGGCGAAGATTCGGCAAGCTGCGGAAGCGTTGAATTATCAGGCAAATCCCTTTGCACGCGCACTACCAACTGGAAAAACAAAAATGATAGGGTTAGTAATTTCAGATATTACAAACCCAGTTTTCTTCAATGCTGTTCGTGGCGCTGAATCAATTGCGGCAGAACATGGGTACACGCTGGTCTTGGCCGAATCACAGGAATCTAGAGAAGTCGAGAGTGAAGTTGTTGATCGAATTCTTCCAGCTGTTGATGGCTTAATAATGGTTACAACGCGACTTAGTGACGAACAAATTAAGAAGATTGGCAAGCGCAAACCTGTCGTTCTTATGAATCGCCAAGTGCCCGGAATTACCAACGTGGTCCCAGATATCGCTCCAGGCATTACAGAAGCGCTTGACCACATAGAAAGTTTTGGGCACAAGCATCTCGTCTTTCTAGGTGGCCCTCGTAATTCATGGATGAGCAATCGACGCTGGACATTGCTTATGAAGGGCGCAGTAAAGCGCTCAATGACAATTGTTGAGATTGGGCCTAACGCACCAACTCTTGAGGGTGGACGCCAAACAGTTGACCGCATTCTTGCCTCCGGTGCTACAGCAATTATTGCTTATAACGACTTGATGGCAATTGGCGTTCTGAGAGCTCTACAAGAGCGCGGAATGAGTGTTCCGAAAGATCTTAGCTTGCTTGGCTTCGACAATATTTTCGGAAGCGACTTTACGACTCCTGCAATCAGCACTGTCGAAATGCCTCTCACAAGCGTTGGTGATGAGGCTGTTCGGGCACTCCTACACCAACTTAACTCAAGTGAAGAATCTGAATACGAAGGTACAGAATTAGAAACCCGACTTCTAATTCGTGACTCGATTGGAAAAGCTAAGTAATGTCGATCAGTCAGGCAGATAAACGACTTCTAGAGGGCACAGAGGATTTCAAGGCTGTCGCCTCAGAACTGTATTCATTGGTAAAAGATCTTCCAATAATCAGTCCTCATGGCCACGTTGACCCGCTTCTCATTCTTGAGAATAAGCCTTTTAATAATCCATCTGATCTTTTTATTTATCATGATCATTACATCACCAGAATGTTGCATGCACAGGGCTACTCGATGGAGAAGTTAGGAAAGTCAGACAATCCCGATCACCGCGAAGCATGGAGGATTCTCTGCTCAAATTCACACATTTTCGCAGGAACGGCTTCTGGTTACTGGCTTGATCACCAGCTCTACAGCCTCTTTCAAATCTCTGAACCACTTTCGGCGAGCAATGCAGATTCTATGTATGACCAGATTTCAGAGAAGTTGCTCACCGCAGAATTCACACCCCAAGAGCTACTGAAGAAGTTCAATTTAAAATTCTTAGCAACGACTGATGATCCGACAGATGACCTTTCTGCCCACAAGAAAATAGCTGAACTTCCTAACCTCTCATGCAAAATTGTTCCAACATTTCGACCAGATAAGTACTTAGACCCAAGAGTTGAAAATTGGGCAGAGAATGTTGCGAAACTATTAGCAAGTGCCGGAAAAAAAGAGGTTAATTATTCTCAATTTATCTTGGCGTTAGAAGAGCGCCGAGCCTATTTCATCGAGCATGGCGCCGTTTCTACTGATCATGGTGTTTTTGAGCCCTTTACCTTTGAACTTTCGCAATCAGAAGCTTCCAATTTCTTTGACCGAGCATTAAACGGATCGCTGTCTGTCGATGAGAGCAGACTCTTCGCCGGTCATATGTTGAGCGAAATGGCCCGCATGAGTACTAACGATGGCTTAGTGATGACATTGCATGCTGGTGTTTATCGTAATCATTCATCTATTACTCTTGATAAATTTGGGAGAGATACGGGCCATGACATTCCCGTAAAGGTGGAATTTACACAAAATCTAAGACCACTCCTCGAAAAATATGGCTTGAATCCGCGACTCAATTTAATTCTTTTCTGTCTTGATGAACCCACTGTGACTCGAGAAATTGCACCACTCGCAAGTTTCTATCCTTCTGTCTATGTGGGTGCACCATGGTGGTTCTTTGATTCGCCATCCGGGCTGCGTCGCCATAGAGAGACTGTGACTGATATAGCTGGTTTTTACAGAGGATCAGGGTTCATTGATGACACTCGTGCTTTTCTTTCAATCCAAGCTCGCCACGATTTAGCTCGCAGGGTTGATTCTGGCTATTTGGCAGACCTCGTAATTTCGGGGCGAATTGATATTGAAGTAGCGAAGAAGATTGCTGTTGATTTGGTAACGGCAGTACCAATGAATGCCTTCAAGCTATGAGTGAAGAATTAAAAGAGCTAAGAAATCCAGGTTCCCCAATTCGAATTGTGCATATAGGGCTGGGTGCATTTCATAAGGCACATCAGGCTTGGTACACGATGAAGGTGGATTCCGAGAAGCAGTGGGGGATTGCGGCTTTTACTGGAAGAAAACCAGCTGAGGCGCTAAAGCTAGAAGCTCAAGGTAATGCATATACCGTCATAACTCGAGGTCCACAGAAAGATGAGTTTGAAGTTGTTTCCTCTATTTCGCGCGCACATGACATTGATGATTTCTGGCAATTAAAGGAATATCTATCGGATCCCAATGTTGCGATCCTTTCACTCACAATTACAGAGAGCGGTTACCTGCTGAATTTAAACGGTGGCTTAGACAGGAATAATTCACTCATTGATGAAGACTTAGAGAATCTGAATGAGAGTGACTACGTTCCACACTCAATCATCTTCAAAATTACTGCAGGATTAATAAAAAGATATCGCATGCACGGTAAGCCACTAGCAATCATGAGTTGTGACAACTTATCTGGTAATGGAGTTAGACTTCAGGCTGGAATGAGTGAAATATTCTCATATTTACCAACTGAAATTGATCAGTGGTTTAAATCGAATGTAACTTTCCCAAGTACTTCTGTAGACAGAATCACTCCAAAAATTACTGAAGCAGATATTGCTTTAGTGCAGAGTAAAACCGGGTTTAACGACAGTGCCCCTGTTGTGACAGAACCATTCTCAAGTTGGATTATTCAAGGTTCTTTTCCTGCTGGAAGACCAGCATGGGAGAAAGCAGGAGCCCAATTTGTAGATGATATTGAGAGCTTCGAAAATCGAAAGCTATGGCTACTCAATGGCTCACACAGCCTGATGGCCTATGCGGGGTTAACACGCGGATATTCGACTGTGGCAGAGGCGCTCAAAGATGCACAAATAAGGTTACTAATTGAGGGTTTCTGGGATGAAGCTTCTTCATTGCTTACTTCGCCAAATCTGCACGTGGATGACTATAAAGCTGCACTTATTTCAAGATATGAAAATCATCGTATTGAACACAAACTCAACCAGATTGCTATCGATGGCGGTACAAAGCTCGTAATGCGTGTTATCCCTGTCGCACTAGGCCTACTCAATCGTGGTGAGATGCCTAGATCTTGTGCACTTGTAATTGGAGAATGGATTAATTGGCTCAAAAATCAGGATGAAATTAACGATACCCGTCTAACGGAGATCAAGACTGCACTTTCATCAGAAGATCCAATTGCATCCTGTATCGCGCTGCTAAGTGCGAAGTTATCAGAAAACTCTGAGTTTGTATCACTAGTAAGAAAAGTAAATCAAAAAACTGAAAGCGAATCAGCCTAGGTTTTGAGCGAAAGGTAAGAATATGTTAAAGCCGCAAAACAGTTCTAAGCGAGAACTCGTAAACCTAGATGGCATTTGGGATTTTAAGGTAGATTTCAAAGACTCGGGGATTACTGATGGGTGGTGGAAGAAGCCGCTATCAACTGATTTGGATATTGCTGTTCCTTCAAGTTATAACGACTTATTCGCCGATACTGATATTCGTAACCACGTCGGAAACGTGTGGTACCAAAGAAAAGTTTTCGTCCCTAAGGGCTGGAACGGCGATCGCGTATTTGTCCGGGTGGATGCCGCAACTCATGAAGGAATCGTTTACATCAATGATCAAGAAGTTGTGCGCCATCGCGGTGGGTACATGCCGTTTGAGGCAGACATTACCGACTTGGTTAAGGCTGGCGAAGAGTTCCGCCTCACCATCGCTGTTTCAAATGTACTAACAAACGAGACCATTCCGCCTGGGGAAGTAGTAACTCTAGAAAATGGAAAAAAGCAGCAAAATTACCAACATGATTTCTATAATTACTCAGGCCTAGCTCGTTCAGTGTGGCTCTATAGCGTTCCTGCAACTCACATTAATGATGTAACTGTTGTTACTACCTTTGAAGGCTCTCTAGGTAAGGTTAACTATCAGGCAGAAATTACCGGTAATTCATCTGCACAGATTCAAGCCAAGCTTTATGACGAGGATGAGAAGCTAGTAGGAAGTGCTGAAGGCGCAATCGCGACCGTCTCAGTCCCTGACGTAAATCTCTGGAAGCCACGAAACGCATACCTCTACAAGTTAATTCTTGAAGTAGTCGAAAGTGGTCAGGTAATTGACTCCTATGCGCTCAATGTCGGAGTTAGAACTGTAGAAGTTAAAGGAAATCAATTCCTTATTAATAACGAGCCATTCTATTTCACGGGCTTTGGTATGCATGAGGACCATGTCGTAATCGGTAAAGGCCATAACAACGCCTTTCTTGTAAACGATTTCGAACTACTTAAGTGGACGGGTGCGAATTCTTTCCGTACTTCACACTACCCATATGCAGAAGAAGTTCTCGATTACGCAGATCGCCATGGCTTTGTCGTTATTGATGAAACTGCAGCGGTTGGACTTAATTTAGCGCTGATGGGCGGAATTTTCGGTAACGAAGCAAAGCCAACCTTTAGTGGAGAGACCTGTAATGACGCAAGCCAGGCCGAGCTACTTAAATCACTGCGCGAGTTAATAGCCCGAGATAAAAACCATCCATCTGTTGCGTTGTGGTCAATTACTAATGAGGCAGACACAATTCCTGAAGAATCAGTTAACTTCTTTAAGCCAGCATTTGAGTTGACCCACGAACTTGATCCTACTCGTCCAAATACATACATCAACGTGATGATCGCACCCCTTGATAAATGCAAGGTTGCACCATTTGCAGATGTTATTTGCTTAAACCGATATTGGGGTTGGTATGTTGATCATAACGATCTCGAATCTGCTGAAAAGCATCTTGATGCAGAACTTAGTGCATGGGCAAATAAGTATTCAGTTCCAATCATCATCACCGAGTATGGTGCAGATACTTTGGTGGGCGGGCATTCCATTCACGAACTCCCATGGTCTGAGGAATATCAATCGGCTTTCTTAGATATGCATCATCGAATTTTCGATAAGCATCCATCTGTCGTTGGTGAACAAATCTGGAACTTCGCTGATTTCCAAACAAAACCAGGAATCTTCCGTGTATTGGGAAATAAGAAGGGTGTCTTTAGCCGCGATCGCCAACCAAAAGCTGCAGCTCATCTGGTTCGCTCACGATGGACTAAGTCAGGAAACTCAAAACCACAACGATGAAGGATTTGAAGTTAGTTCTGATGGGTGTCTCCGGGTGTGGCAAAACCACAATTGGAGAAATGATTGCTGCTCATTACCAATCGCATTTCTATGATGGAGATAATCTCCATCCACGAGAAAACGTCGAGAAAATGTCAAAGGGTCAGCCACTCACGGATGAGGAACGTTGGCCCTGGCTTGAAACTGTGGGAAAAAAGCTGGAAGAAGAATCGAATGTAGTAATTGCTTGTTCGGCGTTGAAACGCAGCTACAGAAACTACATTCGGTCCTTTGCTCCTGCTGCTGAATTCATCTTTTTGAGTGGTTCAAAAGAGGTACTTCAGTCTAGGTTGACAGAGCGCAAAGGACACTTCTTCCCGGCTTCTCTTCTAGACACTCAGCTCGCGCTGCTTGAACCGCTTGCTATTGATGAAAAAGGGTTTGAAGTAGATATCGACAAAACTGAAGAGAAAATTCTTGAGGAAGTCATAAATTGGATTGAGACGCGCGTAAGTTAGACTTAGTCTGTGCGTCTAATTCTTCGCTGGGCGGTCCTCGCCTTCTCCATGTGGATAGCAACGCTGGTGGTTCCTGGAATCACAGTCGCTGGTGGCGTAACGACTTACTTGTGGGTGGCGCTTCTCTTTGGTCTGATTAACAGCTTCTTTGGATCCATTATCAAGGTACTTACCTTGCCAGTTTCAATAGTTACCTTTGGGCTTTTTCTCCTGGTGGTAAATGCGGCAATGTTGTCTCTGACTGCGCGTTGGAGTGAAAAGCTAGAGGTTAATGGATTCTGGTCCGCTCTATTTGCATCCCTAATCATTAGTGTGATTACAACAATCTTTAAATCAAGTAAGAAGTTGGTTTAACGCTGAAACCGATAGCGCTGGTTGCAGCCGGTGGTGTGCTGGGTTCATTAACCCGCTGGTTTTTATCGCTACTCATTCCGCAGAGTCAATGGGGAACACTGGCGGCAAACCTTTTAGGTGTAGCTCTGGCGATCTTTTTTCTTGTCTTAATGGAGAGACGAGGCATCACAGCATGGCGCTATTTCTTGCTTCCTGGATTCTGTGGCGGAATGACTACCTTTTCGGCTGTCACGTATCAAGTAGTTGGTCCAGATAAAGCCGGATTTGGATATCTTGCGCTGACAATCTTTAGTTCACTTGCTGTCGCTCATCTTGCGATGGTCGGTTCAAGAAGATTTATTAAGGAACGTCAATTATGAGCACTTTTCTTGTAATTCTCGGTGCATCTCTTGGCGCACCTGCACGATTTCTTGTGGATCAATACTTCAGAAAGTTTACCGATAAACCAGCAGGAACATTTGTTGTAAATATCCTGGGCTCTTTTCTAATTGGATTAACATTTAGCAGTAGTGAATATTGGCACGATTTTCTTGCAATTGGTTTTGCCGGCGCTTTTACAACGTGGTCAACATTTGTAATTGACCTTTATCTAGGATACGAATTACGACATTATCGGACAGTGATAATCAACTTAGCTGCTTCAGTAACCTTTGGTCTACTTTCTGCATATTTTGGTTATCAAATAGTTAACTAATGATGAACTAGATTATTTCTGGTTAATATAAGACAACCTAGACTTTTGAAATTAACACTTAAGTAGTCAGCCATTCATACAAAATTTTCCCAGAAGAATCCTCACTGCAGTTAACTCCCCTTGCAAGTCCACCTCTAAAAGGAGTTAATCATGATCAAGAAAGCCTTAGCTTTAGCCGTTACAGGCTCGGTGGCTTTATCGCTCACCGCAGCAGCTTGGCCAACAGATAAGCCAATCTATATGGTTTCAAAAAATGAAGCCGTCGAGATTAATCCGATTGCTACTACTGGGGATATCATCTCCAGCACTATTATTCGAGGAATCCCAGATGGAATGGGTGCGTATTCAAATGGACGTGGTGGATTTACCCTCCTCTCAGTCCACGAGGTATCAACAACAGACAAACTTTCACTTTTAAGCGCCTCTACCGAAAAACATTGGGCTGCTTCGATTACTAAAATGAATTACAGCCCGTCAGCTAAAACAATTACTTCTGCTGAGAATCTCATTAAAGATATTCAGTACTGGAACTACAAGACAAGCTCCTATCAAGCATCTCCTGTTGGCGGAGAACCTGTGGGAGCCGCACCAGGCACTTTTGGTTTTGGAATTAGCCGCTTCTGCTCTGCGCAATACACACCAGCGGGTGCATTTATTTACAACGGGGTTGGCTATGCAGGCGGACTCTTCACAACTGGAGAAGAAACTGGCGATTCATCACGCGCATTTGCCTTCGATGTTGATGGAAATGGTTGGCAGCTTCCACGTCTAGGTATGACTTCGTTCGAAAATGCCATGCCAAGTGCAAAGCCTGGAATCAACACTGTCGTGATGGCAAATGAAGATGGTTCTGCCACAGATAGCCAGGTTTATATGTATCTAGGAAAGAAGCAGTCGACAGGCTCACCGGTCGATAAGGCTGGTCTGACCAATGGAGATTTATATGTACTCAATGTTCCCTCTGCTGCATCAGATAACGTCTTCCGCACAACTTATGCAAAAGGAACTCCAGTGGATGCAGAATTCAAAAAGATTGAATGGAACACAGGAGTAGAAGACTTTGCAAAGAGTTCACGTGAATTAGGCACAGAATTTGCACGTGTTGAGGATGGAGAATTTGATCCAAACAATCCAAACGTCTTCTACTTTGTCACCACAGAATCAAATAAGGACCCAATAGCGACGAAAGAGAACCCAGCTCTTCCTGGTGTCTCACGTGATGGTGGCGCTCTGTGGCGCTTTACCTTTAAGGATGTGCAAAATCCACTTCTTGGTGGAAAGCTTGAAATGCTTCTTAATGGTGGAGAGTCTCTCTATCTCAGCAAGCCGGACAATATGACAATTACAAAAAATGGTGTCATTTTGATTCAGGAAGATCCAGGAAATAACGCCGCACTTGCTCGCGTTGTCGCCTATCGAATCAAGGACAGCAAATTGGCAGTTGTTGCACAGTTTGATGCGCAATACTTCACGACCACCGGTGCAAAGTTCATGACACAAGATGAAGAGTCATCGGGAATCATTGAAGTTACTGACTTTTTAGCCAAGCCAGGGGATACCAAAACTTATTTGGCTCTCAATGCACAGATTCACACGAAGGGCGGAGTTACTGCAGTCGATACTGGAGCAAAAGCATTGTTACCAGCTCGCCCTGATCTAGCAAAACGTGCAACTGCGAAAAAGTCCATGATTGATAAAGCCGCAATTGAAGGTGGTCAGTACTACGTCATGACTATCTCTAACTGGGACACCGTTTTTGCTTCATAGCTTGTAACGGGACACAAAAAGTCGGTGGCACCTGCGAGGGAGGTCCACCGACTTTTTGTTGTCCAATTATTTGGAGAGGATGTGTTTCATCCACTTTTCAATTTCATCTGGATGCCGTGGAATATTCTCACTTAAATTGCGACAACCATCTGCGGTTACAACCACGTCATCTTCGATCCGAATTCCAATGCCGCGGTATTCAGGTGCGAAGAGTTCGTCATCAGGTTGGATATAAAGACCAGGTTCGACAGTCAGAACCATTCCTTCGCGAAGAGGTGCATCGAGATACATCTCTTTACGCGCCTGTGCACAGTCATGAACATCAAGGCCTAAGTGGTGGCTTACTCCATGAAGAGTCCAGCGGCGATGTAAACCAATTTCGGGCTTCAGTGATTCCTCTGCCGTAACAGTAAGAACGCCCATGTCGGCTAAACCTTTAGCTAATACTTCTTGGCAGGCTTTATTGATCTCTGAGAAGGGCACGCCTGGCTTAATCGCCGCAAAGCCAGCCAGTTGTGATTCGTAGACCAACATATAAAGCGCGCGCTGCGCAGGTGAGAACTTTCCATCTACTGGCAGCGTGCGAGTGATGTCTGCAGTATAGAAAGATTGCATTT